>Ga0082335_1003297_pt1 | contig 26965 bp, 26 predicted proteins | sample Subgrocontami58m_FD_72375 | JGI IMG/M metagenome (GOLD analysis project Ga0082335, IMG submission 72375) | Subsurface groundwater microbial communities from S. Glens Falls, New York, USA - GMW37 contaminated, 5.8 m (SPADES assembly) (version 2) ...
GTCCCGCCCCCGCCCCCGCTCCCGAGGCCCGCGACATGGACGAGCGCGGCTCGGACGTCGTGGTCTTTCGTTTCACGCTGCGCGTCGTACGCTTTCGGGCGACGGGAGCGGGTGCGGGAGCGGGAGCGGGAGGGGGGCGTGGATGAGCGAACGCCCCGCCGCGCGAAACTCCAACTGCCTGACGATGAACTGACGAGACACTAGCCGATCGGCTGGACCGTCGGTCGGCGGAGCGAGGAAAGCCAGAGAGCGGCGATCGCGAGGAGCCCCGCGCCTGAGAGGCCGAGGCCCCACTTCGCCGCAGCGGGTTGATACGTGAAGACGACCTTGTGCTCCCCCGACGGGACGGGCACGGCGCGCATCCAGAGGTTCACGCGGTGGACCGTCACCTCGCGACCGTCGACGGTCGCCTTCCAATCGGGCGAGTACTCGTCGGCGAGGACGAGGAGGCGGTCGTCCTTCGGCGCGACGCGCAGCTCGACCTCCTCGGGGTCGTGCCGCTTGATTTCAATGCTCCCCGTTTCCCGCGAGAGCGGGCCGAGCGTGCCAGGTGGGAGGTCGTGCTCGATCAGCACCGTGTTCGGGTCGCGCGCGAGTCCTTCCGCGAGCCGCTCGAGCTTCCTGGCGATGGGCTGGCCGATGGCGGCGACGGCGACGTTCGGGAAATACGCCCTCCGCTCGACGAGGGCGCGAAGGAACTCGCCTCCGCGGTCGTGCTCCGCCATCCCCCGGTACGCCGCATACCCCGACGGCACCGGCGCGCCCGCCCCTTCCGTGCGCAGGCCCGTCTTCGGCTGCGAGGGCCGGCCGGCGGTGAACTGCAGCCCGAGGATCGCGGGGAGCGCGAGCTCGACGACGACGAGCGGCAGGACGAGCCACCGCACGGCGCCGCCCCCCATCCAGAAGAGCGCCGCAAGGATCGACGCCGAGCCGATGATGAGGGCCGCCTGCCAGTCGTGGCCGACGATGCGGTCCGCGAGCCCTGCCCCTCCCGTCGCCCGGTCCCGCAGGAGCAGGAGCCCTCCCACGACCACGGCGAGGAAGAGCGCGACCACGAGGCCGAAGCTGCGCTCCACGTCGAGCCGCTCCTTCTGCAGCGACCAGTCGAGGCGGATCGCCGCGAGCGCCGACAGCGCGAAGGCGCACAGGACGAGCGCGCGGGCGTGCTGCACCTCGTCGAAGTGCGGCAGCCGCGAGGCGGCCTCCTGCACGGCGGGGACCCGCAGGACCACGAGCCCGCCGATGGCGATCACCACGATCGCCCAGAAGAACTTCACCCACGGGACCGCCTTCAGCCTCACGGAGAGGAAGGCGAACAGCAGGCCGAGCGTCCCGATCCAGAGCGGCAGGCCGGTCAGGTCGCGGATCATCCCCGGCGCCACGAGCGCAGAGAGGGAGCCGAACGGCGCGTAGTTCGTCCCGTGGTACGTGGGGGGGAGGTCCCCTTGCGAGAAGATGTCCAGCGCCGGCACGAGCTGCGCGCCCGCGAACGCGGTCCCGGCGACGAGTGCGACCAGGGTCATGGCGAGGCGAAGCGGCGCCCCCGCGCCGGCCCCCTTCGGCATCATCATCGCGAGGAGGAGGACCGCGGCGGCGCCGAAGGCATCCATCTGGAGCGACCCCGTGAGCCCCTGCAGCCCCCAGCAGAGGGCTGCGGTCCCGACCCAGGCCCACGACCTCCGCTGGAAGGCGAGCCCGAGCGAGGCGAACACGAGGGGGAGGAAGAGCGGCGCAGCGAGGAAGGAACGGTCGGCGGCGTGGGCGACGACCATGCCGCTCAGCATGTACCAGACGCCTCCCGTCAGCGCGGCGTGGCGTCCGATCTGGATCGATCGCAGGAAGACATAGAGGAATACGCCGGACAGCCAGACCTGCAGGATGCAGGCGAAGGTGTAGGCGCGCAGGGAGTCCTCGACCAGCAGCACGACGTTGATCGGCGAGAACACGGCGCCGGCGCTCGACCCGAGGAACGGGGTCCCGCACAGCGCGTTCGGGTTCCAGAGCGGGACCTGGTGGAGGTCATGGACGCGGTGGTGGAGGTAGTCGAAGAACGGCCAGGAGACGGCCGACGCCTCGCCGGGCCCGACGAGGAGGCATCCTCCCTGCGCGACGGCGCGCCAGAAGATCGCCGCGCAGATCCCCGCGAGCACGGCGACGCAGGCGCCGTCGCCCGCCAGCTCGGCGATCCACGTCCCACGGGCGGCTCGCGACGGGACGTACTTCTTGGAGAGGTCGCTCATCGCGGGCAAGGATAGCGGAACACGCCGCCCCCATCGAAGGAAAAGCGCGGCCCACCGCGGGGCGACGGAGGGCGAGACTCCAGCCTATCGGAGGAACACGGAGTCCTCGAAGAGCACCCTCCCGTCGGCGTTGCTCCTCTTCTGCTGGTACGCGCCGCGATAGGAGAAGCCGAGCCCCTTCAGTCGTTCGTAGATCCCGTCGAAGAGCAGTTGCCCGTCATAGAGAGGAACGAAGGACGCCTCGATGATGACCGCCCGCGCCACTCCAAACGTCTCCAGTCCTCCGGCGATCACCTTGTCCTCGTATCCCTGCACGTCGACCTTGATCAGGATCTCCTTCTTGAGATTCCGCCCACGCAGGACGTCGTCCATTCTCTTCACGCGGATCGTCTCCGGCGACGATCCCCTCGTGTGCGGAAACAGCTCCTTGTGCAGGTCGGCCATCGGGAGCAGGGAAGAGCTCGGACTGTAGGAACTCCTGTGGATGGTCGCGGTCTCGTCCATGTCTCCGAGCGCGACTTCGAACGCCTCGAACTCCTTCCTTCCCGACATCGCCGCGGAGAGCTCGAGATAGCAATCATGGAGCGGTTCAAATGCGCAGATCGAGGCGCTCGGCAGGAGGGCTGCGATCTCCTTCGAGAATTGTCCTACGTTCGCACCGACGTCGATCACGCTTTCGACATGCATCTCCCTGAGCCAGTCGAGAGCGCCCGGCTGTTTCCGGTATCTCTTTATCTCGACCCCGCACTTCCGCAGGAGTTGTCGGATCTTGTTCTTCATCGCTCGCATCGGCACCGGAGGAATCGAGTCGGAGTCGTGCTTCCGGTTTCGGCCCAATCCTACGACGTCGCTCCCCGAGCGGGACAGGAGAAACTCCTGCCGGGCGTGTCCGACATGCCCGCCGAGGCCCCTTGACCGTTGGGCCGGGCGGCTGCTACTGTCGCGCGCAGCTTCCGACCTCTCCCCCTGGCGGTGCGCGTGAGTGACCCGATCGAGACGAGGATTCGGGCCTATCTGGACAGCGTCCATGGAGCCCTCGGCCAGGAGGCGGACTCGCTCGCGGCCCAGATGTCCCGTCGCCTCCGCGAAGAGGAGATCGCAGAACCGACGGCGCGCCGGCTCGCGACGCTCTACCCGGGCCTCGATCGGATGCGCGTCCTCGAGGTGGGAAGCGGCACGGGCGGGAACTCCGTCGCGCTCGCGCTCCTGGGCGCGAGTGTCGCCGGTGTCGAGCCCTCGTTCGAGGGCGTCGCAACGGCGCGGGTCCGGGCGGCGAGGTACCCGCAGGTCCGCGCCCGCTTCCACGTCGGAGTGGGGGAGCGCCTGCCGTTCGCAGGCGGCTCGTTCGACCTCGCCGTCTCGTTCGCCGTCTTCGAGCACGTCCAGGACCAGTCCCGGGTCGCGAGGGAGGTATTCCGCGTCCTCCGGCCTGGCGGGAGGATCCACTTCGAGATGCCGAACTACCTCTTCCCGAGAGAGGAGCACTACCAGATCTGGTATCCGCCCGTCTGCCCGAAGCCTCTCGGGAAGCTCTATGTCCGCCTGCTGGGACGGGACCCGCAGTTCCTCGATACGCTCACGTACACCACTCCGGGCCGGGCCGGCCGCACGCTGCGCGAGGCGGGATTCGTGGACGTGCGCGACCTCTTCCGCGACAGGTCGCTCGCGCGGATCGACGACCCATCGCTCATCCGCAACCCGCGGTTGTCCCGGTGGCTCGCGCGCCTCCGCCGATGGGGCCTGACGGCGCCGATCCGGTTCGTCATCGGGCGAGGCCTCTATCCTGAGAGCCACATGGAGGGCCGCCGTCCGTGACGACGCCGCGGGCAAGCGGCGGGCGGTTCTTGTGCGCCCGGGGGGGGAGACGTATGATCCCGCCCCGACACCCTGGTCGACGCGCGAATCGAGACCGATGTCGTTCCGCATCCTGATCCTCGACACGAACTACGGGTCCTTCCTCCGTCACTTCCATGCCACGCGCGGGGCGATCGCGGACGAGAGCTACGAGTCCATCAGAAGGCGGCTGCTGGACGCCCACTTCGGCACGGGCGACTTCTACTCCAGGCACCTCGCGCCGCTCGGGTGCGTCGTGGAGGAGATCGTCCCCAACGACGAGATCCTCCAGAAGACCTGGGCCACGGAACATGGCGTGAAGCTGCGGTTCCAGATCCCCGGGCTCAATCGTGTCCCCTTCCTGCGCCGATGGGCCCACGGCGGCTGGGTCTACCCGATCCTTTCGGCGCAGATCGCGAGCTTCCGTCCGGACATCCTCTACGTCCAGAACATCAGCTACTTCAAGCCAGGCTTCCTTCGCCAGATGAAGGAGAGGACGGGGTGCCGCGTGGTCGGCCAGATCGCCTCCCGGATGCCGCCGCTCGGGCACTTCGATCCCTACGACCTGCTCCTCTCCTCGCTGCCGAATCTCGTCGAGCGTTTCCGATCGTGGGGAAAGGCCGCCGAATACCTGGCCCTCGCCTTCGAGGCCTCGCTCGTGCGGGAGCTGGTCTCCTCCGACACCCGGTACGACGTCACGCACATCGGAGGATACGGAAGCGTGCACGCGGAGCGAACCGCCCTCCTGGAAGCCGTCTCGCAACACGTCCCCGTCGATTGCTGGGGGTACGACGGGAATCACATACCCGAGGGCAGCCCCCTCCGCGCCCGGTTCCACGGCCCGGTCTGGGGTCGCGAGATGTACCAGGTGCGTCACGACAGCCGAATCACCGTCACGATGCACATCTCCGAGGCGAGCGGGTACGCGAACAACATGACGCTGTTCGAGGCGACGGGCGCGGGCTCCCTCCTCATCACGGACTGGAAGGAGAACCTCTCGCAGCTCTTCGACCTCGGCCGCGAGGTCGAGAGCTATCGCTCGCCCGACGAGCTCGTCGAGAAGATCCGGTACTACCTGGACCACGAGCAGGAGCGGTCGCGGATCGCCGCCGCCGGGCAACGGCGGACCCTGTCCGACCACAACTACGAGAGGCGCATGAAGGAGCTGCTCGACATCCTCCGGCGGCAGTTCGGCCCACGATGAGCGGGGCGACGGCCGCCACGTCGGGAGGGGCCGCGGAACGGCTCCTCATCGTGCGACTCCCCTTGCAGACGCTCGCGCGAGACCGTGTCCTCTTGAAGGGCCTGCGACGCCTCGGGCACGAGGTCGCAGAGCGCCTCCTGCCCTCGACGGAGCGGGGCAGGCACCTGAGGGTCGCCAGCGAGCTCTGGGGCCTCGGCCGGCGCTACGACGCCGTCCTCATCGGGTACGGCTGCCCGTCCGGCGCGATCATCGCGGGGCTCACGAGCGCCGCGAGGGTCGTCTTCAACGCCGCACACTCCATGTACGAGGCGGTCGTCCTGGACCGGCAGGCCTGCCCCGAGGACTCCGCGCGGGCGTGGCTGGCGCGGCTGAAGGACTCCCTCGCGTTCCGGTCCTCGGATCAGGTGCTCGTCGAGAGCGAGTCCCAGAGGGAGTTCCTGGCGCGGGGCTTCGGGGTCCGACGCGACAAGCTCGTCGTCAGCTACACGGGCGCGGACGACGAGGAATTTCATCCGGACCCGGCCGTTCCCAAGCGCGAGGTCTTCACCGCGGTCTTTCGCGGGGGGTTCCTCCCCGCCACGGGCGTGCAGCACGTCGTGGAGGCGGCCCGCCTCCTCGCCAGGGACGACGTGCGCGTCCTGATCCTGGGGCGAGGGATGCTGGAGGCGGACCTCCGAGCCCAGGTCGAGCGGCAGGCGGTGCGGAACGTCGAGATCGTGACGGAGTTCCTCTCGCCGGAGGAGCTCCGCCGAACGATGCTGTCCTGCCACGTCTGCCTGGGCCAGTTCTCCGCCCACCCGAGGCTCGAGCGGACCATCCAGAACAAGACGTTCGAGGCGCTCGCGCTCGGGCTGCCCTACGTCACGATGGGTTCCCGGAGCAACCGGGAGATCCTCACGGACGGCGTGACCTGCCTCTTCGTGCCGCCGGGCGACCCCGAGGCGCTCGCCGAGCGAATCCGCGAATTGAAGCGCGACGCCGATCTGCGCGAACGGCTGGGGGACGAAGGGCATCGGCTGTACGAGCAGCGGTTCCGCCCCGAGGCGATCGCGCGCAGCTTCGTCGATGCGGTCCTCCGGGGGCCGGGCTATCCGCCCCAGAGCCTTCGGACGAGCTTGAACTCCCCGACGATATCGAGGACCCCCGCAAGGTAGTCCTTCGTCGTGAACCTCTGCGCGCGGGCCCGTCCGCGGGAGCGGAGCTGCTCCCGAACCCCCTCGTCCGTGGCCACGCGGAGCATCGCGTCGGCGAGCTCCTGGGGGCGGAAGGGGTCCACCAGGAGCGCCGCGTCGCCGAGTTGTTCCTCGGCGCCCAGCCATCGGGTTGCGATCACGGGACACCCGAGCGCGAAGGCCTCCAGGGGCGGGAGATTCTCCGGGCCGTAGAGCGAGGTGTAGACGAGCGCCTGGGCACGTCGATAGAGCGCGACGAGCTCCTCTCTCGAGACGAACCCCGCGAATCGGACCCGTCCCGCGACCCCGAGCCTCTCGGCCTCCCTGCGCACATGGGCGAGGTTGCCGGCGTCGGATCCGACGAACACGGCAGTGACGCCGGTCTCGCCGCGCTCTCCGAGGATGCGGAGCGCCTCCAGCACGAGAAGGTGATTCTTGTGGGCCCAGAACCGCGCAGGGTAGAGGAAAAAGCGCTCGGGCAGCCCGAGGCGGTCCAGGGGGACCGCGGGGGATGCGGGGTCGAGCGCGAATTCGGGCGTCGGGTGGGGGAGCACCCGCATGCGCTCCGAATTCACGCCGTAGCACGTCTGGACCTCCTCCCGCCCCCGCTGCGTCCCGGTGATGACGAAGGTGGCCCGGCGCACGAACTCCCCGACTCCCTCCCTCATGTCGTACATTCCCGGCGCGGACAGTTCGGGGAGGAAGGGCATGATGCGGTGCTGCATGTCGAGGATCGTGAACACGAACGGGATGTCGACGCACTCGGTCGTCTGCGTCGGAAACCAGAGAAGGTCGATCCTGTGGGCCAGGCACGCCGCATGGAGCGACCCGCAGACCCAGTTGGGTCGCCCCGCGAGGAGCCGGACGGCGCCGACGAGCCTCTGACGGGCGCGTCCGAGCGCCGATTCCGAGGGGACGTCGACGCATCGGAGCCAGGGCGCCTCTCCCGCGTGGAGCTCGGGGGCCGCTCCGCGGTGGAGGAGGACGACCTCCAGGTCGCGCGGCGCGGCCGCGAGGAGCGCCCGACAGAGGCTCTCCTTGTACGTGTAGTTGCCGCCCTTCAGCGGGTCCATCCTCCCGAGGTAGAAGCCGAGTCTCATGGTGACGCCCGCTCCAGGAGGAAGTCGGTGGAGAAGACGCGTATCGTCCGGGCGCCCACGGACCAGGTCTCGTCCGGGTCGCCCGTTCCGGTGCGGAGCGCCACCCCGAGTCCGGCGGCCTCGACGCACCGGCAGAAGCCGGCGAGCGGCAGGAGCGTCAGCGGGACGGAGATCCGGAGCGCGGGCCCGGGTTCCTGGAGGGTTCCGGGCCCGTGCGAGGAGAGCGGCTTCGAGTGCAGGACGACGGTCGGGCGGTCGACCTCGCGACCGAACGCGTTGCGGGCGAAGTAGCAGAAGCGAAACCCCCGGGTCAGCAGCTTCTCCAGGAGGGAGAGGGGCGCGGGGACGTACTGCATGACGGCCTTGGCGACCAGCAGGTCGCGATGGCCGTTCCCCTGCAGGGCGGCGTCCAGGTCGTCGAAGAAGGCGAGACGCCCGTCGGCGAACCGTTCGCGTCCGCGCTGGGCCATCGCGGGGGTCTCCACGACGCTCCACCGCGCGATCCGGCCCGGAAGGAGGCTGTCGACTTCGAAGAAGGTGGCGCCGCAGGCCCCTCCGATCTCCACGACCTCGAGCCCCCTCCTCGGCGAGGTCTCCCCGAAGGCCGTCTGGACGACGAGGGCGTCGAGGAGACCCTGCCGTCCGGGGGCGGCGCCCCCCGCCGAAAGCGCGCGCCGGAGGAGGTCGGTCTTCTTCGACACGATGTCGATCACGGCAGGGTGCTCGTAGGTGTCCGAGTCGCGCAGGGCCGCGTCGAACGACTCGTACTCGCGAAGCGGTTCCGTGCGCGGGCCGAACGCCCGGAACAGGCGCTTCAGGACGGGCAGGAACACGGGTGGAATGAAGTCTCTTGCAGGCATGGGCCTCAGCGACCGAACGACCGGATCGCCTCGCAGACGGTCTGGATCTGGGGGTCCGTGAGGCGGAGCGACGACGGGAGGTACAGCCCGGTCTCCCAGAGACGGTCCGCGACGGGGCATGGGACGTCGCGGTGGCCGGGCTGGACCCGGAGGAACGGCTGCAGGTTCATCGGACAGAAGAAGGTCCGCGTCTCGATCCCCTTCGACTTCAGTTGCGCGATCAGGTCGTCGCGTCGGAGCCCGGAGTCCGGCTTCACGACGACCGCGTACATCCAGTAGACGTTCCTGGCCCACGGCAACTCGGTCGGGAGCTGGAGGAATCGACACCCAGCGAGGCCTTCGCCATACGTCCGCGCGATGCGCCGCTTCCCCTCGAGGATGGACTCGATCCGCGGGAGCTGCGCGTGGCCCATCGCGGCCTGGTACCCGGTCATTCGGAAGTTGTGTCCGGCCTCGCGGTGGAGGAACCGCGGCTCCCCGAAGGCGAGGTTGCGGAGGTACCGCATCTTCTCCGCGAGGCGCGCGTCGTTCGTCACGATCATCCCGCCCTCGCCGGTCGTGATGATCTTGTTCGCGTAGAAGCTGAAGCACGACATGTCGCCGAAGCTGCCCGCCTTCCGCCCGTCGCAGAGGGCGCCGTGGGCCTGCGCGCAGTCCTCGATGACCAGGAGCCCCCGGCTCCGCGCGATCTCCATCACACGCGGCATGTACACGGGGTGCCCGTACAGGTGCACGGGGAGGATCGCCTTCGTCCTGGGCGACAGGAGCCCATCGATCCGGTCCAGGTCCAGGTTCCAGGTGGCGTCCTCCGAGTCCACGGGCACGGTCACGGCGCCATGGTGGTACACGGCGAGGGCCGTGGCGATGTTCGTGCTCGCGCTCACCAGGACCTCGTCGCCGGCGCCGATTCCGGCCGCGGCGACCGCAAGGTGGAGGGCCGTGGTTCCGCTGGTGACGGCGATGCCGTGCCGGCAGCCGCAGTACTCCGCGAAGTCGCGCTCGAACTCCTCGATGGCGCGACCGAACGACCCGGAGATCTCCCCGCGTCGCAGCGCCTCGACGACTGCGCGGATCTCCTCTTCGCCGATGAGGGGCTCGAAGACGGGGATCATCGCTGACCGAGCGGAACCTTGTCGTTCTCCGCCCCCAGGAAGGGCCCCTGCTTGACCGAGATGCACTGCGCGTCCTCGAGGATCCTCATCGCATGAGGCCCGTCGACGAGCAGGATGGCGTCGCCCTGCGCGAGGACGACGGAGCGGAAGGGCGTCCCATCCGACCGGAAGAAGGTCATCTCCACCTTTCCCTTCTGAACCACGAACATCTGCTGGAGGTCCCGGATGGTCCGCGGGATGGACCGGTGCGTGTGGGGCTCCTCGACGGCCCCCGCGGGGTGCGCCAGGATCCCGAACTGCAGCGAGGACTCTGCGGGCGAGAGGAACGTGGATCGTTCCGCGGCGGATCCGGCCCGGATGACCTCGGCGAACCGGACGTCGCCCTCCTCGATCACCTCGTACCGGATGTCATTCGCCATGTTCGCTCCGAAGACCCGAGAGCTCGCCGATCGGCGCGGTCCGCCCGGTCTCGACATCGACGACAGGCAGGTGGCGGATGATCTCCAGGCGCGCCTTGCCGCCCACGAACGTCTTGTGCCCCTGCTCGTCGCGGGATTCGCGAAAGCGGCTCTCGACGTAGGCCGCATCCGCGGCGAGCGGGACGAGCGGGCCCAGGCGGTCCTGCCTCACGAAGTAGGCGTTGTTCCCCGCGGAGTTGCTCCCGACCAGCGCGTACCCCTTCTTCTTGCCGAGGAGCTCGAGCGCCCTGAGGGAACATCCCCAGAAGAGGTTCGAGTGGTGCGCGCGGGTCCTCGCGAAGGCCGGATCGTAGGGCACCGTCACGGCCATTCTCGGACCGAACACGCTGTTGTACTCCGCTATCACGATGTCCGGCTCGACCGCGTCGATGCGCTCCCAGATCCAGTAGTCTACGCCGTCGACGTCGATGCTAAGAAGCCCGATCTTTCCCTGGAATCCGCTCTCCCGGAAGATGCCGTTGATGTTGTCGCGATCCAGGAATCGCGCGACGGCGGACAGGTCCTGACGCCAGGCGATCTCCTCCCGCCAGATGGAGGCGATGGCCCGGGCGTCGCCGTCGATCACCAGGCCCCTCCAGTTGTCGTTCAGCAGGAGGAACCGCGTGTTCGACTCGCGGTAGTCCTGCACGCCGAACTCGATGAAGGTCTCCGACGAGATGGGGACATGCCGAATCAGGTGCTGGATGATCCCGTCGTCGCCGAACTGCGAGAAGACGCGGAACTCCGCCTCGGCCAGAGGAGCGCCTGCGTGGAGCTTCGCCACGCGATCCACGTGGAGCTTTCCGAGAAGCATGAGCATCTCGGTCTGCTTCACGCACTCGCAGCGCAGTCCTCGTGGCAGGAGCGGCGACAGCGCCTTCCGGAGCAAGCGGCGCATCAAGCTGGGCATGGCGACTGTCAGGGGGGTCGGTCCCGGAGATGGGGGCGGCGACGACACGGCAGCCCGAACGACGCGCCAACCTACTCGCCGCCCCGGGGGTTGTCCAGGATAAACCTGGAACGGCTACAGGATGTCGGCGAGCGTCCTCTCCGTCCTCTTGAACACGACGACGCCCGCGAGGAGGAGGAGGACGGAGAGGCCGATCGACGCGGCGAGCTCCGGCCCCGGGCAGGCCGGCGTCCCGATCAGGGCGGCGCGGGCCGTCCTGATCACGGCGCTCATCGGATTGATGGCGAGGACCCAGGCGTGGCGACCCGCGATGCTCTGCGGGTAGATCACGGGCGTCAGGAACAGGAGGAGCTCGATGAAGTAGGGGAGGGCGTACCGCACGTCCCGGAACCTCGCGTTCAGGGAGCCGAGGAGGAGCCCCAGCCCGAGCGCCGCCGTCGCGGCGACGACGAGCATGGGGAAGATCGAGAGAACCGCGAGGAGCCCCGGCGTCTTCCCGTAGTACAGGAGCACGCCGACCAACACCAGCCCGGCGACGCACAGGTCGACCAGCTTCGTGAGCACGGCCGACATCGGGAGGAGGAGCCGGGGGAAGTAGATCTTGGTGAGGATGGCCTGGTGCGCCGTCAGGCAGTTGCTGACGTCGGTCAGCGATGCCGAGAAGAACTGCCACAGGATCACGCCCACCGAGACGAAGAGCGGGTAGGGCACTCCTTCCGAGGGCATGCCCGCGAAGCGGCCGAAGAGGACGGAGAACACGACGACGGCGAGGAGCGGCTGGAGGAACGCCCAGAGGACCCCAATCGCGGTCTGCTTGTACCGGACCTTCAGGTCCCGCCAGGAGAGGAAATAGAGCAGTTCCCGGAAGCGCCACAGCTCGGTGAGGTCGCTCCAGGACACGGCCTTCCTGGGCTTGATGACGACGAGCATCGGGCGCGGTTCGCCTCGGGAGGGGCTCGGGGCCGTCCGCCGCGACCGATCGCGCCGGAGTCACCCCGAAAGAGCCGGGACAGTATCCCCAGGTGCACGAGGTGTCAAGGACGGGAGCGGAGGGTCTCTGGGCCGGCGGTTGCGATCGGTCCCTGTCCGCGGTAGTATCGCCGCTCGCCGCGCGGCGCGCGCGCTCCGACGACGCTCGAGAGGGATGGCCCGCTGGGACCAGGACTCGGTCGAATCCAACTCCTTGTAGCCGACCCCATGAGCCTCCGCTTCCTGCGCAGTGTTCGGAACGCCCTGAGAAACCGGTACCGCACGGTGGCCTGGACGCTTGCCCGGTGGCGGCATTCTCTACGCACCCGGAAGCGCATTGTCGTCGGCGCCGGCGGCACTCGCTATCCGGGCTGGCTGCAGACGGACCGGGAGCACCTGGACCTGCTCCGCGAAGCCGACTGGCGCCGGCTCTGCGCCCCGGATTCGCTGGCGGCGATCCTCGCCGAACATGTTTGGGAACACCTGACGCCTGAAGATGCCTCGGTCGCCGCTCGCCAATGCCTGCGCTACCTGAAACCTGGCGGACTTCTGCGCATCGCAGTTCCCGACGGCCTTCATCCGGACCCGGCCTATGTCGACTACGTCAGGCCCGGCGGGCCCGGGGCGGGTTCGGACGACCACAAGGTGCTGTACACGTTCAGGAGCCTGGGCGAGCTTTTCTCGGCGGCCGGCTTCGAGGTCCATCTGCTGGAGTATTTCGACGAGGCCGGGCAATTCCATCGCCAGCCCTGGGACCTCGCCGAGGGCTTCATCCAGCGCTCCGCCGAACACGACGACAGAAACGCGGATGGCCGCCTCGCCTACACTTCGATCATTCTCGATGCCAGAAAGCCGGTTTGATCAGGATCGAGTGGATCCTGATGGGAGCCCCGCGTCCGTGCGCCTTCGTCGGAGTCTTGCGCCACGGCATGAACCAGATGCGGAACGCCCTCCCGCGCTCGCGGGCGTCCAGGGTCGCCCCGCCGACGATCGCGGCAGCGTCCTGGTGCTACTCAAGGACGACGATCCGCTAGAGGAGCGTCCCGAGCTGCCCACGCCCGTATCCCCAGGCGCACGAGGCCTCAAGGACGGGAGCGGCGTCCAGCTCTTGTCTCCGCATCGGTGCCTGCCGTACAATGGATCCATCGACACCGGAATCGGCTCTCTGACACCCAGGACGACCTACGCTGCCACGCGGAACGACCGACCCGGCGACTGCAACCTCAGCGACGTCCAGGAGGCGCGCCAATCCGTGAACATCTTCGGCTGCCCTCGGGACGTCGATGGCCCCTCGCCCACGGAGGGGTGGAACGCGCGCTCGGAGATCACGCTCGATGATCACCGCGCATTCCCCGGCCTGGTCACGCAGGGCGAGGTCGACCTCCACTCCCAGCGCAGCAACCTGACGGACGCCATGCTCATCAAGTCCCAGAGGCGGTCCTTCGCAGGTGGGCCATCATTCGGGCGTTCACTGCCCGCGAACTCTTGTTGGTCCGGAAGAGGAGGGTTTTCACGACCCTTGACGGGGTCAGGGCGTAGAAGATTCCGCGGGGGGCACACCGCCCGTCACCAGCCCTGTCTACGCTTGAACCGGGAGAGCCAGAAGATTCCCCACATCACACACGGGAATGAGAGGGTTTCTTCTTGATCGCCGTGCAAATACCATGAGATTCTTCCTTTCGAAACTGATTTCACGGGTGACTTGCTACTTTGGATCACGAGAGTGGTTGATATCCTCCATCGAGGCCGCTATCACATCTGTGAGAGTCGCCAGGCTTAGACGATCGCTGCTCGGCTGTGGAGACAATCTGAGAATTCAGTTTCCGGTTACGATTGCCCAACCTGAACACGTGACACTCGGCCGCGATGTGTCGCTAGCCGCATACGTACACATATGGGGTGGTGGGAAGGTGACTGTGGGCGATCGCGTCATGATTGGAACACATGCTTCTGTCTCGTCCCTTACACATGATTACTTGAGAGAACAGATGTTCGATACCCTCGTCGCGGCTGCAGTAGTGATTCAAGACGATGTCTGGATCGGGTCGAATGCCGTCATTCTTCCTGGGGTGACAATTGGGCGCGGCGCGGTCATAGGTGCTGGTGCTGTCGTGACCAAGGATGTTGCTGACAGAGCAATCATGGTGGGAATGCCAGCCAGACTCCTGAAGTATAGAGCAGCAACACATCACTAATTCCATGAATCTACTTTCCAAGTTACCAGTCTCGATCAAGGCACGCATGCGGCCTTGTTGGTTTGCGTTGATTCACTGTGCAGAGTGGCTAGCACTTCACGCCAGGATTTCGTATGTGAAGGTCAAGCGTGTGTTTGTTGCGGCACCCATCCCGGTAGAGGCCGAAGGAAGAGTGAATGTGCATCTGGGATGTGGACGCATTGACCACAAGCAGTTCATAAACATTGACGGGTATCCTTTTCCGCATGTGCATTACGTCCAAACCATAGACAGGTTGCCCCAGTTTCAGGACGGGAGTGTCGATCTGATTTATGCCAGTCATTGCCTGGAGCACTTTCGCTACACTCACACCAAGTCTGTCTTGGAGGAGTGGTGCAGAGTACTGAAGAAGGGAGGTGTGTTGAGATTGTCAGTTCCCGATTTCGACAAGCTCGTTGAGATATACCTGCACCACGACCATGATCCAGATGTCATCTTGCCACAACTAATGGGCGGGCAGAACAATCAATACAACTTCCATTTGACCGCTCTCAACCTGGTGAATCTCTCGAGACTGCTTCTCGAGGTGGGCTTTGCATGTGTCAGGGAATGGCAGCCCGGCACCAGTGATCTGACAACGTTCAATGACTTCTCGATCTACAAGAAAGAGATTGCGGGACAGTATCACGAAATCAGTCTGAATATCGAAGCGGTAAAGTGAGCCAAGAACATGAAGTTCAGCATTGTCACACCAGCCTACAACAGCGAACGGTACATTCGGGAAACGATCGAGAGCGTCATCAGGCAAAAGGGCGCCTTCAGCATTGAGTACATCGTGCTCGACAATCAATCAACTGATCGCACGTGCGACATCGCCAAGGAATACCAGCAACAATTGACCGCCGGAACAACTGCAATACATTGCCATGATGTTCAGCTGCATTTGTACTCCGAGCGAGATGTGGGCATGTATGACGCGATAAAGAAAGGATTTGCACGAGCGACCGGTGAAGTACATGCGTGGGTCAATTCGGATGACATGTATTTGCCTGGTGCGTTTGATGTTGTGCAAAGGACACTGAGCAAGTATCCCCAAATCGCCTGGCTGAAGGGGATAACTTCCTACATCAACGAACACTCAACAGTCTATGCTGCGGGTCAATGCAATCTCTATCGACAGGACTTCATCGAGGCAGGGTTGTATGGGCCTGTCCTGCGTTTCATCCAGCAAGACAGTGTGTTTTGGAGAGCGACGTTATGGCAAGAGAGCGGCGGTGTTGATGAGACACTGTCCTTGTCAGGAGACTATTTTCTCTGGAAAGCGTTTTCCAAGGTGACCCCCCTGTATTCACTAAATGCTCATGTGAGTTGCTTCAGGAAACGGACCAATCAGAAAAGCTCAGACACCGAGGCGTATTTTCGTGAGATAGAGAGCATCTCGAAAGTTGATCCTCACCTATCCAGAAGAATCAGACGGCGTATGTCATGTATAGAACGCCTTCCGCGGCCCTTGCGTCCGCTTTGTTATCGTGTGGCATTTGGTCAACATAAGCACCATCTCGTACTGTTAGAGAACGGTACTGTTCCAACCCTCGTAGAGGATGAGTACTTTGCATTGAAGAACATGTTATGAGGCGATTCGTCTGGCGATCCTCTGGCGCAAGAACAACTTCGGAACGAAGAGCGAGGCGGGAAGCCGGTTCGTCGAGCGGGTCCTCACCGTCGCGATGACGCTCCGACAACAGGCCGCAGCGTCCCTCCAACCTCCGCTCGACGGAATGCCGGCTCCATCGCTTCGTACGGGCGAAAGTTTTGTCAGGCGTTAGCGGTTGCCGGTTACGAATGGCCCACGTTTGTCACCGCTAGCGGCGTCCTGGTCTTGCCCGGCTCGGAGCACCGCCGTAGAATGCGGCCTCCGGGGCGACCCCCACCGCTCCCGGCCCTCGACGCCATGGCCCGCACGATATGCAGCAGATCATCGAAATCGAGAATGTCTCCAAGCGCTATCGGATCGGACGGAGGAGGACCTACGTCAGCCTGCGGGACGAAGTCATGCGCGTCCTGAAGTCCCCGTTCCGTCGCCACGCAGGGGAGGATGGCGGCGACCCGACGATCTGGGCCCTCAAGGACGTCTCCTTCTCCGTGAAGGAGGGCGAGGTCGTCGGGATCATCGGGAGGAACGGCGCCGGAAAGACCACCCTGCTCAAGATCCTGTCGCGCATCACCGAGCCCACCGAGGGGCGGATCACGCTGCGAGGAAGGGTCGCGAGCCTCCTCGAGGTCGGGACCGGCTTCCACTCCGAGCTCACCGGGCGGGAGAACATCTTCCTGAACGGCGCGCTCCTCGGCATGACGAGCGCGGAGATCCGGAGGAAGTTCGACGACATCGTCGCCTTCTCCGAGGTCGAGATGTTCCTCGACACCCCCGTGAAGCGGTACTCGAGCGGCATGTACATGCGGCTCGCCTTCGCCGTCGCCGCCCACCTCGAGCCCGAGATCCTCGTGGTGGACGAGGTCCTCGCCGTGGGAGACGCCCAGTTCCAGAAGAAGTGCCTCGGGAAGATGGGCGACGTCGCAAGGAGCGGCAGGACGGTCCTCTTCGTCAGCCACAACATGGCCGCGGTCGAGTCCCTCTGCCAGAGGGCCGTGCTCCTCGAACGGGGGAAGCTCGAGCGGGATGACGCGGTCAAACCCGTCGTGGACGACTACTTGAAAATGGGTGTCGAGCCGACCGCCGCGCAGCTCTCGGACCGGAAGGACGTCATCGGGAACGGAAGGGCCCGATTCACCGCGATCGGGATCCGCGCACTCGACGACGCCGCCAGCGCCATCCGGTGCGGGGACAGGATCCGGATCGAGGTGAGCTACGCGGCCGGGGAGCCCCTGGCGAACTACGCGCTGGTTCTGGCCATCCTGGACCAGCGAGGGGTGCCGATCTACTGGCTTGACAGCCGGTACGATCCGGCCCTGTCCGCCTCGATCCCGAGCACGGGCCGGCTCAGGTGCGACACGGCCCCGCTCAACCTCGTCCCCGGGGCCTACGTCATCAATGCGGCGATGCTCGTGAACAACGAGGTGGCCACGCAGATCGAATCGGCGGCCTCCTTCGTGGTCGAATCCCAGGACTTCTATGGAGTCGGCAGGCTCCCCGCCGCGACGCACGGAATGGTCCTCATCACCCAGAAGTGGCATGCGGAGTGACGAACGGTGGGCTTCCTGACGAGAGTCCTCTCGAACTTGGCCGCCTCCTGGCCCTCACCGGAGACAATTCGTCGTTCAGCGCGAGGAGATCGATGCAGCGCTGGTGGTACCTGAAGTACCCCGAGCACATCGTCTTTCCCTCGAAGGCGTATTTCCGCGACTGGTCCGGGTGGAGCGTCGCCCGGTGGATCCGGACCTACGCCTCCGTGGGGTATCGGCAACCGACGGTCCGGGCGCTCGTGGGTTTCCTCAAGGCGTTCGCACGCCGGCGCTACACCGGCCTCCCGTCGGTCGGCCCCGACCATGTGCTCGTGGTCTTGCAAAGATGACCCGTTGCGTTGTGTGCGGCGGGACCATGACCCAGGGCCCGCGGCTCTATGATGACCGGTTCGGGTATCCTGGGACGTTCGCGCTCTCGGGGTGCAGGGAGTGTCGTCACCGGACGCTCGACGTGGACTTCTCCCAGCAGGAGCTCGGAAGGCTGTACGGCGAGTTCTACCCCCGCTCGGACCTGCGGGTCGAGGACTGCAAGCCTCTTCGGGAGTTGGACCGCCCAGAGGCGTGGATGGAGGGAGCGATGTGCTCTCCGGCCTACTGGGTCCCGAGAGGCGTGAGGGTGCTCGACATCGGCTGCGGCTTCGGCGAGACCCTCGGCTATCACCGGGACCGCGGTTGCGACGCCTGGGGAGTCGAGGTCGACGAGAACATCCGGAGGGTCGCGGAGCGGCACGGGTTCCAGGTCCGCGTCGGTCTGTTCGATGCCCGCCTCTTCGAAGAGGAGTCCTTCGACTACGTGACGATGGCCCAGGTCCTCGAGCACACCCTCGACCCCGTCGAGACCCTCCGGGGGGTCTGCCGCGTCCTCAAGCCCGGTGGCGTGGCCGTGCTGACCCTCCCGAATGCGCAGGGATGGGGAGCGAGGGCCTTCGGCCGCAGGTGGATCCATTGGCACGCCCCGTACCACGTGCAGTTCTTCTCCCTGCAGTCCATGGAGGTGGCCGCGGCCAGGGCCGGAATGCGCGTCGATTCGCACCAGACGATCACGAGCTCGTCGTGGCTCCTCTACCAGTGGATCCACCTGCTGACCCGCCCCAGGGAGGGGCGGCCCTCGGGATTCTGGGCGCCCCGAAGGACGCAGCTCACCGAGTCCCAGAGGCTCGGCGTCCGGCTCCTTGGGCGCCTCCACAGGCTGAAGCTGGACCACCTGCTGACGCGCCTCTTCGACGCCCTCGGGTCGGGGGACAACCTCGTGTTCGTCCTCCGCAAGCCGGCCAGGACTGCATGATCACCTTCTTCACCACGGCGAAGCCATTCACGGGACCTGCGGCGCGAAGCCAGTCCAACGCGATCCGGAGCTGGAAGGCCCTCCACCCGGACGTCGAGGTTCTCCTCTTCGGCAAGGGAGCCGGGTACGAGGAGGCCGCGGCTCGGTTCGGGCTCGTCCATGTGCCCGAGGTCGAGACCAATGACAAGGGCGTTCCGCTGGTGAGCTCCATGTTCTCCATCGCCCAGGCCAGGGGACGACACCGGCTCCAGGCGTACGTCAACTGCGACATCATCCTGCTCGACGACTTCCGCGTGGCCGCGCAGAAGGTGGACCTGGCGAAGTTCCTCATGGTGGGTCAGCGATGGGACGTCGACCTCGATCGGGAGCTGGACTGCTCTGACAGCCGATGGCAGGAAGGCCTGCGGGAGAGGATCCGCCCCGAGATGAGGCACCCTCCCGCAGGCTCCGACTACTTCCTCTACACGCGTGGCACGTGGGGAGATCTGCCTCCCATGGTCGTGGGCCGGGCAGGGTACGACTGCTGGCTCATCTGCCATGCTCGGGCATGCCGGATCCCGGTCATCGACGCGTCCGACGCCACGACGGTCATTCACCAGAACCACGACTACGGGCACCTGAGTGGAGGCGCGCAGGAGTCGTGGGACGGGACCGAGGCGAGGCGGAACGTCGAAATGGCCGGCGGAAGGGACCAGATGTTCACTCTCCACGACGCGGACTTCCGCCTGACCCCCGAGGGGGTGGTGAGGAGCGACCGGATCCGCCGCTACAGGGGCGCGGAGATCCACCTGATCCTCCGGAAGGGACACGTCTGGAACCGGCTCGCGCTCCGCGGGCTGCGCGTCGCCGCCAGGGTCCTGGAGGCGCTCGGCCTGAAGTCCCCCTAGGGGCGAACAAGAGGGCTGCCCTCCGGTTTCCCCGACGGAATGCCGATGATCCCGGATACCACGGGACGTGCGCACGATCGTCCCGATCGAGGTCCGGATCGGGGCCTCCCTGGAGCGGTCCGCCGGCCGTTCGCGCCCGGGCTCTACCCGGACGGCCACCCGAGGGGCATCGACCATGAGCACATCGCCATCGCTCGGTGAACGGGCCGCCATGGCGATCGAGGCCTGCGTGAGGGCATACGTCCGCGACTTCCAGGGACCGATGTCGCGCTCCGACGAGGAGAACCGCCGGTCCGTCGAGAAGCGGCTCCGCGAGGAGGACGCGTACTCGGACCAGGCGCGCCACATCGAGGAGCTCTACCCAGGTCTCGATCGCATGCGCGTCCTCGAGCTCGGGAGCGGCACGGGGGGCAACTCCGTCGCGACGGCGCTCCTCGGCGCCGAGGTGCACGGCGTGGAGCCGTCGGTCGACGGCGTGGAAGCCTCCCGGATCCGCGCGGCGCGCTATCCGCAGGCCCGCGTGGAGTTCCACGTCGGCGTGGGCGAGCGGCTCCCCTTCGCGGACGGCGTCTTCGACCTGGCGCTGTCGTTCGCGGTGTTCGAGCACGTGCAGGACCAGGCGCGCGTCGCGCAGGAGGCCTTCCGCGTGCTCAGGCCGGGCGGCATGATCCACTTCGAGATGCCGAACTACCTCTTCCCGCGCGAGGTGCACTACCGGATCTGGTACCCTCCGCTCTGCCCGAAGCCGCTTGGGAGGCTCTACGCGCGGATGCGCGGGCGGAACCCGGCGTTCCTCGACGAGCTGAACTACACCACGCCGGGGCGCGTGGCGAGGTTGTTTCGCGAGGCGGGGTTCGTCGACGTGCGCGACCTGTTCCGCGAGCGCTCGCTCGCTCGGATCGCCGACCCGTCGCTCATCCACTCCCCGCGCATGGCGCGGTGGGTCGGGCGGCTGCGCCGGTGGAAGCTCGCCTGGCCTCTCCGCTGGCTCGTCTCGTGCGGCCTCTATCCCGACATCCACATGGCGGGGCGCCGGCCATGACGAAGCCCCTCGCGTTCGCGGGATGGAAGGGAGCCATGAGGGCACTCCTTGCCGCGATGGTCCTGAAGCTCTACCTCGCGCCGAGGCACCTCAAGAACACGGCGCTGACCCTGCTTTGCAGGCTCGTGTTCAAGCGATTCGGCCGGGGTTCGCGCATCAACGGCTCCTTTCTGTTCTTCAGCCCAGGGGAGATCGAGGTCGGCAGCCATTGCACCGTCAACGAAGGGGTGATGCTCAACGCGAACCTGGGGCACATCGTGATCGGCGACCATGTCCGCATCTCCCCCTATGCGATGGTGAACACGGCGAACCTCGACCTGAACGCCGACTACCGCCAGCGGAGGCACGTGGGCAAGGACGTGTTCATCGACGAAGGCGCATGGATCGGGACGAATGCGATCATCTCGCCAGGCGTGCGGATCGGCATGGGCTCGATCGTCGCAGCGGGCGCCGTGGTCACCAGGGACGTCGAGCCCTTCACGGTCGTCGGTGGGATTCCCGCGAAGAAGCTCAAGGACGTGCCGAACCCTCCCACGCGATAGGGGGACCGTGCTTCCCTCCGCTTAGGGCTTCCGCGCCTCGATTTGAACGACCATCTGCTGGTCCCGCAGGGCGCGGATCCGACCGAAGGATCGAGAGACCTCCATGAGCGCCTCGTAGAGACGATGGCTCCCCTTGGAGACGAAGAAGGGGACCATCGGAAAGCCGAGCGCGCGCACCTCCGCCTCGAACCCGGCCTTCCGCAGCTCGAAGGAGAGTTCGCCCGGACTCCGCAGACCTGGATGCCCCGGGTGCTCGGGCACCCCCGCAGGGCGAGGCCCGCGGATTCGCCTTCGCAGCGCCTCCTTCACGGGTTTCAGCCACCGGATCGGGATCGGCGACAGCACCTCGTGCCAGAAATCGAACTCGTCCCCGATGTCGGTCTTGTTCCGCTCGAAGCCGAGGAGGAGTCCTCCCCTCCGCAGGACCCTGAAGCACTCCGCGAAGGAACGCTCGGGGTGCGGCAGGTGGTGAAAGGTCCCGTAGGAGAGGACGACGTCGAACTCCCCATCCCCGTACGGCAGCATCTCCGCGTCGCCGACGCCGAAGACGACGTTGCCCGCACGCACCTCCGCCCTGGCGCGCTCGACCATGGCCAGGGAGATGTCGAGCCCGACGACGCGGCCGGCGACGTGGCAGACCTCGGACGCGACATATCCGCCCCCGCATCCCAGGTCCAGGATGCGCTTGCCCTCCACCCGCGGAAGCCAACCCCGAATGGAGAGTCCGAAGTTGACGTCGTGGATGACGGCGACCCCTTCGGCGTACTCGTCCGCATGGGCGTCATACGCCCGGGCCTGCCTTCGCTTCGAGGGGTCCATCATGGAGAACGAATCGCCGACCGAGCCTGAAGCCCCCGACGCAGGGATGCCCGGGGATGGGTCGCCTAGATCGGGTGGAAGCGCTCGACGCACGCAGCGCAGACCGGGATCGACTTCACGTTGTGGACGAGGCGATCCCGGAAGTCCTGGTATGGTCTTCCGTTCCAGACCCCGCGGATGCCGCCGTCCTTGAACACGTTGCCCAGGACCACCTCGCCGCGGGCCAGGTAGCAGCAGGGGGACACGTCGCCGTTCGCGTAGACGAGCGAGCCGCCGTAGGGCCAGGGGCAGTGTCCCTTGCCGTACCGAGCCCGCCCGTACCGGTCGTACTCGCCCTTGGGGACCCACTTTTCCTTCATGTCCCGAGGGCTCCTGCCTGCGACGACCGCGTTCACCGTCTTCGCCGCGAACTCGTCCGCGCGGACGTCCTTCGCGAACTGCCGGGCGGTCTCGAGGAGGGATTCGTTGACCTTGGTGACCGGGTAGGTGATGCGGACGAAGGGCAGTTTGCTGCCGCAGGCCTCCTTCAGCTCCGCGAGCCGCGTAAGGCGCTCCTTGACCTTCGCGATGTCCTTGTCGGTGCCGCGGACGAATCGCCAGTTCTGCCCCTCGGGCGCGAGGTCGATCGCCACGACCAGGAGGTCGAGCTTCACCTCGATCATCCGGCGAAGCTTCTCGTCGTCCGCCAGGAGCAGGTTGCTGTAGACCTCGCTGTAAACGCCGGTCTTGTGGGCGTGCGCCAGCATGTCGAAGATCTCGGGGTTGATGAACGGCTCGCCGTACCCAGAGAAGCACACGCGGAAGAGGGAGCCTCGCACGTCGCTGACCATCTCGCGGAACAGCGCGAGGGTCATGAGCGTCTTCTTCCGACCGAGCGTTCCGATCCCCGTCGGACAGATGGAGCACTCCAGGTTGCACGCGTTCGTGGCCTCGATCCACAGCGTCCGCGGCTGCCCGAGGACCTGGGACCGCCCGGTCTGGAGGGAGAGTCGGCCCATCGCCCAATGGACCATGCGGGAGAGGCTGATGTGGTACCGCAGGGCCTTGGCGCCTAGGTTCTTGAGGCCACGCCACCAGATGCGAGCGTTCACGTCCGAATCTCCCTTGACCGGTATATCGACTCAGGGAGCCCGACACTGGAGATGGCCTGGCGACCTCGCCGTTTGAGGGGGTCGGAGGCTAATTCATTTCCACTGACTGGGTCAAGCGATATCATCCCGCGCGCCCGCGAACTCGCGGTCCGGAGGCCACGGGGGAACGCTTCATCGCCCATGACGAAGCCGACGACCTTCGGGGAACGTGTCGGGTACGCGGCGGCGTGGAACGTCCTGGCGCTTGGCGTCCTCTCCCTCTTCACCTTCGCGTCCGGCATCCTCCTCGCAAGGATGCTGTCGAAGGAGGAGTACGCCTGCTACGCCTTCGTCGTCGCGACCATCCCGACGCTCATGTCGCTGCTGGACCTGGGCCTGTCCCTGAGCGTCCCGAAGTTTGCGGCCGAGGCGATCCAGAGGCGAGGGGCCCGCGGACTCCGTCGGACCCTGCGTCTCGTCGTGAGCCTGAAGTTCCTGCTGTTCGCGATCGTGATGGCCGCATACCTGCTTTCGCCGGGGGGCACCCGGAGGCTCTTCGGGCTGCAGGCGACGGCCCCCGCGCTCCTGCCGCTGGCGGTCCTCGCGGTGGTGGCCCTCGACCTGCTCGCCGACCTCTTCCAGCAGGGCCTCGCGACGTGCATCGCGCAGGGCGCCATCCAGGTCGTTCGGATCTCCGAGTCGCTGGTCCTGTCGGGAATGATCCTGACGCTGGTTCCAGCCGGATACGGCATTCCGGGGGTGCTGGCGGCCTTCCTGGCATCCTCCGCGGCCAAGGTCGTCCTCTCCTTCGGACTCCTGGTCCGGGAGATGCGACTCATGCCGCCGGGCACGGGTGAGGCGGGCCCGGCCGGTTCCCTCCTGCCGCGCCTCCTCCGCCACTCGACCGCGATCTGGGGCATCAAGGTCACCTCCCTCCTGACAGCTCCGGCGTACGCAACGCTCGTCCTGGGACGGACGGCTGGCCCGGTCGCCGTCGCCAACTTCTCCGCAGCCTCCGAGCTTGTCTTCCGCATCACCGAGCTGGTCATGACGCCGGTCCAGAACCTCCTGCACTCCATCTTCGCCAGCTTTGCGGCGCGAGAGGCCCCCGACGCGGCGCGCCGCGCCTTCGTGATGCTCACCAGGTTCCATGCCTGCGTCCTCCTGCCCACGGCGGCCGGACTCTTCGCCCTGGCGCCGCATCTGCTCCCCGTGATGTACTCGTCCCGCTTCGTGGACTCGGTTCCGGCGTTCCGCTGGCTCATCGTTGCGGTCGCGCTCGACTACCTCTTCACTCCAGTCGCCTTGAGCGCGCTCATCACGGCCGAGAGGTACCGATACGTCCTTGCCACGAGAATCCCCATGGTCCTGGTCGGGCTGACGCTCCCCGCGGCCGTCCGCGCGGGGGGACCGCTCGCCGCGGTGGCGCTCCTGTGCGGAGGCCGCGTCGTCGCGAGCTGGCTGCTCGCCGCGACCGCGCGCCGTTGCCTCGGCGTATCGCTCGAGCTCGGCTTCATCCTCCGCCAGGTCGCGATCGCAGGTGGCCTCGGCCTCCTCCTCCACCTGGCGGTCCGGGCGCTCACTCCGTCGGCGATCGAATGCGCCCTCCTCATCGTCGCGTTCGCGATCGCGTTCTGGGCGCTCTTCAAGCTGACGGGCGGGATCGGCCGCGAGCAGAGGGAGAGGATCGCGGGGATGCGACTCCCCCTCAAGATGTGGATCGTGAGGCTCGTCTAGTCCCACAACGTCACTCTCGAAAGCAGCCCCGAAGGGGCGGCATACAATCCGTGGCGGTGTATGTCGCCCCTGCGGGGCTCCGCGATTGAAGGACACCGATGCTTCCCCAGGGCTGCGCCCTGGGCTGGTTCACTCCGCCCCTTCGGGGCTGACGAAACCAGCGCCGTAGGCCTAACAGGAGGACCGTCGATGAAAATCTACATCTCCGTGGACATGGAGGGGATCGCCGGCATCGTCCACGTCGACCAGGTCCGCCCCGACGGGCAGGACTACCAGCGCGGGCGGGAGCTGATGACCGACGAGACGAACGCCGCCGCGCTCGGCGCCTTCGACGCCGGGGCGAACGAGGTCCTCATCAACGACTCCCACGGAGACATGCGCAACCTCCTCTTCGACCACCTCGACCCGCGGGTGCAGGTGATCACCGGCTCGCTCAAACCGTTCTCGATGGCGCAGGGGACCGAGGGGCGCTACGACGTCGCCCTCTTCGTCGGCTACCACGCAGGGATGGGCGCGCGGGCGGCGATCCTCGATCACACCTACTCCAGCGCCTCCGTCTCCGAGGTCAGGGTGAACGACCGCGTCCTGAACGAGACCGGCCTCAACGCCCTCGTCTGCGGCTCCTACGACACGCCGATCGGCCTCGTGACCGGCGACGATCGCTGCTGCGCGGAGGCGAAAGAGCTGCTCGGCGAGGTGGAGACGGCCGTCGTGAAGTGGGGGATCACGCGCACGTGCGCGCGGTCGCTCCACCCGAAGGAGGCGTGCAACGTGGTCCGGCAGGCCGCCCGCCGCGCGGTCGAGGGGCGCTCGCGCTTCCGCCCGTTCCGGATCGACCCTCCCTACCGCTTGCAGATGCGGTTCCTGAACGCGGGAATGGCCGACGGCGCGGAGCTGCTCCCCGGCTCGCGGCGGCTCGACGGGACCTCGGTGGAACTGGAGACGCGCGCCGTCCACGACCTGTTCCGCTCGATGCTCGCCATGACGCGGCTCTCCGACGCCGGCGTCCTGCAGGTGCGCCCGAAGTAGCGGCGGCGTCCATGTAGAGGCGCGCGCAGGCGCGCCGAGGCCAGGCCCGCGTAGGCGGGCCTGGCATGGATGCGCGGCGGTGGGCACGCCTACGCGCGCCCTGCCACGGCGCGCCTGCGCGCATGGCCACCAAGAGAAGCCCCGAGACAAGCCCCGAAGGGGCGCAATGCAATAGCCCAGGGCGGAGCGAAGCGGAGCCCTGGGAATGCGCACCAAGCAACCCCGCGAGCCCCGAAGGGGCGACGTACATCGCGCCATTGGTGTATGTCGCCCCTTCGGGGCTCCTATTGCCCTTGCGACCCGGCACCCAGGGCTCCGCTTCGCTCCGCCCTGGGCTGGTTCATCCCGCCCCTTCGGGGCTTGTCTTCGTGGCAATGGCGCTCACGCGCGCCTCTTCACGTTCCGAGCCGGATCGGTCATACACACCGAGGTATCGTCGGGGCTGCGGAGAGGCCGCGACTCAGGTAAGATGCGGCATCGGGGAGCCCCTGCCCATGCCCTCACACGGCACGCTCGATGCCCTGGTCCTGCGGTCGTCCGCGTGGTCCAAGCTGCTGGTGAAGCACATGATCGCAGCGCACGAGGTGGCTGCGACCCTCTCCAAGGCCGGCGTCCGATTCATCCTTGCAGGGGCCCACGCGAACAACGCCTGGGCCAGGCATGTCCGCGCGACGATGGACGTCGACATTCTCGTCTTCACGAGGGATCACCGAAAGGCCGTCAAGGCGATCGCCTCGACCTATCCGTCGCTGGGGGTGAAGGCCCGCGACGTCGTCACGCGCTTCTTCGACTCGAAGACCGGGGAGGTCGTGCTCGACCTCATGAAGCCGAAGGACCGGCTCCTGAGGGAGGTCTTCGCCAAGGGGCTGGTTCGGAGAATTCGCCTCGAGGGCGTCGAAACGGACATCCCTGACCTCGAGGCCGCCCTCGCCATGAAGTTTGCTGCGATGATGCGCCCCGGCCTGAAGCGGGTTGACGCGATGCAACACGCAGTCGACCTTGCGAGGATCGTTGGGGCAAGCAGGCGGATCGACCTCGACAAGCTCGCCCGCCTCGCCGACCTCGTCTACTCGGGCGGCGCCGATGAGGTCCGCCGCCTCATCCACGCCATCCGGAAGGGCGAACCGCTCGTCTTCTGATCACTCCAGCACCGCCGCGCGCCAGGCCGCGATCGCGGCGGTCTTCGAGAAGCGCTCGCGGACAGCGACCCACGCCCGCTCTCGCGGCGCACGGAGCGGCGCGGAAGCGAACAGCGCCGCGGCGCGCGCGACGTACGCCCCGAGGGCCCCGTTTGCGACGACCGATCAGGCGCACGACGCCG
>Ga0082335_1003298_pt1 | contig 26964 bp, 26 predicted proteins | sample Subgrocontami58m_FD_72375 | JGI IMG/M metagenome (GOLD analysis project Ga0082335, IMG submission 72375) | Subsurface groundwater microbial communities from S. Glens Falls, New York, USA - GMW37 contaminated, 5.8 m (SPADES assembly) (version 2) ...
GATTTTTTCATGTCAAACTCAAATTGTTTCCAACATAACAACTTTGACAAATTTTAAATTCCATTTTGAGACACTTTACTTTATTTTTTTTACCCTCTCATGCTTAAGTTGACAGCATTGCCCAAAAGGGAGAGGGTTTTTTATTATAAAAAAAACTGGCAAGAATAATTTTAATCAGACTATCGGTCTCGGACACTACATTTTTCTTCTTTTAATAATTCCGATTAAACAGAATTGATTATTTTTGAAATGCATTTTTTCGAAAATATTTTTTTATCCGGAGGAAATACTCATGGCAATTATGATTACTGATGAATGCATTTCTTGCGAAGCTGAATACCCCAATACTGCTATCTATTCACCAGGATTAGCTTACAACATCGGCGGACAAGAATACGCAGCTTTATCGGAAGAACACACATACATCGTTCCAGAAAAATGTACCGAGTGTGTTGGTTTTTATGATGAACCGCAATGCATTCCAGCTTGCCCAACAGAAGCAATTGCCCCAGATCCAAATCACGTAGAGACAAAAGAACAATTAACTGCAAAGAAAGAACATTTGGATAAAGTTGGAAGATAACTTTTCTTTTTTTTATTTAGACCCCGACCTAGTCGCATAGGCGTTAACTTAATTTTTTAGAAATTATAGGTTGTAAGATAAAAATAATTGAAAAATGGTTTAGAAATGCTGGAAATTTATTAATCCTCTACAAGGATTTCTACGCATTTTGTTATAATATAACTACAATAATTTGACATCTACGATGTCAACTAAATTATTGACCTCGTAGAGGTCTTATTGTTGTAGAAATAATGTCAATCCAATAATTCCAAATCCTCGTAGAGGATTAACAAGAGTTGAGGGATTTCTAAGTTATATATTTTAATGAGTTAGTGAGAAAAAACCAATTGTTAAGTTGACGCCTATGCGACCTAGTCGGGGTTTTTTATTTTAAACGGAACTTCATCCATTCCTTTTCGTTATAATGTTCATCATCCTTTGAGTATAATGAAATTTTTAACTTCAATTGTTTTAGTATTTCTTTTCCCAATATTTCTATTTTCCCAAACAGAACATGATACCAGCAAGACTTCAAGCAATAAAAAAATTACGCCGGGCGATAAAAAACAATTAATTATTAAATTTAATAGTTTAGATACGGAAGGACAGAACCGTCTCGAAATTCGGCAAGATAATTTTAAGGTTCCTTTAAGTCTGAAAATTTATCAAAAAATATTTGCTGATGAAAAATTTGAGCTCTACAGTTTTCCGCAGGAATATCTTAACAGCGGGCTTAACAACGATGCCTTAATGATTTTCGATCAGAACAAATCGTTAACTAAAAGAATGCTGTCTGATATTTATGGCGAAGATATTATTAATCTTAAAAAAATATTAGAATCGCTGGGAATTACAAAAGATCAGATAGTAATAATTGCCGCTATTCTAAAGTTTTTTTTATACAGCCCTATCCCTTAAGAAAAATATTGTGTTAATTAATACAAGCAACCGGTCTGCTAATCTATAGTTTTCCCGAACAAATAAGATATTCCATTAATATTTTTTATGATTTCATAAAATCATTTAAAATAATTTCCTACATACAACATATAATCGTTATAATTGTACAAAACTTTTCAATCATAATTGGAATTTGAAATGCGGCTCATAGTTGCAATTCTAATGTTTCTTGTTCTGATTCCGGCTTGTACAAAAGACGTTCCGGAAGCCGAAAGAAAAATAATCAAAACCGCCGATGAATATAATGCACGAAAGACTATTCAAAGTTTTGTTGATGCATATAACAGCAATGATTTAGATAAAGCAATTTCTTTTTTTGATTTAGACTACAAAGGTGTTATCGCCGATTCCGACGATCTTGCAGGAGTTGATGCGCTTCGTAATGAAATAATAAATTCCCAAAAGAAATTTCCTGAAGGGAAATGGGAATTAATAATTGATGAGGGAAATATCTCAGGAGAGTTTGCATATTTTATTTGCAGCGGTTCTTTTCTAATGCCGGATGTTATAGAAAAGAAATTGAATCCGATTTATTCAGAAAAAAGTATAAGAATCTTAAAAAAACAAAAAGACGGTTCCTGGAAAATTTACAGATATGTTTCTACCCCAATTTTTACTTACGATCAGAAATAGATTTTAACTGCTCTTTGATCTCTTCCCACCATATATGCAGCATTTTTTTATCTGCTCTTAAAATATCCATTCTAGTTACATTCTCCGGTGGTGGAAAATGATTTGTTATTGTTTGAAACAGAGTCTCTCTTTTTATTTGAGAAGCGCGTGGAATTATCGCAAGAAGCGTTAGCATGTCTGACTTCCGTGCCGTAGAAATAATATTATCAATAGAATTATCGCCGCCATTATTGTAATCAAAATTTTTTATTTCCTGTATCAATGTATCCGGCGCATCTGAACAGTAAGGAGTTCCGGGTTTTTTACCGGTCATTATATCGCAAACATATTTTTCACTAAGAAAATAACTTTCATTATTATAATTAATTTCCGTGAAGCCAAAACTCACGGAGATCTTAGCATTCTCAAATTCATCAACGGAAACGGTGTACTCACCACCCCGATCAATTACATAACTATTTTTTAGATCTATGGCAAAATCCGGCTCTTCAGAAACATTTTTGATCTTAACAGAACCTCTTTCTAACCTAATTCTATTGTCGCCATCCTTGGCTTTTTTCAAAATTATTATTGAATTCTGATAGACCACGATACTTCCTACACGAGGTATTAGAATTTCCGTTTTTGAACTGTCGCTGCTTAATAAACTTTCACCCTCGGAAATCGTTCCCGTGTTATTATCCTTCCCGTTAATAAGTATTCTGCCCTCTGCAGTTTTTATTTTCCATGGAGAATTGTTTTTCTGTAAATCATAAACTATGTAAGCTACACCGAGAAGTACAAGGGGTAAAAGAATTAAAATAATTTTAGACCAATTTAAGCGTGAACGTATGGGAAGTGATTTGGAAACTCCCGTAGCCATTAAAGTCATTGATAAAATACTTTTTCGCATGGCACTGCTAGATTCCCGAATACTTCTTTCAAGATTAATTTGCTCTTGTTTAATCTTTTCTGGATCCGAAACAATCTTTTCTTTTAAATCGTCCTTTATACTTCTTTCCAAAAGTTTTGATGAAAATGCCTGGATTATTCCTTCCGGAGGTTCTATGGTATTAGTAAGATCTTTTAGTTTATCGAAAAAATTTTTTAGCTTCTTGTATTCATTAAAGCATTTATCACAAGTACGTAAATGAACTTCGATTTCCCGTTTCATAAAACTATCGGAAAGTTCATCTACAAAATTATGGAGTCCAATTTTTATTTCTTCGCAATTCATACGGAGATCTTATTTATTAAATATTCCCGGGTGTTAATTAACTTACTTTTTATTTCATCTATTTCTAAATCTTCAAAAAAAATGCGGATTTCCTCGTAGCTGTATCCTTCGATATCATGAAGTATAATAATGATTCTATCATCTTTAGGAAGTGACAATATGTGGCTTTCTAAAAATTCCTGCCCGGATGAAATTTTTATCGGTCTTTTTCTTTCAGCATAAACCGCATCTCTATGATTGAGCATGCTAATGGAATATTCTATAGCTGTATTTTTCATCCAAATTGAGAAAAGAATTTTTCCATTATATTCTTTTATTTTTTCCCATGATTTTACAAAAGTATGAAGTGTGACTTTTTGTGCCTCATCGGCATCGGAAAGGAGGCGGTAGGCAACAGTGTACACGTTCCTGAGATTAATTTCACATAAATCAATAAACGATCGTTTTCTTCCTTCTTTGGAAAGTTCGATCAAATATTCAACATAGTTTGTGTTATCAACAGTCAAAGCATCATCTTAATATTATTTAAATACCGTATAAAAGACGGATTAAGCAGAGTTAAACAAAATCTTTAATTATTATACAAATATGATATAAATAAAATGACTTTCCATCAAGCGAAAATTGATATCTTATTTAATATAATCCATGAAGTTCTATTTCGATAACTAAATTATAAGATACTACCTCTCCGTAGAATTGACTTAGTCGCTATAGCTTATTACGTTGAGGAAGCGAGTTGTTTGTTTTTTGTACTTTATAAGTGATTCTAATAGTAACAGAGGTATAAAAATATGTTGAAACGAGAAAAAGATTTTAAATATTCTAACAAGCCCGAACCTCATAAAGAGCGAACACGAGAGATCTTAAGAACACATCTCGAAGTAAGAGAATTTATCGGTCGTAATTCAACAAGAATAAATAATATTTAGAAAGGATTAATTTGAATAAACCACTTTTATATAAACTTGAACTTCTTAACAGCTTACAAAAAGATACAAAACAATTGTGGGGAAAAATGTCTGCTCAACATATGATTGAACATTTAATTTTGGCAGTTAGAACGGGCAACGGTAAATTAAATATCGGCTGTTTTAATCCGCCGGAAAAGATTCCAACACTAAAAAGATTTTTAATGAGCGGAAGACCTTTACCGAAAGAATTTATTAATCCGCTTATCGGTGAAGGTCTGTTGCCTTTAGAATATGAAAATCTAGAAGAAGCAAAATTAGTTCTAAAGAAAGAATTAGAAGATTATTACAAATACTTTGAAGAACACCCCGATGCTTCTTTAGTTAATCCCACTTTTGGCGAATTGAATAAAAACGAATGGGATGTCTTTCATGAGAAACATTTTACGCACCATTTTGGACAGTTTGGAATAAACCAGTAAAAAATATTGTCTTTGTAAGATCTTTTAAATGAAAGCTTAAAACTTTGTTTAATAATCCCCTTTTCTCTCTCCTAAATTTTACGGATTTTGTTATTAAAATTTCAGTTCCCAATGTCAAATTTAAGGTATCCGGCTATAATCTTTTTTGCAGTTGTTACTTTACCTTTAATACTGCCGGTATTTTACTATCCCCACCTTCCTGAAACAAACATAACACGGATACTATAATGAAAAAGATTTTTACAATTCTTTTTACGTTGATTCTTTTAATCACATCAGATCATGCCTATCAAAAAGAAATTATTTCTGTTATACCCAAACCGGTTAAGATTGAAACAACAAACGGAAATTTTAAATTTTCAAATCAAACAAAAATTTGGATAAGTGAGCCGTCGGATGAACTTCAAAAATTAGGAGATTTGATTTCATCAAGCGTTAATCAATCAACCGGATTAAAATTATTCGCAACCGCAAAAATGACGCACAATATTCCTCGAAGTCTTGTACTGCTTCAGTTGAAGAAAGATTTTCAATCCAAAGAAGCATACACACTTGATATTAAACCGCACAAAATTATTATTACAGCGGGAAGCGGCGCCGGGATTTTTTACGCTATTCAATCTTTACTGCAATTAATGCCGATCAATGTAAACAAAAATAATTTTTCTGTTCCGTGTGTTTTAATAGAAGATTCCCCAAGATTTCAATGGCGCGGAATTCATCTTGATGTTTGCAGACATTTCTTTCCTGTAGAATTCATAAAAAAATATATTGATGTTCTTGCCTCGTACAAAATGAATACATTTCATTGGCACTTAACCGAAGACCAAGGTTGGAGAATAGAAATAAAAAAATATCCGAAGCTGACTGAAATAGGTGCATGGAGAAAAGAAACAGATGGAAAAACTTACGGAGGGTTTTATACACAGGATCAAGTTCGAGAAATTGTTCAATATGCAAAAGACCGGTATATAAATGTTGTTCCCGAAATTGAAATGCCCGGACATTCTCTTGCTGCGCTTGCGGCTTATCCCGAACTATCATGCACCGGCGGTCCATTTGAGGTCGGAAATTTTTGGGGAGTAGTAAAAGACGTTTACTGCGCCGGCAACGACAAAGTTTTTGATTTCTTACAAGATGTTCTAACTGAAGTATTAAATCTTTTTCCAGGCAAATACATTCATATCGGCGGTGATGAAGTTCCTAAAGACAGATGGAAAGTTTGCACGAAATGCCAAGCACGAATTAAATCAGAAGGGCTGAAAGACGAATTCCATTTACAAAGTTATTTCATTCAGCGTATCGAAAAATTTTTGAATTCTAAAGGAAGAAAGATTATTGGTTGGGATGAGATTCTTGAAGGCGGACTTGCGCCGAATGCGTCAGTAATGAGCTGGCGCGGAGTAGACGGCGGAATTGCCGCAGCTAAAGCTAATCATAATGCGGTTATGAGCCCCGGTACACATTGCTACTTCGATCATTATCAAGGATTAAACGGAGAACCAAAAGCAATCGGCGGTTATACAAATTTAGAAAAAGTTTATTCATACGAACCGGTACCGGATGCTTTAACTGCCGACGAAGCAAAATATATAATGGGTGCCCAAGCGAATGTTTGGACGGAATACATTGAAACAACAAGTCATGTTGAATATATGCTGCTGCCGAGAATGCTTGCTCTTAGTGAAGTAGTCTGGTCGCCAAAAGAATTAAGAGATTATAACGACTTCTCGAAAAAAATTGAAAAACATTATGACATTCTTTCAAAAAAGAATTATAATTTCCGTGTTCCGGCTCCGATTGAAGAGAGTGGAGAATATCTATTAACAGACAAAAAACCAATCGAGCTGAAAAGACCAATTAAGAATTCCACGATTCATTATACTCTTGATGGAAGCGAGCCGACTGAAAAATCAAAAGCATATATTAAACCTTTAAAAATTTCTAAAGCAGCGCTGCTTAAAGCAAAAACATTTTTGAAAAACGGAAAGACAAGTGTTACTGCATCATTAACGATCAGCATTATTGATACAACGGTAAACGGACTTAATTATAATTATTATGAAGGAGAATGGACTTCACTTCCAAATTTTGAATCGCTTTCTCCAATTAAAAGCGGAAAGATTTACAAAATTTCTCTGCGCGAAATAAAGCCGAGAGAAGATCAATTTGGAATTTCGCTTTATGGAATTATAAAAATAGACAAAGACGGCGAATACACGTTCTATCTGAATTCGGATGACGGAAGTAAATTATTCATCAACAATTCATTATTAATAGATAACGACGGGCTTCACGGCAGTAAGGAAGTTAGCGCAAAAACAAAACTTGGCCCGGGTAAAAATCCTGTTAAAATTCTGTATTTTGAAAGCGGAGGGAATCAATCATTGAAGCTGGAATTTGAAGGTCCCGACATTAGCCGAAGAATTATACCGGCAAGCAATTTTTATCTGAAATAATATTTTTTGTTGCTCATGCTTCTTAACTAAATAACAAAGCGGTGATTATTATGTATAAAAATATTTTTTTGCTGTTATCAATTTTTATTTCATCGAACATTTTCTCTCAAAATAAAAAACTTATCGAGTATGTTGATCCTTTCATTGGTACAGGCGGACACGGCCATACTTATCCAGGTGCGACTCTCCCGTTCGGCATGGTGCAGCTTTCCCCCGATACCGGAATCGAAGGTTGGGATTGGTGTTCCGGTTATCATTACTCCGATAATTCGATCATGGGATTCAGCCACACCCATTTAAGCGGAACCGGTGCAACAGATTTAGCCGATATTTTATTTATGCCGACTGTCGGCGAATTAAAATTTATTCCGGGAAGTAAAGAAAATCCAGATGAAGGTTACCGTTCCCGCTTCAAACATGAAAACGAAAAAGCTTCTCCCGGTTACTACAGCGTTTATCTTGATGACTACAAAGTAAAAGCAGAACTAACAGTTTCATTGCGGGCGGGTCTGCATAAATACACTTTTCCTAAAAGCTACAGTTCAAATATAATTATAGATCTCAAACACGGGCTCGATTCGGATAGAGAAGCATATATAAAATTTGTAAGCAGCAACCGGATCGAAGGAATGCGTAAATCACGTGGGTGGGCGCAAGAACATTATGTTTATTTTGTTGCAGAATTTTCAAAGCCGATTACACAATACGGAACAGTTACGAATGACGTTCTCAAAGAAGGAAGCCGTGAAGCTTCGGGCAAGAATGTAAAAGCTTATCTGCGCTTTATAACAAATGAGGGTGAAGCAATACTTATCCGCGTTGGCATTTCTGCTGTGAGCATCAAGGGCGCAAGAAAAAATCTTGAAAAGGAAATTCCAAATTTTGATTTCGAAAAAATCAAAACACAAGCAGAAAAGATTTGGGAAAAAGAACTAAACCGGATTCAAGTTGAAAGTAAAAACGAGGATCAGAAAAAAATTTTTTATACCGCGCTTTATCATACTTTAATAACTCCAAACTTATTTACCGACGTTGATAAAAAATATTACGGTATGGACCGCAAGATTCACACAGCAAGAGATTATGATCATTATACGGTTTTTTCTTTATGGGATACTTTCCGCGCCGAACATCCTCTCTTTACTATCATAGATCAAAAACGAGCCGGTGATTTTGTAAAATCAATTTTAGCTAAATATAAAGATGGCGGATTACTTCCTATTTGGGAACTCCACGGCAACGAAACTTGGTGCATGATCGGTTATCATTCCGTTCCGGTTATTTTCGATGCTTACATGAAAGGTCTTCGCGGTTTCAACGCTAAGGATGCTCTTGAAGCAATGAAGAAAAGCGCAGAACGCGATCAGCACGGACAGAAACTTTATAGAGAACGCGGATTTATTCCTGCTGATAAAGAAAACGAATCCGTTTCTAAAACTCTTGAATATTGCTATGATGATTGGTGCATAGCTCAACTTGCCAAAGAGATAGGTGCAAAAGAAGATTACAAAAAATATAATCAGCGGTCTCTCTTCTATAGAAATCTTTTTGATAAATCTACAGGTTTCATGCGCGGAAAAATGTCCGATGGTTCATGGATTACTCCGTTCGAACCGAAAGCAGTTACACAACAATATACAGAAGCAAATGCATGGCAGTATAGTTTCTTTGTTCCTCACGATCTGAAAGGATTGATAGATCTTTACGGCGGCAATGAAAATTTTGTTAAAAAGCTTGACGGTTTATTTGCCGAGTCTGATAAACTCGAAGGAAGATTTCAGCCTGATATATCCGGATTGATCGGACAATACGCGCACGGAAATGAACCTTCGCACAATTTTGCTTATCTATATAATTATGCCGGTGCATCATGGAAAACTCAATGGCATGTTAGAGAGATAATGAAAAAGATGTACACATCAAAACCGGATGGATTGTGCGGCAACGATGACTGCGGACAAATGTCTGCATGGTATGTTTTCTCTGCAATGGGTTTTTATCCTGTTACTCCTGGACAAAACACTTACGCAATCGGTTCGCCGATCTTTGATAAAGTTACGATCAATTTGGAAAATGGGAAAAAATTTGTAATTCATACAGTGAATGCTTCCGATCAGAACAAATATATTCAGTTCGCTTCTTCAAACGGTAAAATTTATGAACACGCTTACTTTACACATGAACAAATCATGAATGGCGGAGAAACAATTTTCATAATGGGCGATACTCCAAATAAATTGTGGGGCAATGATAATCCCGAATTGTTTTCAATGCGTCCGGTAGAACAAGGAGTTTTGATGCCTTATGTTTCTTCGAGAGGAGAAGCTTTTTACGATACTCTTTCAATAAAATTAATGTGTAGAACGGAAGATGCAAAGATTCGCTATACGATTAACGGAAGCGAACCGACATTTGATTCTCCGCTTTATACCAAACCGATTATTATTCATCAAGCCGCTGCGATCAAAGCTTTTGCATATACAAGTGATAACGACCGCAGCTTTACAATGAGTTCAAAGTTCATTAAATCAAAATATCCGCCGGCGAAATACACAGCCAGCTTTAATGAAAGATATAGCGGCGGAGGTGCAACGGCTCTTACCGATGGAAGGTTCGGAACAACATATTTTCAAAGCAGTGAATGGCAGGGCTTTGAAGAAAATGATCTTGAAGCTGTAATTGATCTAACAAAACCAACACAATTAAATAATTTATCAATCGGATTTTTGAACGATCCCAATGTTTGGATTTTTTTCCCGACCGAAGTTGTATTCTCTGCTTCCGATGATGGAATAAATTTTAAACAAGTTGCAGAAATTAAAAACAACATTCCAACAACAAACCAGGAATTGATGATCAAAAGATTTTCTGCAAAAGTTGATAATGTTAAAGCACGCTACTTAAAAGTTTTTGCAAAGAATATTGGCGTTTGTCCTGCATGGCACAAAGGCGCCGGTGGTAAAGCGTGGATCTTTGCCGATGAGGTAACGGTTGAATAATTTTTTTACAATCTATATCAAATAAAAATTTCTGTAGTAGAATATGTTGTGAACGGCATAAGAACCATTCACAACTTAACGAATAGAAATGTAGCTCTCAATAAAATTCTTTATCAAAGGAAGACTGCTCATACTGCAACCAGCACTGCTTCAAACTTTTCGGGTGGCACTGCGAGATGATCTTCTTCTAAAACTGCAATGTATCCATCTATCGCTTCCCGGATATTTAAAATTACTTCTTCTTTGGTCTTACCTTGTGTGATACAACCCGGAAGACTCGGACACTCGGCAACCCAGCAGCCGTCCTCTCCCGGAAAAATAATGACTTGTCTCATATTCTATTCCTTCTTTCACTAAACATTCAAATATACACGTCTTTTGATTATTCTGCCAAACAGATTCAATATAACATTACATTGTTTTGTTTATTTATTCAGCTCATGCGGAGAAATTTTTTACCCGTCACCGCATTTATACTAAATAAAAATTTCTGTAATTGGAAAAGGAAAAGTTGTGAACAGCATAAGAGTCGTTCACAACTTAACGAATAGAAATGTATACCTCAATAAAATTCTTTATCAAACCTTCGAGATTACTGCTTTGCAACCTTGAAGGTTACAATAAGACATACCTATCTCGGCCAGAGCCAGCCAAAAACTCCTGCAGTAAGAAGAGCATAGAGTAGACCATCAATTGTTGCTTTTATTGTTGTACTCCAGGATCGTCCGTACCAAATAGAAAACTGCCAGAGAGCAAAAGAATATCCCATGAATGCAGTAGCTCCTACAAAACGGAAAACTTCAAGATAATGAGCGCCGACGTGCAGAGCTCGTCCCGCAATGTATGCGGCAAAAAATCCAACAACAACTGAGTAAAGAAACCAAAGAAACATGGTCGGTCCCATCTTCCACATACCGTTTGGTTTTACGGTTACAATAACAACCGGACCTTTTTTCATTTTCTCGGCAAACTCCGTTGATTTCATATCTTCCATGCTTGATGCCAGTGGCGCCATATAATCACCGGGTGGAATATTGAACGGTCGAAGTGCATCCAACACTTTGCCTTCATCCGGAATTTTTTTGTAATCGTTTTTATGCCATGGCAAAAGCATATGTATGATTGAGCTAACGATGAAGACAACTACTGCCGATAACAGGATGGGTAACCAGAGTGAAGTTAATCCTACCATGTTGTTCTCCTTTTTATATTATTTATGAGCAGAGGAAAATTTATCTGCCCACTTATTTATTTAATTCACGTTACGCAGTCCACATGAAAAAACTTAGCCACTAAGGCATTTACCCCGTTGAATATTCCCTTAAATTTTTGTTCATCCAAATTATTCAACGGGATTATTCAACGGGGCAGGGACACAAAATCTTCACAAAGTTTATGTTTTTCTTGGTGAAACCTTTGTGCCTTAGAGTCTTCGTGGCGAATCTTTCCTTTCTGCGTAACATGAGTTATTTAATTAATTTTTTGATGAGAAAGTGAACCCTCAGGATGAGTTGCTTACAACATAGCAAATAGAAATTTACGGCTCAAGAAAAATTTTTCCCGCTTTTCCTTTCATTACTGTTTTAATTGAGAATGGCGAATTGAGAATTAAAGGATTAGTTTAAAATATTAGTTTAGAAATGACAAGCGGAATTTAGATTTCAATTTTTGTGATTACACCATGTAATTTCTGATAAGGAAGCTGCAAAAATTGAACGAAGTTTGGTGTAATTCGTTTAATGAACGCAAAAAGTTTTAGGAAAGGTCTCTTTGTATAAATATCATCAACTCCGTAGAACATTACTTTGGGATCAATATCAGCTTCTCTTAAAATTTTTGGTACATCCATTCTTTCCATATATCCGACTTGAATTTCGAGTCCCGAAAGACCTTCAGCAATATCCGGAACGTATAATTTTTGAATGCCAAAAGGTTTATCCATAGTAATTATCGATGCAAGAATATTCTCCTCGTAAATAATACTGCCGCGGATTGTACAGTGAACCATATATGGCGGAATCATATCTAAACTTTTGGTAAAGAAAAGCGCTGTTCCGGGCAAAAATTTTCCGGATTCATAAAGCTGATTGAAACTTTCCAAATAAGTATCGATTGGTAGTGAACGGAATGAGCGATATATCGCCTTATTGCCCAACGTCCACAAATAAATTATTGCGAATGGAATTGCGGCAATTACTATTGACCAATAACCGCCATGCGGAATTTTTGTAAACACAGAAATTAAAAATATAATATTAACTACAAAGACTAATAAAGAAATTATAAGCAGCAGTTTGTTTTTCCTTCTCTTAAAAATCCAAATCATAAATAAAGTACTGGATGCCATAGTTGCGGTAACTGCAAATCCGTAAGCAGCGGCAAGATTATGTGAGCCTTTAAAGACTAAGATCATTACTATCACTGAAGCAAGCAGCCCCCAATTTACAGCATCAACATAAATTTGAGATTTAATATGGCTCGATGTGTATTTTACTTTCATTAACGGAAAGATATGCGTTCGTATTCCTTGATATACTAAAGAAAATACTGCGCTGATCATAGCTTGCGATGCAATAATTGTTGCAAGCAGAGTTAAGATCAAAAACGGTACATAAAGAAACTCAGCTTGATGCTTTATCATCGCAAATAAAATATTTATTTGTTCTCCTCTTTGTTCGCCTTGTGAAAGAATAAATGCCCCTTGACCAAAATAATTTATAACAAGTGCGAAGAAGACAAAATACCATGCCCGTCTGATCGGTTCGCGTCCGAGGTGCCCCATATCTGCATAAAGCGCTTCGCCGCCGGTAGCACATAATATAACTTCCGATAAAACTATAAATCCGCTAAACCCGTTATGAATCAAAAAATTAAATCCGTAATAAGGGTTAATTGCAATACCAACTTGTGGATTATGAATGAGTGATAAAAATCCTGCAACAAAAAGAGAGATAAACCATAAAACCATTATCGGCCCGAACGAGGATGCAACTTTATCGGTACCGCGTGATTGAACCGAGAAGAGAAGAATTGTAATTACTATCGTGATCAATATAACTGTGTCTTGAGAGATATGTCCGATACCGGGAATCAATTCCAATCCTTCAACTGCAGAAAGAATACTAATTGCCGGAGTAATTACGCCATCGCCCATTAGCAAAGAAACACCTACATAACCCAGAAACGTAACAAACAACATAGATCTTCCGGATTTGAGTGAACTGTGCAAGATATTTTTTAAAACAATTGTTCCGCCTTCTCCTTTTGAGCTAAGACTCATAGCCAGAAAAGTATATTGAACAGTAACAAGAATAATAAGTGTCCAGAATATAAGAGAGAGAATTCCAATAACGTTTTGCTGAGTGGCGGGAGTTAATATAAAAATTACAGTAAGTGTGTAGATCGGACTCGTTCCGATATCTCCGAATACAAGCCCCATCGCTTTTATTATTTCACCAAAAGAATTTTGGGAAGAATCTTGGGATTTCATTTATTTAGAAGATGAGATATAATTTACACGAAGTCTGATCAACCGAAAAGCACAGAGTATAATAGATAACCAACAGTAAATACAATGGAGAATCCAAGAATTCCCATCAAAAAGTAGAAAGCAATATCATTTAATTTGTTCTTATTGCCGATAGTTTCCATTAAAACCTCATATTTTTATTTTCTTAAAGTACTAAAAACATTAAATGCACGTATTCAAGATAGTTATTATTTTGATTCCATAAAAATTTTGTCCGTTCTTTATATTGCTATTGATCTGGATAATTTTTCTCCGGGAAATATTTACACGATCGTTGCTTATTTATGGACGTTCGTTACCCCTGTTGAATATATCCCGAAATTATTAGAAAGTAAAACATCATTACAAGACCTTTCAAGAAGAATTGAAACGGATTTATAATTTCATTGGACTTTTCTTAACACTTAACTATTTTGTGCCAACTTTTATAGATAATAATGACAGAAAAAAATAAAAAGACTGAGCTCGTTCGGGGATTAACATTAACTGCAACCATAATGATCGTTGCCGGTTCTATGATCGGTTCCGGTATATTTCGTAAACCATCAGTAATGGCGCAGCAACTCGGCTCTCCTGAATTACTTATTATAATTTGGATAGCGGCTGGAATTATTACATTCATCGGTGCTTTAGTTAATGCGGAGATTTCCGGAATGATTGATGCTACCGGTGGACAGTATGTTTACTTTAGAAAGATGTACGGGGATTTTACAGCTTATCTTTATGGCTGGTCAATTCTTTCTGTAATTCAAACAGGCAGCCAAGCAGCAATTGCATACGTATTTGCAGAGTATCTTGGTTACTTTATTCAATACCCTCAACTTTCACAGCAGATGCAGGATTTTTCAATCTATATGCCTTTAGTAGGTAACATACATCCATTTTTAGATTTTGGAACAAAAGCAGTTGCAATTCTATGTATAATGTTTTTAACGGGAGTTAATTATATAGGTGTAGTTTTCGGAGGTGTAGTTCAAACAATAGTAACATATATAAAAATTATTTCTATCGTTTTAATTTCCGCATTTCTTCTTCTTCTGGGGAACGGAAGTTTTTCAAATGTATACACCGGATTTGCAATTCCGGAATCAACAATGAATAATTTTATTGCATTGATCGGGCTTGCCTTTGCCGGAGCTTTTTGGGCTTACGATGCCTGGAATAACGTTACATATGTCTCGGGGGAAGTAAAAAATCCGAGACGAAACATTCCTTTGAGTTTGCTTTGGGGAACTTTGATTGTTATAGGTGTTTATGTGTTGATCAATGTTGCATATCTCTACGTTTTACCAATAGATGTTATGGCAAAATCTCCGTTAGTAGCTGCATCTGCCGCAGAAAAAATATTTGGTCCAAACGGCGCATCAATAATTTCAATTGCCGTTATCATCTCAACCTTTGGCGCACTCAACGGAAGTATTCTTGCAACTGCACGGGTTCCATATGCAATGGCGCGGGCAAATTTATTTTTTAGAGGTCTCGGCAAAGTTCATCCTCAGTTTGGAACACCCTATATGTCTTTGATTGTGCAAGGAATGTGGTCGTGTGTATTAGTAATGTCGGGCTCGTTCGATACAATTACAGATTATGTGATTTTTGCAGCATGGTTATTTTATATGCTTGGCGCTTTCGGAGTGTTTGTCCTTCGCAAAAAAATGCCCGATGCCGAACGTCCGTATAAAGTTTGGGGTTACCCTTATACTCCTGCTGTATTTGTAATTTTTTCGTTTTTGTTTCTTGTAAACTCGGTCATTTCAGATACATCAAATGCAATGATGGGATTAATATTGATCGCTGCGGGTTTGCCAATGTACTTCTTTTGGAAATACAGACAAAAGAAGTATCACATAAAAGATAATTTTTAAAAAAGAAAAGACGCCGTCTCAAAAGTCTTTGTGAACCTTCGTGTGCTTAGTGCCTTTGTGGTTATGGGTTTGTTTTTAATGCGTAATCAAAACATATTTACCACTAAGACTCTAAGTTCACTAAGAAACACTAAGAAATATTTACTTTTGAGACATCCTCTTTTTGTTTATGACACAAAGAAATAGATCTATTTGAAAATGAAATAAAGAAAATATGCCATACCAAGAATCATAACAAGGAAAATTATTCCCAGAAGCGAGTATAAATACAAAAGCGAATTAGAAAGTTTGTAGTTGCCTGCTGCTTCATTTTGTTTTGAATTAGTTATCGAATTAATTTTATCCATCAAAATTCCTTTCCATAAATATCTTCGTAACGCTTTATTCCATCAAGAATAATTTTATATGCTTCTTCTTTACCGACAATTTTTTCCACAACTACATTTTTGTGTTCTAATTTTTTATAGTCTTCAAAAAATCTTTGCAATTGTATCATTGTGTGCGGCGGCATATGTTCAAAATCGTCTATATAATTCACGGAAATATCATTCTTCGCTACGGCAATGATTTTTTCATCCTTCTCTTCATTATCAACCATTTCCATAACGCCTATAACTTTTGCTTCAATTAAACAGAGCGGATCAACTTCTACGGAACATATAACAAGAATATCAAGCGGGTCTTCATCATCGCTCAATGTGCGGGGGATAAAACCGTAGTTAGCAGGATAATGAACAGCGGAGAACAAAACGCGGTCTAACTTAAGAAGACCGCTTTTTTTATCAAGCTCATATTTTGCTTTTGAACCTTCGGGAATTTCAATAATGGCATTTACTATTTCTGGAACGTTATCGCCATAATTTACATGGTGCCATGGATTGAAATACTTACTAATTTTTTTTTCTGTCATGGTCTAATCTTATTGCCGTAAATAATCAATCGGCACTTAACATTCGCAATCCTTTCTTTGCAATTTCACTTTTAGAATTTAATTTCAGAACAGCTTTGTACCATCTGATTGCTTCATCATAATTCTGCAATTGATGATATGAAGCGCCTAACATTTCCATAAATCTCCATTCGCCTGGCTTATATTGAAGTGCTTTTAATATATATGTTATTGCAGATTGAAAATTTTTTTTCTGAAAAGCTCTTCTTCCTAAAAAGTCATTGGCTTCTAATATTTCACTTTTATATTGAGATTCTTTTCCTGCAGCAAGTTTAAGAAGATAAACATATTGTTCTGCTGCTTGATCTAACGAATCTATTCGGTTGTAAGTTTGAGTTAACCAATAATTTGTTGCAAAGGTTGTATCTATTAATTCTTTTGCCTTTAGGAATGCTTGGCGTGCATTATCCCATTTTTCTGATCTATAATAAACAAACGCCATGTTACGATATGCCGGTTCAAATTTTGGATCTATATTAATTTTTGCTTCGTAGTATTTTATTGCCTGTTCAAAATTATTATTCCGGTAATAATTATCCGCCATATCCATAAACAAACTTGATTGCGTGCTGTCTCGTTGAACTACTTTCTCGTAGTATTTTATCGCAATGGAATCGGCTTTGATCATTTGAAATGCTCTGCCCGCGTTTTTCAAATCACTTACTGTCATTAGAGAGTCCGGAAGTGCTGAATAATATTTTCCCGCTTCTTCAAATTTTTGAAGACCGAAAGATGCAATAGCCGCATTTTTATTCAGAACTACGTCTTCGGGATATTTCATCAATCCTTCAACCGAGTATTTATATGTTTTATCATAATTTTTTGATTCTAAAAAAGCTTTTGAGATTTTTTGATATACATCTTTGGTTTGTTCGAAAGCTAAATATTTTTCGTAATAAGTAGCGGCATCATTATAAAATTTTGCCAGATAAAGAATAGTAGCAGTTTGTAATATTGCTTTGATATTATTAGGGTCAATCTGAATAATCTTCAAATATTTATTACCGGCTTCTTTATATCTTTTTGATTTGTGAAGTAATTCCGCAGATTTAAATTTCAATTGAATATTTAATGAGTCCATTTCTTCGGCGTGCTCGTAATTTATAAGGGCATTCTCGGCAACATTCATTTTAGAATATGTATCGCCTAAATATTCAAATAGTTTTATGTCGTTAAAATTCTTTTCGCGTAATTGAATTAAAAGTTTAAGAGCATCTGTTGTGTTGTTGTTATCAATAAACTCTTTGGCAATAGTTAAAACTTTAGAATACTCTTTATTTTTAATAGCTTTTTCGCCATCGGCTAATGAGCTTTGTGCATTTACATTAAACGACAAAACAAAAAAGATTCCAATAAATAAAAGGGCTGTTTTTTTCATTTTTTTACCGTTGTTTTATTTCACCATTTTTATAGGAACAGTTGCCGGTCCCAAATTATTTTTTGCAACAATTTTCTGGCCTTCAAAACTAGTTAAGAAAGTTGCAAAACCCGAAGCCAAACCAATTCCAATATCATTCAAAAAAATAGTTGTAGTCCGTGTAAAAGGATAATTCTGAGTTATCAAATAGGCAGCATAAGGTTTATAATATAACACTTCTCCATCACTCCTAATTTTTGAACCTAATTCTAAAACTCTAATTCCTTTTACATCATTTAACGTGTTAACTCCTACAAAACCAATACTTTTTTTTATCTCTTTTACTTTGCTGATTGCCTCTTCTTCACTTTTAACTATTGTAATATTCTGAAGTTCCTTTTTATCAAGTACGTTTTCCTTCAAATATTCATAAACACCGGAATTGTGCTCCGGAACAAAAACTTTATAGCTTTTTGTTTGTCCGGATATTAAATTTTTTATTTCTTGAACTGTAATCTGAAATTTCGAATCATTTACACTTACAATAGGAACAATGGCATCGTAACAAAAATTAAAATTGCGCAAATCTATTTTTGATTTTTCAGAAAATGCTTTTTCTTCAGCATTCAATTCCCTGGTGCTGATAAAAATCTTTGCTTCTTGATTAAGAACCGCTGCAATTCCTTCACGCGCTTTAGCTGAAACTAATTCTATACTGCTGCCGGGGTAATGCGCAACAAAAGTATCTCTTGCTGCTTTAACAACATTGTAAAGAGATTCATCAACATAACATTTAAGTGAGCCCTTGAGTGGAGATATTTGACGTTCGTTACAAGCGGTGAATATCAAAATAAAATAAAGAAACAGAAAAGATATTTTAGTTAGATCCTTCATCTTTTATACGTCTTTTAACCTTGAACATAGTAGATAAAATTCTGAATGCGCCATAGAGAAAAAGAACAATTCCCATCGTTACTTTAAGTTGAGAAGGAAGATGGGCTGGAAATAAGTTTGTAAACAAAATTGCCAGCCCAAATAAAATAAAAATGACGCCTGCAGTGTATGCAATATATGTTATCAAGTTTTTCATTATTCTGATAATTGGAATTTATAAGGCAAAACAATCCAAACGGCTATGGGATGATTATTTTGCAATGCAGGAGTAAAAGCAGATTTCATAGCAGCAGCTATCGCTGCATCGTTAAACAAATCTGAATCTGTTTTAATTACTACTGCTCTTTTTGGTTTACCTTCTTTATCAACTAAAACTTTCACATATACCTTTCCGGTTATTCCCGCACGTTTTGCAATTTCAGGATATTCCGGTTTTACTGCAACAACCATTTCCGGATATTTCTCAACGGGTATGAAATCCTCCATGCCAGGTTCATCACTTTCTATTTTTATATCTTGAGTGATCTGAGTTTGTCCGCCAATATCACTACCCAAAGCTGGCGCTGCCTGCTGGCTCATCTCTTGTTGAGTTGCAATTGTAGCTTCAGGTGGAGCTTGTTCATCCGGAACAGGAACAGGAACACCAACTGTAGGAGGAGCTACCGGGCCTGCAACAGATATTTGCGGAGGTGCTTCATTTGTAATAGAAGGCGGTGGACCAAGATCACTATATTTTAATACTCTGCCGACTGTCGGCGCATTATCAAAATCTTCACGGGTAATTTCTTGATAGATATAATAAGATGCTATCAACGATAAGTGAAGAAGTATCGCAACGGTTACTCCAATTGCATAATTTCTTGGGTAGAGCTTTTTTAATTCAAAAGCTCCATATATTCCGCCATTTTTTTTAAGTGCTATTGTTTCAGACATATTTTTCCTCCGGCTTATATGGTTGCTTTTGACATTTCTTTTTTATCGATTTCAGTCATTGGGGCAAAAGCTCGGCTGTTAAGATTGGCTTGGACACATTCGTCAACCAGATCAATCATAACATGATATTTTGCTTTTCTATCTATCTTAAGAAGGACAACAAATTTAGGGTTCTCTTGTCTTTTCTCTTTTAGGAATTTTGGTAACTGCTCAAAAGTAAGTTTATGCGGCAGATCGAATCCTATATTCCAATAAAGGTTATTTTGTTCATCGCATCTGATAGTCAGCAAATTTGATTCAGCCATTTTTACTTCTACATCTTTATCCGGAGGAAGATTTATTTCAAGTGCCTGCGGTTTACGGAAAACGGTAGTTAACATAAAAAATGTTAACAGCAAAAAAGCAACATCTACCAAAGGAGTCATATCAATACGAATATTCAGTCTTTTCTTTGGTTTTCTTTTACCTTTTTTCTTTCTGTGTCCGCCGCCATCGCCGCCAACGTCACCACCAGCCATATTATTCTCCTATTTTAACTTTTTTTATCAACTTTGAAATTTGTTACCATGTTAAATCTGGTTATTTGAGCTTTACGAAGTAGATCCATTATATCCTGAACAGTTCCAAATTCTGCTGAAGCATCAGATTTAATAAATGTCATCAGTTTGGGATTGGAAATTCTTGCTTTGATCAAAAGATCGCCAAGATTTTCCTGTTTAACTTCAACTGCCTGGCGAAGCCGATTCGGCTGACCAAACATTTTTTCCATTAATATAGAGGAGTCAAAACCAAGGAATAGTTTTGAATCTTTACTTATGTAAAGAAGCATAGTATTCGATTCCGGAAGCTTGATCTCCGAATGTGAATATGGAAAAACAACTTCAACTTCTTCTGCCGGCTTAAACTGAGTAGTAAGCATAAAGAAAGTAAGAAGCAAAAACGCCACATCCACCAGCGGAGTCATATCTATACGAATCGAGACTCTTTTCTTTTTAATGCGCGGCATTAATTACCTCACTTTTCTTTTAATAATTGCATAACGTTATAGTTTGCTTCATCAATTTGGTATGTGAAGTTGTCTACTTTGTTTACGTAAAAGTTATAAGCAACTATACCAAGAATAGCGGCAAACAAACCTCCCGCCGTATTGATCAACGCTTCGGAAATACCGGTTGCTAAAGAAATTGCATCCGGAGCGCCCGCTTGTGCAAGAGCTTTGAATGCACGGATCATACCAATAACTGTACCGAGAAGACCAACCATTGTTGCAATGGATGCGATTGTTGAAAGTGCTATTAAGTTCTTTTCCAATAGCGGAGTCTCGAGCATCATTGATTCTTCGACTGAGCGTTGAACTTCAACAAGTTTCTTTTCATTATCAACCGATGAACCCGTTACCGTTATTTCTTGATAACGAGTTAAAGCAGCTTTTAATACATTTGCTACAGAACCTCTTTGTGCATCACAAGAAGCTATAGCGTCATTTATCTTATTCGCTCTGATCTGATCGATTACTTTTTTAAAGAATTTAGGAATTGCTTGTTTTCCTGCAGCTTTTCGTAAAGAGAGGGCTCTTTCAATTGTTATAGCAATAACCATTATTGATAGACAAATTAATAATGCAACAAGCGGACCGCCAACGTAAGTCATACCCATGATGTTGCCGCCCAATGGAACTTCTTTTGTTCCTTTTGTTGCATAGTCTGCAAAATTAGCCGGGTTGCCAAAAATAAATTCGTAAATACCGAAAGCTGCGACTAAGGCAATGAAGAAAAGGATTACGATAAAAGCAGATTGTTTCATTGTTACTCTCCTGTTAATAAATAAAATAAGTTACTTAAAGTACTGCCAATTTACGTGCCTATATATTAAAGGCAAAGGTTTCCTTAAAAAAATCGTAAAAACAATTGATATGCTTAAATTACGATCTGTCCGAAAGCAGAAAAAATTCAATGTGAAAGTAAGACGATTTCATTTTGCAATCAAGAGAAAATATTGATTTTAATTAAAGGATTTATGGGCATTTCAAAATGAAATTATATAAATCACAAATGAAATATAATTCCGTTTTAACTAAGCTTGTAGTAATAATTAATACATTATAGTCCATATAGTTTTCTCTTTCTCCACAGCGTTGTTTCGGATATGCCGAGAATCTTTGCTGCTTCTTTAACATTTGAGGCGATTTTTAGAGTCTCAATTATATGTAACTTCTCAAGGTCTTCAATTTTCTGCAATGAATATATATTCTGTTTTGGTTTGAAATTTATGATTTCAGGAGGAAGATATTCTGATTTGATTATACTGTCTTTTGCAAAAACTAAGAGCCGCTTAATAACAGTCTCAAGTTCACGAATATTTCCCGGCCAATCATAATCTGAAAGAAGCTTCTGTGTCTCCCCGGGAATTGTAATCTCATTTCCGCCGGAATATTTTTTTATGAAGTAGTCTATAAGTACAGGCACATCATCTTTTCTTTCACGAAGAGGAGGCAGTTTTATTTTTACGCCTGCTATTCTAAAATAAAAATCGTCGCGCAGCATTCCGGAACTTAAATCATATTCTACATCTCTGTTTGTAGCACTGATAATTCTTATGTCAATACTGCGGGTAATGTTTTCGCCCACTCTTTCAAATTCCATACTTTGAAGAAACCGAAGCAACTTTACCTGCATAGATTTTGGAATTTCTGCAACTTCATCTAAAAAAACCGTACCGGTATCTGCAAGCTCTAATCTTCCAATTCTATCTTTAATTGCATTTGTAAAAGCGCCTTTAACATGACCGAATAGTTCGCTTTCAAAAAGATTTTCCGGGATAGCAGAGCAGTTGATAATGATAAACGGATTGCTGCTTCTTAAACTATTTTTATGAATAAATCTTGCAAGGACTTCTTTTCCTGTTCCGCTTTCACCTTCGATCAAAATCGGAATGTTGCTGTCGGAAATATCTTTTGCAGTTTTTAAAATATCTCTTACTTCGTTATTTGAACTTACAAAATTATCGTCGTCAAACTTTTCATCTATTTGATAAGCTAATCCCTTCAACTTTTTACTCAGCCGGTGATGCTCATATACACGTTCTATAATATGGATGAATTCTTTGTGAGTAAATGGTTTCGTAATATAATCGTAAGCGCCTTTTTTGATCGCCTCAACAGCAGATTCAATTGAACCATGTGCGGTCATCAATACAACTGTTGTATCGGGTGAAGATTTTTTTAATTCATGAAGAACTTCAATACCGTTCATCGGCTGCATTTTCAAATCAATAAAAGCAAGATCGAAATAAACTGTTTTTGCCCTGGCAAGTCCATCTAAAGGATTTGCAAAAACTTCCGGAGAATAACCGTATGAACTAAGTGAAAGCTCAATAGTTTTTAATATGTTTACTTCATCATCAATTACAAGAATTTTTCCTTTATGCATTACGCTTCCGGCAATTTTATTTGAAATATACACCCTTTGCCAAGATCACTGAACGCTTTTATTTCACCGCCATGTAATTCGATCACTTCTTTTGCTATAGAAAGACCAAGCCCCAAGCTTCCGGGTGCCGAATCATCTATCTGTATAAATTTATCAAATATTTTTTTCAAGTTATCGGGACTGATACCAATTCCTGTATCGGAAATTTCGATCAGTAAATTCCAGTTGTTTCTTGAAAAATTAACTTTTATTTCTCCGCCTGCCGGTGTGAATCTAATTGAGTTAGATACTAAATTTTCCAGAGCGCTGATCATATTATCATAACTGCCGTTGATCTTTAACTTATCACTTTTATCAATGATCTGAAGATTAATCTTTTTTTCTTTTGCTTGAATTGAAAATTTTTTTGAAATATGTTCTGCAAGTTTTTGAGCTTCAAATTTTTCGAACTTACTTTTACCAATATTCGCCTCAAGTTTTGTCAGCTCTAGTATTTCATACACAAGCCGGTTGAGTCTTTCAAAATCTTCTTTCATTGATAAAATAAGTTCATTTTGATTTTGAGATAGATTACCCACAACTCCATCTTCCAATATTCCCAAAGCCATACCTATTGAAGTAAGCGGAGTTTTAAGTTCATGCGATACTTTAGCAATAAACTCCGACTTCATGCGGTCAAGTTCTTGATACTTTGTAATATCATTAAAAACAATTACAGTTCCTTTCATATTGCTTTCCGGAATATCAAGAGAAGCGGCGATAACCTTAAAATATTTTTGTTCTCCGCTTCCGTATTTAATATTTATTATATCCTCTTTTTGATAAAGATCTTTACTTACTTGCGTAGTATCATTTTTTGAACCGTTAGTTTGCGGTGCAAGTATTTTTTTAATGTTATGCTGTGTAAGAAGATTTTCTCCAAACACTTCGTTAAATGTTTTGTTTGAAAGCATAACATCAAAATTCTCATCCACCATTAGCACCGGTTCGTTCATGCTTTCTATTATTAGTTCCGATTTTTTCTTTTCATACAAAATCTTATTTAGATTAAACCGTTCGTAAACCTGAAGTTTTTCGCTCATCTTATTAAATTCTTCGGCAAGTGAACTTATCTCGTCGCCGTTTTCATCAATCTCAATTCGTTCACTAAAATTTCCTTCCGCAATGTGTGTGACCGATTGTCTTAGATTTGAAATCGGTTTAACAATATAATCTGAGAACTGAGATCCAAAAGCCAGACTGATTGCTATCGCTCCGAATAGAATTATAAGAATTGTTATAGTTGCACCTTGTGTAATATCTTTTACTCTCGATACGGCACTGTTTAATGCGGAGTGATTAATTTCAAGAATAATATTGTTTCTTTTTTTTATAGATTGGATTTCATCAACAAACCTTACAAAATCACTTTGCAGTGTTTGCCTCTTGTTGGGGATATAAATGTTATAATCAATATTATCAGAGATATCCTTAACAAACCTCTGGTATTCGGAATTTAATTCATCAAGAATATTTTTAATGTCTTTTTCCTCCGATGCCGGTACCGACTCGCGGGCGCGGTCATACCAGTAATAAAAATCCTGTTTCGTTTTTTCAAAAAGTTTTTCTCCTACCTCAAAATTTTGATTATACATTATTACGATTGACTGCAATTGTTCATCAAGAGCGCGGCCCATATTATCTGCAGCTATAATGCTTGTATAATTCTGCTGCATTGTAATTTTGATCTGCTCATTAAGACGGTAAAAATTATAGATGCTCCATAATGTTGCAAAGAACATAATGAGAAGTATTACCGTAAAACCAAGCAGAATTTTACTGCGCAGACTAGTTGTGTAAAGTTTAAGCATTTAAGCAAAACCTCTTTTATCGCTCTGTTTAAAATAGGTTATTGAATTGCTTAAATAAACACCTTTTTTGTAATTTGGATTTATCAATTCATAAAGGGAAATAAAATGCTGCGGGAAAAATTAATAAATAAAAAAATCGGTTCTGATAAAAATTTTAATTGGAGGAGCTACGAACCGGTTCGGTTAGAAGGATTTAGCGATGCCGTATTTGGGTTTGCAGTAACACTCCTTGTTGTCTCTCTTGAAGTACCCAAAACATTTGATGAACTGCTTGAAATGGCAGAAAAAATTTCCGGGAAAAAATTAGATTGGTTCTTCGAGGTTTATCTCAGGCACGCACCTTTACCGATTCTAAATGTGAAAAATCTAAATAACAAAGTTGAGCTTAGTTGGGAAACTGAAAATAATCTTCCTTTCCCCATGCCTGTTGATGTGAGCATTGACGGAAAAACCATTCGTGTTGAAATGAAAGACGGAAAGGGCTCATTTCAATTACCAGCAAACGTCGAATATACTATTGATCCGCCAGGCTGGTTATTGATGGATATGAAAAAATAAATACATAGAGGATCATCCCCTCTGAATGATCCTCTAAACAAACTGTTATGCTAAAAATTTATTTCATTAACATTAATTTAAGAGAGCGTACAAAGTTATTACCGCTTACTGTAAAAATATAAACACCGCTTGAGACTTTATTTCCGAATTGATCAACTCCATCCCATTGCAATCGAATAATATTTCCATTTCCAACTTCTTCCTGTGTGAATGTCTTTACTAATTCTCCCAGGATGTTATAAATCTTGAAAGAAAGATTTTCTTTTTTCATATTCTGTGGGATTTGAATTGTAATTGTTGTCTGTGGATTAAACGGATTCGGATAAGCATTAATAGAAAATTCCGTTGGTATTTCGTCTTTAATTTTCACATCTGATGTAATTGGATTATCCTTATAACAATCTTTACAATAAGTCGAATCATTTTCCAATGAAAGAAAAGCTGTGTACCTAGAAAGGATTCTGCTTTCTTTACTGAGATTAATTATTTCATTAATAACCGAATTTGTTATAGTAGATTTTTCTAAAGAGTTGAGATACGCACTAACCCACATTTTTTCAATTGATACATCTCCCATTTTATTGCTAACATCTTCCACAACTATAGTTTGAGTGAATGGATTTGAATTGTAAACTCCGGAAGTTTTTATAAGGAAAGGAAACTCACCGATATATTTTCCAACTTGTGTAATAGCTGAATTTAACGAAATGGTAAGACCGCTGTTATTTAATGTCTGCCTGCTAAAACAAAAACCGTTTTGCAGAGTTGTATAAAGATCGAAGGAATTAACAGAACCGCTTAACCGGTTCCCTAAATTTGAAAGTGTACTTGAAAAACCTGAACTAATCCGGCTATACGACCCGGAAGTAAATCTAGAAAGGTTATCATAAAAATATTCGTTTCCGATGTATGAACGGCTATTGAAATAATAGTATGTATAATCTTTATCGTTATAATCTAAAATGTAAGTGGGGACCGTAATTGTCAATATTTTCTTTAGATCAGTTATTAATTGATTTGCTGTTAGGTTGCTTCCCAACTGGTCCGAATTTGAAATTAGCAAAACATTACCGCCCCGTTTATTAATAATAAATTCGTAGCCCTCTTTCAATAATGTAGGAAGATTGCTGTAAGTAGAAATCGAATTTTCCGAGATTTTACTAAATGCAGTTTCAATATTTATAGAATCCGCCTTTATCCAATCGTTAGCAACTTTACCGATTGAAAGACTTGAATAAAACAAATTGAAATAGTCGTTTGCGCTAAAACTGCCTTTAATATATTGTTTAAGCTCATCAAGAACTTGTTTTCTGTTCGTTGTACTTTTTCTCGAATCATAATCAATCATAAACAAAACTTTTTTACTAATTATGGAA
>Ga0082335_1003300_pt1 | contig 26958 bp, 28 predicted proteins | sample Subgrocontami58m_FD_72375 | JGI IMG/M metagenome (GOLD analysis project Ga0082335, IMG submission 72375) | Subsurface groundwater microbial communities from S. Glens Falls, New York, USA - GMW37 contaminated, 5.8 m (SPADES assembly) (version 2) ...
CTTCAGCTATTCGGTTACGGCGATCAATACTAACGGAGGGACGCAAGCGATACTGACATCGACTGCGCAGGGGCCCAACGGGACCAGGAAAGTGGTTGTAGCTTATGTCTCGCGGGGCAATTTTGGGCTTGGCGCGACAAGTCTTCCCGGCTCAACTGCGCCGAATACGGAAACCACTTTTTCCGGGACCTCGTTCAGCATTAATGGCAATGACAATTGTAGTGCGGCCCCTGCTGTCCCGGGCATCGTGGTCACCGATCCGGTATTGGCTACGGAGCTTACCAACGAAACCACCTCTGACGGCGGGTTAGCGTCCAATCAAAAGGATCTTGTCACTGGAGCCGGAGGGACTCCCAGCGTTGTTACCATACAACCGCTTTCTCAGACGGTTTCCCAGATAGCTGACGCCTATTTGAACCTCTCACATACGGATCTTGCCGGCGGCAACTACAGCGGAAATGATAATTGGGGGACCTCCGGCTCCCCCAGGATTACCCGTATCACCGGGGATGCCGATATCCAGGGCACAATCGAAGGCTACGGTGTGCTCATTGTGGACGGGGCTCTAGAAATCCAGGGTAATTTCACCTTTCACGGTCTAGTCATAGCGCGCGGAGATATCCAGGTGCAGATCACCGGCAATGCCGGCATCTACGGTTCAGTGATGCTAGCCGAGAGCTCATATTATGATCCGACTGTTGAGCTAGACGTGCGGGGCAACGCCCATATCCGCTACGACAGTTGCGCCCTGGCGGCGGCCAATGGTTGGGTCCCCCTTCCTAAGGCGGCCAAGCTCGTGGCATGGCAGGAAAAACTTACCTAGTAGCTCTTTGATCGAGGGAAGTGCTCTATGAAGCATCTGCTTGAAGATTCTCACGGGATAGCGTTGGTATGTGTTATATTTATTGTCTCTATCCTCCTCACCCTGACAGGCGCAAGCCTGCTTTTTAGCGGGCTAGATCTTAAGAGTACCGGTAATTTTAAGACCGGAACCATGGCCCTTCAGGTTGCTGATTCTGGTGTACAGCACGCATTGGCTGTCATTCCGGCCGGACCTACTTTTTCCTATAGTTCGTCAACCCAAGTGGTCCCATCGACTGCTTATCCTACCATGTCCGGATTCAGTTATTCGGTTACAGCTGTCAATACTGCCGCAAACACAGAAGCCATACTTACCTCGACCGCTCTAGGCCCTAATGGAACTAAGAAGGTAGTCGTGGCCTATGTCGGTCGGATGGGCCTGGGCGCAATCTATCTCCCGGGCGCTGCAACCAACTATGAGACTGAATTCGAAGGAAACGCATTCGCAATCAGCGGCAATGATACCAATGTAGACGGTTCCGCTGGCCCAGCCAGAGCTGTTTCCGGAATAGCAACGACCGATCAGGCCTTGGTTACAAACATTACCAATAGCTTGACTTCAAACCAGGCGAATAATGTTACCGGTAGAGGAGAGGCTCCAAGCGTTCGTGTTGTAACGTCACTCCCGCAGACGGTTTCACAGATCGCGGACTCATATTTGAGCAGTCCGCATACAGATCTTCCTGGAGGCCATTACAGCGGGAATGCAACTTGGGGAACAGATGCCAATCCTCAGATTACCCGCATCACGGGAGATGCAGAGATTAACGGCACCATAAGCGGTGCCGGCGTACTCATTGTAGACGGGGAACTCGAAATCCTGGGTAATTTTACCTTCCATGGCCTGGTTATTGTCCGCGGACACGAGCTTCAAATGTCCGGCAATACAAAAATTTACGGTATGGTAATGATGGCTGAGCCCACGAGCGAGGAGCAAGAAGTAGAGGTGAAGGGAAATGCCGGTATCTATTACAGTAGTCAGGCTCTCAGCTGGGTGAATACGAGTTGGCCAGGTGCCTTACCCATCCCACCGAGGCTCCTTGCCTGGCAGGAGAAGTTTTAGTTGCCACGAACAGGAGCGCCTAGCCCGTAGCCGTACCTTTAAACCCCTCTCGCTCCTATTTTACGCCTTGACAGTGTATTGACGCAGAAGTATCTTCCCTGCATGGTCGGTCGTCGACAAGAAAGCCCTCTCTCATTCTCATGTAACCGGGGGTTCACTCTCTTAGAGTTACTGGTAGTGTTGGCTATCCTCACCATCCTGGGAGCGGTGGCTATTCCTGTTTGGAGCGTTCTGTTGCCTGCTTTCGCTCTTAATGGCGCCGCCCGCCAAATCCAGTCAGAGCTGCATAGGATCAAGAGGCAGGCTATTTCTGAGAACGTCACCTTTCGGCTTGCGTTTTCGGAAACAGAGGATAATTACACCGTCGAGCGCGTCGGGGGAACAACGACCCAGCAAGGGATCAAGCCTCTGCCCAATGGAATCGATATCCGTAATACGATTACGCTTGGCTTTACTTCTCGGGGCACGGCAACGCCCGGAACTGGCGGGACAGTTAAACTATGCAACTCCAACGGTAGAGGGACGAACATAGTTGTAAATTCTACGGGAAGGGTGCGTATCTGCAGGACCAATGTTTGTGATGCGGCATGCTGAAACTGGGAAGCTTGGACCAGGCCGGCTCGGTCAGCAGGATGGTTTTACGCTGGTGGAAATTCTCGTAGCCTTAACTATCATCGGCATCCTATCGGCGATCGCCATCCCTAATTGGAGCACCCTCTTGCCTACCCATGCCCTTAATGGCGCCTCGCGTCAGGTTCAGTCAGAACTCCACAGACTCAAGTCACGGGCAGTATCGGAGAATGCCAGTTTCAGCCTGGTTTTTTCCGGCACTACCTATAGCATCCGGAAGGGTTCCACGGCGACAGGTGAGAACAAGCCTTTACCAGAGGGGATTACTCTTGCAAGCACAAGCGACATGGAATTAGGCTTTACTTCTCGGGGTACTTCCAGTGATTCTAGCGATAGGACGGTAAAACTCTGCAACATTAAGGGTGCTGGTAAAAACGTTGTTCTCAGCGATATAGGACGAGTCATAATCGTCAATGCAACCTGCTAAGCGAATAGCGCTGCAATTGCTCCCGGTTCTTAGGCGCGAGGATGGGTTTACCCTCAACGAGATCCTTGTCTCTATTGCGCTCATTGCTATCGGTGTTATCGGCTTCTCGGTGAATACGATGGGGGTCATCCAGGGCAATCAGATTAGTGGCAATGTTACGATCGCCACAGAATTGGCCCAGGATAAGATGGAAGAGATTAAGGCTACAGGCAATTTGTCTAACGGCTCTAATAATATCACGGTTACCGGAGCGAGTGGCGGGACCTTTAGCCGCGCTTGGACCATAGGCGCATCTTCACTGAACGATGCTACGGGAGGAGCAGCAGGATCCAGCCTTAAGGAAATTACGGTAACTGTTTCTTGGACAGAGTACCAGGTGACTCGCGAGGTAAAAGTCGCGACGCTTCTGTTTCAGGATGCGACATAGGGCACGTGCTATGAATAGGATCGTTTGGGACAGGAGAGGTTTTACCACTGCAGAGCTTCTGGTGGCGGCCCTTTTCGGCATGATTGTTATGGCTACCCTCTATGGTTTTTTTCGTGAGCAGATGTTTAACCTCCTCTCACAGGAAACAAAGACGGCAACACGGGAAGATACACGCGGGGGACTCGATTTGATGGTAAGGGAGTTTAGAAATTCGGGATCGTGGGGATCAGGGACACAGCCGGCGTCGTGCGAGAGGGTGGCGAGCGCCACGTCAACGAAAATACAGATCCAGGCAGATCTTGATGGCAATGGCAACTGCAGCAGCGCCACGGGCGAAGATGTTACCTACGAGCTCACCGGTTCTACTATTACTCGCAACGGCAGTAGCCATCCCTTGGTGGATAATGTGGTTCTCCCCTCAGGGAACAGTTTTTTGACCTACTATAAGTCGGATAACACCTCTTTTACCCCCGCGAACACTTCGGCAGATCGTGCCCTTATTAAGAGGGTCAAGATTACCTTTGCAGTTGAAGTCCCCGATCCAACCCCTGACGGGAAGGCGGCAGGGAGAATGATCAGATCTACCCTTTCTTCAAGTGTGGTGTTTAGGAATTGAGTTTAGCAATTTAACGAAGGTATGAAGTTTATTAAGACGCGATTTTCTGATCAGCGGGGAATGATTCTGGTGATATCCCTTTTGATCCTGGCGCTGCTGATAGGCGCTGGTGTTGGAGCTATTGTCTCCATGCAGACAGATTTCAGAACCAGCGCTAACCTCAAGACCGGGACACAGGCTTTCGATCTCGCCGAGGCGGGGATCGAATGGGCAAAACAACAGAGCAAAAAGAGCGCAGCCAATCCCCCCAATCCCTCAGGCAACACTCAGACTATGTCTACCGGGACATTTACCGTTTCTTTCAGTGACGCAACCAAAGAGTCACAGCTCGTCGGTAAGGTTACGGCCACGTCAACGGGTACGGTCGGGAACTCGACAAGCACTATTATAGCATTAGTAAAGAAGACCTACGAGCTCTCGGATGCAGCCATTAGCATGAGGGGGGCCGAGGCGGGCGCAAGTTTCACGGGCAACTCCTTTATCGTGGATGGAAGAGACTACAATACAAACGGGACATTGGTGCCAAATGCTAAATCGCAGTACGGCATCTCAGTGCCCAATTCTACGCTTGATGCCCAGGTGACAAGTGGCGTGGCCAATAATCAGACGAACAATATCGTCGGGAAAGGAGGAGCCACGCCCAATATTGAGCTAAGTGATTTCATGCCTTCAAGTGAGATAACCCAGCTCGCCAATGATCTATGTGCGCAGTCCAACGCTATTACGTCTAATATTTCTGGCGCAGAGTTAGATGTTCCCACAGGGCAGGTTTGGGGGACACAGGCTTCCCCGACGCTTCGATGTATTAGCGGCCAGACTACTGGGTCTTATGCCGCAACTGATAAAGTTGAATTTGCAGGCAATTTTACAGGAGCGGGCATCCTGGTCGTGAAGAATGCCAATGTTGAAATCAACGGGGCCTGGCACTGGGAGGGGTTGATCATTGTGACCGGGGCCAATGTAGGTTTTAAGATTGCAGGAGGAGGAACCAAAGATATCTGGGGCTCGATTATGATCAACGAGACGAGTACAGATGCTCCTGCGGAGGTAGATCTGCAAGGGGCAGTGAACGTCCGCTACAGCAGCACTGCCTTACAGAACGCAATGACTCAGTTCACCACAAGCGCCAATCCTTTGGAAAATGTTTACGATTCTCTTCCCTCCTCGATTTCTCAGGTTTACTGGAGGACGGTGAGCAATTGATAACCCTTACGTTTTTATTATCCCATATCGGCTTCATTAAAATTGAAATCTTGTAATTCCCACACTTGTTTATGTCGAGCAAGGGTTAAGCTTGCCGTTTTTTGTTACTTTTCCCTCTTTTTGTCACTTTTGCCTCCATTTATAGCCTACTAAGCTCTCAACCGATTTTTAGAATTCATCTTAAAAATCAACAAGTTGATTCTATAAAGTTACACTGGCACGGGCTTTGCTTCTTCCAAGTTTAGTTTTCAAAGATTGGAGGAAGGCCATGCAAATCGAGGCTGTAGTTCAGAGGGAAAAGGTCATTAAAGGTGTTCTCACGAGGAAACTGAGGTACAACGAGGCTGCTCTGGAGCTGGGAGTAACGCCTAGGACCATTCACAACTACTTTCACCGCTTTCTGGAGCAGGGAACAGAAGGGCTTAGGGACCGACGCCGGGGGAATTATCGCAAGCTTACCCCTGGAGAAGAGGCAGCTATTATCGCCTGTAAACACCAGAGACCGCAGCGATCCACCCGTCTTATTCATGACATTTTGGGCCTAAAGGTCAGCGTGGAAGCAGTTCGGCTCGTCCTGGTAAAGAACCATCTGAACCGGAAGGTCTTTGAGGCTAGACCCAATTGACAAGGTAGCTATCTTGTCCGGGCCGAGAGGCTCTTGTTACCGCTCTCTCTCGGCGCGACTCTCATTCTGTGGGAGCTGAAAATTCAAGCTTGGATCAATTTTCGCGCAGCCATTGACATAGCCTCACCTTTTTGAGAAAAGTTCCTCCTAAAATAAATACAAATCTTCAAAGGCCCCTAGAGCACGTCAGTCTGAAACTCACAAAAGCCAGTGAAGGGGGAATAATGAAGCGGAGAGTCAAATTGATTAACAAATTGTCGAGGGCAATAACCTGCTTTTTGTTCCTAGCGCTACTGTCGATCGGGGTGGGACTTGGATCCAGCCCGGCAGAGGCTCAGCCCTTTGCCTATATTACGAACTTTGGAGACGGCACTGTCTCCGTCATCAATACCGCCAACAATACCGTGAGCGCTATTGTGCCGGTAGAATCTGGGCCTAACGGCGTTGCAGTGCATCCAGCGGGAACGTTTGTCTACATCACAAACTCTTTCAGCGACACCGTCTCCGTCATTGATACCGCCAGCAATACCGTGACCTCTGTGCCGGTAGGATCTTTGCCTGTGGGGGTCGCCGTCCACCCGGCCGGAACTTTCGTCTATGTGGCGAATGCTTTGAGCGACACCGTCTCCGTCATTGATACCGCCAGCAATAGCGTGGTCGCCAGTGTGCCGGTAGAATCTACGCCAATCGGCGTTGCAGTGCACCCTGCGGGGACTTTCGTCTACGTAACAAATCAGGGTAGCGGCACCGTTTCCGTTATCGATACCGCCAGCAATGCCGTGACCTCTGTGCCGGTAGAATCTTTTCCCACCGGCGTTGCAGTGCACCCTGCGGGGACTTTCGTCTATGTCACGAACTTTGGGGACGGCATCGTTCCCGGCACCGTTTCTGTCATCAATACCGCCAGCAATACCGTGACCTCTGTGCCGGTAGGAATCGGGCCTAACGGCGTTGCAGTTCACCCAGCGGGAAGTTTCGTCTACGTGGCGAATCAGTACGATGTCCCCGGCACCGTCTCTGTCATCGATACCGTCAGCAATGCCGTGACCTCTGTGCCGGTAGAATCTGGGCCTAGCGGCGTTTCAGTAAACCCAGCGGGAAGTTTCGTCTACGTGGCGAATCAGTTCAGCAACACCGTCTCTGTCATCAGTACCGCCTCCAATACCGTAACGGCGACTGTGACGGTGGGCAACGCGCCTGTCGCCTTTGGCCAATTCATCGGCCCAGGCGTCGTTAGTGATATTGTGGCTTTCGCCGACCTTAACGCCAAGGTGGAGATCGAGCGTCGTGAATTTGAGGTGAAAGCGACCTTCACCCTGGGGGCTGGCAACAATGGGATTGATCCCCTCACTGAAGATGTGATCTTCCAGGTCGGAACCTTCTCCACAACCATCCCGGCGGGCTCCTTCAAGCTTCACCCGGAAAAGTCCGGGAAAAAGGGTGAACACGTTAAGCGAAACAAGTGGACGTTCGAGGGCATGATCGACGGGGTCAAGCTCGAGGCGAAGATCACCGACCTCGGCGGCGGACGCTTTGAGTTCAAAGCAGAGGGTAAAAGGGCGAATCTTGGGACTGAGAACCCGGTGGAGGTCGGACTCACAATCGGCGATGACGACGGAAGTATCTCCGTCACAGCCAAGTTCGACTGAGCCTCTTGGGCAGAGGCTTCGGGACTGGTACGAGCTGCAAATTGAAACTTGGAACAAAAATTGCGTAGCTGTTGACGTTTGCGAACGTTTCAAATAAAAAAGTCTCTCTATGAATAGTCTATCGCTAAAGATCCTAAAGGGCTCCCAGGGGTTGGCCCTGGTTATGGTCATCTTCGTGATGGCCTTCTTTTTACTTTTTGTAACAGGCGGTCTTATCTTTTCTCAGTTAGATCTTAAGAAGGCAGGTAATCTCAAGTTAGCTACCCAGGCCTTGGAGGTTGCGGACGCAGGGTTGCAACACGCGTTGGCGAACATTGAGAATCCATTCGGGTGGAACTTTAATAGTCTACTGAATCCCCCGAATTGCGCCAACCCTCCTGGCCCTCCGTGCACTGTCGTTTCGAATTCTTCTTTTCCCTCGGCCGGCTCTGGCTTTAGTTATACGGTGACCGCAAGGAACGATATCCCCTCAGATGGCGGAGGAGCTACCAACGATACAAATAACATCATCGTCCTGAACTCCACAGCTTATGGTCCGAGCAATACCAAGAAAGAGGTTCAGGCCTATGTAAAACGGTCCTTGGTGAGTTTCATTCCTCCCGGGGCCATTTATCTTCCAGCAAGCACAGCGACGGTTACGTTCGACGCCGGGACGGGGTTTTTTATTACAGGAAACGACACGGGCTATGACGGTCTCTCTGCGCCCTCCCCCAAGCCAGCGATCACGGGGGTAGCCCCAATCAACAACACAGTACGGGATAGCTTTAAAACCGCCTTAGGCCCTAGTCGGTATAATCTGGTCCGGGGCTCTGGCTATATAGCAGCCCCCATTGTTAGCCCCAGCGTGATCACGACGGCTAAAGTTTATGACGTGAATCAAATTGCACTGAATTTCTATAACCACCCTAGCGCTGTGAAGTACCTGAACGGCCAACATATTAGCTGCACTAGCAGCAACCCCTGCGTTTTTGGGACCGATGCCAATCCGCAGATCACTTATATCAGAGAGGGTTCGAGCCATACCCATTTGGATGGATACGTCACAGGGAGCGGGGTCTTGGTGAGCGAGGGCACGACACATATCTATGGGAACTTTAACTTTCACGGCTTGGTGGTTGCTGTTAGTCTTGGGTTAACAGGTGGGTCGCCTTCGCCGCCAGATGATCCAGACCCTCTCTCTATGAAAAACGATGCCAAGATTTTTGGCGCGGTTCTTAGAGGGCCTACGAATAGCCCTCAAACCTTTGATATGCGCAATAACGCCAAGATCTATTACAGCAGCCAGGCCCTTACCATGGTCAATAATCTGTGCGGCTCTTGCCTGCCTCAGCCCGCACGGGTATTTGCCTGGCTGGATAAATAACGCAGATAAAAACTGAATTCATCAATATGAAAAAAGTCCTTGTAGTAGAAGATCATCCGGATATGCGAGAGGTTCTCATCTGGCAGATGGAACGGATGGGTTTTTCGGTCATCCCGGCTTGTCATGGGAAGGATGGGGTGGAGAAGGCGATTAAAGAAAGGCCCCATCTGGTAATTATGGATATCATGATGCCAGGAATGGATGGGCGAGAGGCGGCCCGTACGCTCCGTTCTGATCCCGATACCCGGGATATCCCGATATTAGCTGCGACCGCCCTTTTTAGAGAGTCCGATCTCAAGTCCTGTATTGAAGCGGGGTGCAACGATTACATCGTTAAACCGTTTACCTTCCAACAACTCCAGGAGAAGGTGCAGGAATTTATCTCCGTTCCAGACTCAACTATCCAATAATAACTTACCGCCTGCGAACAAAGACCACTGCCTTGCGTGATGGGGATATATTAATATATTATCTTCTTTGTTCTTATGGAAGAAAGCGGACGAAAAGTAGCTCAGACTCTTCTCAAAGCCGGCCTTATTCAACCCGATTTCTTGAAGAAGGCCGAGATGCAGCAAAAAAAGGCCGGTCGCCGCCTGACCGAGATCTTGGTCTCCCTCGGCGTAGACGCGGAGGTGATCCGTCAGGCCTTGGCTTTGCGCCTCAAACTCCCTGAAGCTGTACTCAAGGACTGCAAGCTGGAGCCGGATGTGGTTGAGCTTATCCCTGAGAGCTGGGTTCAGAAGTATGGCATTATCCCTTTAGAGAGAGTTGAAAACACCTTAACCCTGGGGATGGTCGATCCCTTCGACATTGAGATCGTTAAAGACATAAGATTTAAAACCGGGCTATATGTTCGTGTGGCAGTAGTGTCTGAAACCGAACTGGCCGCAATGGCCGAAATCAGTTTCGGTTCACAGGCATCCCCGGTTGAGGTCAATCTCGATGAGGTCCTCCAGGATGTAGGAAATCCTGACATCGAAGTTATTGCCCAGGGTGCTCAGGAGGAAGAAGAGGAGGAGTTTCCGGAAGGGGTCGAGCCGGAGGCCCCGATCATTCGCCTGGTAGATCGGGTCATACAGGATGCCGTTCGAGCAAGGGCAACCGATATTCACATTGAGCCCGCTCGGGGCAATGTCCACGTGCGTTACCGCATAGACGGGGTTCTCAGAGATATCCTGGATGTGCCCAAATACGTGCAAGGACCCATGCTCTCCCGCCTAAAAATCATGGGGAACATGGATATCAGCGATAAGCGCAGGCCCCAGGACGGCCGCTCCAAAATCAAGGTCGGGAAAAAGATAGTGGACTTGAGGATATCCAGTCTCCCGACCATGTTTGGAGAAAAAATTGTTCTGCGTTTATTGGAACAGAAAAAGGGGGTCATATCTGTCGGGGACGTTGGCTATCCACCGCACGTTCTTCACGCCTTAAACGAACTACTAGGCCACCCTCAGGGGATGATATTAGTCACCGGCCCGACCGGAAGCGGCAAGACCACAACCCTTTATTCAGCGCTATCCCGCCTAAACGACGGGACCACCAACATCGTTACCGTTGAGGATCCTGTCGAGTATCAAGTCCCTGGAATCAACCAGGTGCAAATTAACATCAAGGCCGGGATGACCTTTGCCAGCGGCTTGCGGTCGATACTGCGTCAGGACCCTGACGTGATTTTAGTCGGGGAGATGCGCGATCATGAGACCGCGGAGATCGCCGTTCACGCCGCTCAGACAGGACACTTAGTCCTCAGCACCCTGCATACGAATGATGCCGCCTCTACCGTGACGCGGCTCTTGTCCATGGGGATTGACCCTTACCTTATCGCCTCTTCGATTTTAGGCATCATGTCGCAGAGGCTCGTGCGCCAGCTCTGTTCCCAATGCAAGGTGCCGATCTCCATCGACGAAAAATTGGCCCGGTGGTTGCCGCCGGGGGCCAAGGATGTGCCCCATCAACTCTTCGGCGCCAAAGGCTGTAAGGCCTGCCGCGATACCGGTTTTCTGGGCCGTTTCCCTATCGTAGAAATTCTTGTTCCCAATGACACCATCAGGGATTTTATCCTTAAAGGGAGATCTGACCGAGAGATATTGAATGTGGCTCGCCAAGGCGGGATGAAGGCGATTTTTGAAGACGGCGTGGACAGGGTCCTGCAGGGTTTAACCACCTTTGAAGAAGTCGCTCGTGTTGTCGCCCCGCCACAGCCCTCTTCTCCGGAGGAGGGAGAGAAGAAAAAGAAAATCTCCCTGCTCAGGGTCAAGGAAAAGGGTAGTTAGTCCACCCCGCCGTTTGCTTTACCAAAGGATTCGACTCATAGGAAAAGACTGGTTATTCTTTACCGGGGAAGGCCCCACTGCGCGGCCTTTTTTGCCATGCAAGCCAGCGACTTTACATGGGAAAGGCGAGATGATACACTGCAAAAACTTTAGGGCCTTGATTGTTGGAGAAAAGCAAATCACTTCCCCCGAGCGGGAGGGATGATGATCCGTACTCAATTGTAAATGGCAACTAATCCGCCAATAGACATTCCAGGGACAGCGGGAATCTTTGAAGTCCAGAAAAAGATAACAGTCCTCCGGCTGAGATGGCTGGTGGTTATCATTTGTTCCTATTTGCTGATCACATCCCAGGGGACATGGCTCGCCCCCACATATCTTCACACCTTTATCTTCGTCTACATCTTGAGCAATATTGCGCTTTACTGGGTGGAGGAAACGCTCTTCGATTCCTCCTACTTTTATTCTCCGCTGGTAATTTTTGACACGATCTTTGTCACCGCTTCGCTGGTTATGAGTGGTCAGGTAGAGACCGATTTTTATCTCGTTTATTTTCTTATCGTTATCCTGTGCACGATCTGGCAGGATTTTCGCGGGTTGGTAGTGGTTGCAGTGTTGGCCACTCTCCTCTACAGCTATTTCCTTTTTAGCACCACTCAGGCGCACGATCCAAGTATCTATCTGCGCATCCCTTTCCTCTTTGTCATCTCGCTATTTTACGGCTATTTCGCGCAGGTCGTGCGCGCCGAAAAGGCCTTGAAGGAAAAGGCGGAGCAGGAAGCCCAAGACATGGCGATGATTCAGACCCTCTCACAATCGTTGCCTTCCTCTCTGGATTATAGGCAGATTCTAGAAACCTTGGGTGATAAGATTAACCACGTAGTTCACGCGGACAAGTTTTATATCTTTACTGTGGACGATGCCGAGCACTCATCTCGCGGGCTCCTTTTCGGTGATGAGAAAGCAGAAGAGTTCAGCGGCAAAGATGTCGATTTACGCGAATATCCGACCGTCCAAGAATGCCTCTTGAAGAGGAGTCCCGTGATCCAGCATAACGTCCATCCCAAGCAGCTTTTTCCCGGAGAGCCGGCAGGCAGTGAGAACCTGGTTTCCCCCCTGTTTCCTACGTCCATAGGGGTGCCGATCACCTTTCGGGGGGAGATGCACGGCGTCATTCTTTTGGGTTTTGACCAGGAAGACAGGCTCTTGAGCTCCAGAGAGATCGAGTTTTGTCAGATTGTCGCCTTCGCTACGGCCATAGCGCTGAGTAATGCGAAAAAATATGAGGCGCTCCAGGCGGAGGCCAGAAGGCGTCAGATCATCGCCGAGCAGCTGGCCGATGCAAATCGCCTAAAATCCGAATACCTTGCCAGTACTTCTCACGAGCTAAGAACCCCCATTGCGACGATTATGGGCTACGGTCACCTGCTGGGCGACGGGGCCTGCGGTCCGTTGACGCAGGAGCAGAAAAAGGTTATGGGGCGGTTAATGGAAAATGCGCGAGGATTGCTTGCAATTGTGGACGCGCTGCTCGATTATTCAAAAATAGAGCGGGGAGAGGCCAGCCTGCTTGTGAAACGGGATGATGTAAGGCCCTTGTTAGACCAGCTCCAACGGGAACTTGCCCCGCTCGAAAACAGGAAGCCTTTCAAGGTCAAGTATGAGGTTGAGGAAGGAGTGCCCATCATCCAGACCGATTGGGCAAAATTGAAGAGCGTCCTCCTTAATATCCTGAGTAATGCCATTAAGTTCACCGATCAAGGAGAGGTAAGGCTCTCCGTAGTGAACGCAGTAAATGGGAACGTTTCCTTTGTGGTGTCCGACAGCGGGATCGGTATCCCCAAGGATCTCATTCCCTTGATCTTCGACAAGTTCCGCCAATTGGATGGCTCTCCGGCCCGGAGCTACGAAGGTACAGGTCTGGGGTTGACCATTAGCAAAAATCTAGCCGAGCTCATCGGGGGAAAAATTGAGGTTGAAAGCGAAGTCGGAAAGGGCTCTACATTTAAGGTGACCATACCGGTCAGTACCAACTAGGGGGGGAGCATGGATACAAAGAAGACCATTATGGTGGTCGACGATAACCCAGACATCATCACTATCGTGAAGACTATTCTGGAGGGTAAAGGATACAATGTGTTGTCCGCTTATAGCGGGCCGGAACTCTTGACGTGCTTGGAGGGACAGAAGCCGGACCTCATTGTGCTCGATATTATGATGCCGCAGATGGATGGCCTGGAGGTGCTGACAAGGCTCAAGGGCGCCCCTGATACTTCGTCCATTCCCGTCATTCTTCTTACTGCGAAGGTCCAGTACGAGGACGTCTTAGGAGGCTACAAATTGGGGGCTGATTATTATATCACCAAGCCCTTTACCAGCACTCAGTTAGTTAACGGAATCAATCTTCTCTTGGGAGAGGGGAAGTCCTAAGCAAATCGCGTCCTAACACAGGGCAAAGTGCAAATTGCAAAATGAAAAATTCAAATTTTGTAGTTTGCATTTTTCATTTGTCACCTTTCATTGACCTGCTTCCATGGTTCGTTTGATCTCTTTCGAGGGCGGTGACGGATCAGGTAAGACCACACAGCTCAAATTGCTGGACAACTATCTGGCCAGCCGTGGTAAGCCCTGTTTGAGCACGCGGGAACCCGGGGGGACAACCTTGGGGAAGATGATCCGCAAGATACTCCTGGAGGCCGGCAAGGTAGAGATCGCTCCCCCTACGGAGCTCTTTCTCTATTTGGCAGACCGGGCACAGCATGTCCACGAGGTCATTCGCCCCGCCCTTGCCAGCGGCAGACTTGTCTTGTGCGACCGCTTCACTGATTCCACCTTGGCCTACCAGGGCTATGGACGGGGAGTTGATCTTGACATGCTGCGCCGTCTCAACCAAGTCGCCAGCCATGGGATCACGCCGGATGTGACGTTTCTCTTGGATTGCCCAGTGGAAGTGGGGCTGTCGCGCGCTAGGGGACGATCCTCAATCATCTATTCTCAATCCTCGAAGATGGAGGATAGAGGGTCGAGGATAGAGGATAGATTTGAGCGGGAAAAAGCGGATTTCCACGAAAGAGTGCGGAGGGGATTCCTGGAGCTGGCTCGGGCCGAGCCAAAGCGCATTTATGTGCTTGATGCCGCTTGCCCAACGGAGGAGGTCCACCACGAGATCAAAAAGATTGTGGATCAGAAACTTAGAGATGGCTAATAGCAAATGGCAAATAGCGAATGGTAGGAGGGTGGGACTATTCGCTATTTACTATTCACCATTCGCTCTTTAAAGATGACTTTCTCCGATATTGTTGGTCACCAGAAGCAGTTAGCAACTCTCAGATGGGCCTTGGAGAAGGACCGGCTGCATCACGCCTATTTTTTTCTGGGACCTGAAGGTGTGGGTAAAAGGACCGTGGCCCTGTCTTTGGCCATGGCGATCCAGTGTCGGGAAAGAGAATACGATTCCTGCGGCGGGTGCGCGAACTGCCATCAGGTTCAAAGCGGTAATCATCCTGATGTCCGCGTGGTGGCGCCACTGGCAGGAAAAAAAGAGATCTCCATCCAGCAGGTCCGAGAGTTGGAAAAAGCATTGAATTATCGCGCTTTTTCCGGCAGGAAAAAAATCGCGCTTGTGGATCCTGCCTCGCTCATGAATTTTTCTGCCCAGAACGCTTTATTGAAAACCCTTGAAGAACCCCCAAAAGAGTCCCTTCTCATTCTGCTTTCCACCAGCACCGGCGCCGTTCTGCCCACACTGTTGTCCCGCTGCCTCCGTCTCTCTTTTTCCCCGTTGCCGGCGGAAGTTGTCGCCAGTTTTTTGGTAGTGCAGAAGGGAATGAAACAGCAAGAGGCAGAGCTTCTGGCAGCGATGACGATGGGGAGCTTGGGAAAGGCCGTTAGCCCCGAAACGCAAGAGCTGGTGGCGAGAACAAGAGTGTGGGCGGAGAAGATAGGCGCCCTCACGCGAGGGGATTGTGGGGGTTGGATGACTTTAGCCGAGGAGCTGGCAAGTGCGCGGGAGGATTCGCTAAAGTTTCTCGAGTGGGTAAAAGGGTGGTATCGCGACATTCTAATTTATCGCGTTACAGAAAGCAGTCGGGGGATATCGAATCTGGCCGTGGAAAGAGATATTAAGCAACAGGCGAATCTTTACACTCGAGAGAGGCTCCTTTTCCTTCTTTCTCGGGCCCTCCAGGCCGAGGCGGACATCCGGAGAAACGTCAATCGCCGGATGGCTCTGGAAAACTTCTTCGCCCATGTGGCCGGGTTGCGTTGATGGAGCGGATTTACCTTACCACTCCCCTTTACTACGTCAACGCGGAGCCCCACCTGGGGCACACCTATACCACCATCATTGCCGACACCCTCAAGCGTTATTACCAAGCGCAAGGGATCGAGGCGTTTCTCCTGACCGGGACCGATGAGCACGGTGACAAGATTGCCCAGGCGGCTAAAGAAAGCGGTATGGAGCCTAAGGCCTACGCTGATCGCATCAGCGCGATTTTCCGCGCAACTTGGGATACTTGCGGGATTGCCTACGATCATTTTATCCGCACTACGGACCCTTATCACGTAGAGGTTGTGCAACGGATCCTGCAAAAGATTTACGACGCCGGGGACATCTATTTCGGTGAGTACGGCGGGTTCTATTGTTTCGGCTGCGAGCGCTTCTACACTGAAAAGGAACTAGTCGGGGGTAAGTGTCCGGATCACCAAAAGGAACCTACCTATCTCCGGGAAAAGAATTATTTCTTCCGCATGGGCAAATATCAGCAAAGGCTCATCGACCATATTCAGTCGCAGCCGGATTTTATCCGCCCGGAGCGGTATCGCACCGAGATCTTGGCTTTCCTGCGCGAGCCCCTGGAGGATCTCTGCATATCGCGCCCTAAGAGCCGGTTGCAGTGGGGCATTCCATTTCCCTTCGATTCCGACTATGTCACCTATGTCTGGTTCGACGCCCTCATCAACTACGTTAGCGCTTTGGAGTATCGCGGGGAAGAATTTTTCCAGAATTTCTGGCCTAAGGCCAACCATCTGATCGCCAAAGATATCCTCAAGCCCCACGGTATTTTCTGGCCCACCATGTTGATGGCTGCGGGGCTGCCGCTCTACGAGCGACTCAACGTGCACGGCTATTGGGTGATGGACTCAGGAAAGATGTCCAAGAGCCTGGGAAACGTTGTCCGCCCGTTGGAAATGAAGGACCGCTACGGTATGGATGCGTTTCGCTATTTTCTCCTCCGCGAGATGGTCTTCGGGCAGGATGCAAAATTTTCCTTGGATGCCTTTGTGACCCGGGTCAATGCGGACCTGGCGAACAATCTCGGCAACCTTGTCAGCCGTGTCCTTGCGATGCAGGAGAAATATTTTGCCCGCACGGTTCAGCCCTTGGGTCAGGTTTGGGCGAAGGAAGATTTAGAGTTGAGGGATAAATTCCTGTGGGCTGAGGAGGAAATGCGCCGGCATATTGCAGAGCTCCATTTTCATCGCGCCCTTGAGGCCATCTGGGAAGTCATCGACCACACCAACCGCTACATTGTGCGGACGTCTCCGTTTGTCTTGGTCAAAGATGCCGGGAAACAGGCCCGGGTAGGAGAAATACTCCATCACCTCCTGGAGGCGTTGCGTGTGAGCTCCTATCTCCTGGCACCTTTTCTTCCTGAGACGGTTAAGGAGATTAGGGAGATGCTGGCTATTCCTGAAGACGCTCCCATCAGGCAAATCCCGTGGGGTGGGTTTTTTAAGCCGGGCCACCGTGTGAAACCTCCTAGGGTCCTGTTTCCACGCATTGAGTCTAGCGATTAGCCGTGTTAAAATTTCTTTATGGGAATAACTGAGATCACCGTTGAGATTGCCCATCCCCAAGATCGGGCAAAATGGCATAAGGTGAGGGTCATTGCAGATACCGGAGCGATTTTCAGCCTTTTGCCCCGAAGCACGCTTGAGGGCCTTGGGATTAACCCCTATAGAGAAGAGACCTTCCGCCTCGCCGATGGACGGGAAATCAGACGTCGGCTAGGGGATATCTTCCTCAAGATCGACGGAAAAGTAGGTACGGTGCCGGCCATTTTTGGCGAACCCGAAGATGCCCCTCTCCTCGGGGTGACCGCACTGGAAATCCTCGGTTTCACCGTAGATCCGTGCACACAGAAACTCACGCCAACGAAGATGTTGTTGCTTTAGCCCCGATCCAGAAAGGTCGGGTCTCTAATCCTGGAATCTAAGCCCATGGGCATCTCCTAAGCCCTTCAAAGGGCCATATCCGTGAGCAAAAATTCTGGATCGGGGTTAGTACCCGACTCATTCCTTATCGACAGCCACGCCCATATCCAAGGGAAGGAGTTTGCTGAGGACTTAAGCGTCGTTATTCAGCGGGCGCACGAGGCCGGTGTAGAGAGAATCATTGTAGTGGGTGGGGCCGGCGACCTATCGAGCAATGATGCGGCGCTGGAATTGGCCAAATCCTTCTCCGGGCTCTATGCCACGGTTGGCATGCATCCCCACGATGCCAAGGAGGTGAGCGATAAGGATCTCGAGAGGCTCGACGAACTCGCCAGAAGTCCCCAGGTCGTCGCCATTGGAGAGACGGGTCTCGATTTTTACTACAACCACTCCCCCCGGCAAATTCAAATCGAGCTTTTCTGCCGCTTTATTCATATGGCGCGGGAGACCGGACTCCCCCTGGTAGTTCACAACCGTGAGGCGCAACGGGAGGTCGTCGAGCTTCTCCGGCGCGAGGGAAAGGGCGACCTCCGAGGAGTCGTCCACTGCTTTACCGGAAACTACGAGGCCGCCAGGGAAATTTTGGATATGGGATTTTATCTCTCTTTTACCGGGATCATCACCTTTAAGAATGCAGATTCCCTTAGAGATGTGGTGCGGAAGTTGCCGTTAAATAGAGTTCTCGTCGAGACGGATTCGCCATACCTCGCGCCGGTCCCCCATCGAGGGAAACGCAATGAGCCGGCCCATGTCCGCTTCGTGGCTCAGACCATCGCCGCAGTGCGGGGTATCAGTCTAGAGGAAGTGGCAGAAACTACCAGTAATAATGCCCGGAGCCTGTTTGAGATTTAATCCAGCTTTAGTCGCAGCATTTTTTGTCAGCCATTGATGGATCTTAGACTGCCGTGATATTGTCAGAAGAAACTATTAGGAAAGCCCTCGATATGGGGTCGGGGCTTCAAAAGCAAGGAGGAGAGTCATGAAGGGAAATTCTCAGGTGATTAAGGTGTTGAACGATGTGCTCCGAAAAGAACTGACGGGAATAAACCAGTACTTCGTGCACGCCAAGATGTGCGAAAATTGGGGCTATGAAGCGCTGTACGAGGTCAGCCGGAAGGAATCTCTTGACGAGATGAAGCATGCAGAGCTCGTGATCGACCGGATCCTTTTTCTGGAAGGGACACCAAACCTTTCCGGTTATGACAAGATCATGGTTGGCCCCACGGTCAAGCAACAACTGGAAAACGATCTTGGCCTGGAAACGGCGGCCCTGGGTGTCCTCAAGCCGGGGATCAAGACCTGCTTAGAGGTTGGAGACGATGCCAGTCGGGAGCTGTTGGAGCATATCGTTGTCGATGAAGAACACCATGTGGATTGGATTGAGGCGCAACTGCATAAGATAGAGGAAGTCGGTTATCAGAATTATCTGGCGCAGCAGATCTACAAAAAAAGCTAAAAGCTCATCAAGTTTCGGGTCGGTAAAGTTTGCCGGTGGAGGGATTTGTCCTGGAAAAGCTGCATCTGAGCCTCCTATTAGTGCGCCGTGAGCAGGAAGCGCTTTCGGAGCCAGGCGCCGACCCCGTCCATCATGAGAACAACCAAGAGGATGAGCAATAGGACGGTTGCTAAACGCCTGTATTCCAGGGTTTGGAGGTAGACCTGCATGACGAAGCCGACGCCCCCAGCGCCCACGAAGCCAAGAATAGAGGAGGCCCGGATGTTGTACTCCAGCATAAAAAGAAGCTGCGTCAGAACCGCATTGGCCCCCTCAGGAAGAACCACGAAGCGCACCAAGTGAAGCTTGGAGGCGCCGGTACTTCGTACTGCCTCCATGACCTCAGGGTCGGTTCCTTCAAAAAGTTCGGCGTAAATTTTGGCGAGATAGCCTACTGTATAGGCTGCGATGCCGAGTGTCCCCGCCAAAGGCCCCAGACCGACTAAGATGACAAAGAGGATCGCCCACAACAGGACGGGCACAGTTCGGATTCCAGCGGCAACGAAGCGAGCGAGGCCTGAAACCAGCGAAGAGAACAGGTATCTTGTGCCGAGAATACTCAAAGGGAGGGATATGAGGAAACCCAGTATGGTTCCGGCAAAGGACATTTGCACGGTCTCCCAGAGGGCTTTTCCTGCGACCGGGAGGACGTTGACGTCTGGAGGAAACATCTCCAAGGTCAAGGTCCCCATATTCCGCAACCCCTTCATCAGCCGGGCGGCATCAAAGAAACCCAACTGGCCCAGCACGATGCTGAGAAGGATGGCAACCAGGGCCATAACGAAGAGGTCTGTTCTCACTGCAATACCTCGGAAGGGGAGCGCTCCTGTAATCCGTCTGTCGGGAATCGGCGCACGATTTGTCCGTGATCGAGGATCAGGACTTGGTCGGCAAACTCCCGAACTAGCTGCGGTTCGTGCATGTTTGCGATAAAGGTCATTTGCTCCCGTTCGGCAACCTGGCGCATAAGTCTCAGTATTTCCGAAGCCAAATCCAGATCCAGGTCAGAGACAAACTCATCGGCCAGCACAACTCGCGGTCGTTGCAAAAGGGTGCGGGCAATGGCGACCCGTTGGCGCTGTCCTCCACTCAAGCGGAAAACCTTCTCGGAACTCTTGTCGCCGATCCCCATTAGGTCCAGAGCGGCCTGCGCTTGCTCGATTTCATGGTGAGGGAAGAGCCCCAGCATCACCCTCCCATGACCGCACCGGCCTAGCGCACCCATCAGCGCATTCTCTAAGGAGGTTAAATTCCGTACCAGTCCCAACTGTTGAGGGATATAGCCGATGAGGGAATAGAGGCTTCGTCGGGTTCGCTTCCCGATCTCATGATTTAGTACTTCCACCCGTCCACGCTGAGGTTCCAAGATGCCCGCCAAGACCTTCATTAGAGTCGTTTTCCCAGATCCCGAAGGCCCCATGATCATCGTCGCTTTCCCCCGGGGCAGGGCTAGAGAAATGTCTCTCAAAACCCACTCTTCATCCCGATAGGCGAAGCAGATCCCTTCCGCCCGCAGCGCTATGTCCGTGTTGTCCATTTCGGTCACAGGCGCTCCGTGTATTTAAGCCTTGCCAGTTTGAGGTAGCGTGTGAGCGATCCTAAGTGCTCTGCGGCGGTCGTCGGTTTAAAGCCGACGAAAGTGCTCGAGATGAAGGAGCGCATCAGATCTCTGTGCTCGGGGCTGCTCAACTTCATAATAGCCTGAGCAACATTGGAGCGGAGGGGCTCCTTAAGTTCTTTGCTGAAAACCACCCCGTGAGAGGGGATGGGCCCCTGCTGTTCAAGCACCCGGGTAGAGCTAAGCACCTCGTTATAAAGTTTCTCCGGAACGTCGCCGGCGATGATCGTCACGTCCACCTGTCCTTGTTTTAGCGCCTGCCAGCACTGTCCGTACCCGCCACCGAAAAGGACCTCTTTGAAGAAAGCTTTGGGATCGGTTTCCTTACCTTGGGGGGTCTGCAGAAGGTTTAACTCTGTTAAACGTCCCATCGGAGCCACGTATCCCGAGGTGGATATCGGACTGGGGAAGCAGGCACTCTTGCCCTTCAAAGACTGAAGGTTCTGGTAAGGTGAATTTGGCAGCACTACCCAGTAGGAATAATAGTACGGGGCCTCCACCTTCTCCTTGCCGTGAAGCACTTGGCGCACCTCGGCCAAGGCCACCTCGGCCCCTCCTAACTGCACGGCCAGTAGGGCGGGCCAAGCAGACATGAAAGCGACGTGTGCATGGCCGAACCGCAGAGACTCCACGACTGCCGCAAAACTGCTCGGCACATAGATATCCACCTTAACCTTATCCCCCAAGTTCTGCTCGAGGAATTTCTGAAGGGGTTTGGATTTGGTTAACATCTCGTCGCTAGCGAGCGTGGGCTGAATGGCAATGACCACCCGCTCCTGCGCCGGGAGCTTTGGTGGCAGGATGAATGAAAATAGAAACCCTCCCAGGATGATTCCTGTCCAAATGATTTCTTCGATCAAACGCTTCATGGTTTCCTCCTCTCTTGACCTTGATGAACGACTCAAATAAGATAGCGCACATAAGGTATCTTTCGGCTCAGGCTACCTTATAAGTTTGTTCATTGAATTAGAAATATTCGTATAGCCGAATTAATTAAGTTTGTCAAGCCTATGGAAGACGCCAAGATTACACCGGCCCTCGAAGATTATCTGAAGGCCATTTATGTCCTAGGGGAGGAGTCCCAGCCCGTTATTGCAGCCAGGGTGGCGGGAGATATGGAGGTCTCTCCGTCAACGATGTTCAGCACCCTGCGTCGACTAGAGAGAGAGGGGTACGTCAGAGTAGAACGTCGAAAAGAGATCCACCTGACCAGCAAGGGGAAAAAGGTGGCCGAGAGAATCCTACGGCGTCATTTCTTGACGGAGAGATTATTGACGGACATTTTGGGACTGGACTGGGTAAAGGCACATCAGGAAGCCCATCGCCTGGAACATGCGATCTCATCAGAAGTAGAAGAAAAATTAGCCAAACTCCTGCACCATCCTACCACCTGTCCGCACGGCAACCCCATTCCCGGCGAGGGACGTTCCCTGTCTCATAAAAATTTGCCGCTGGATCGCGTAGCCCCCGGAAGTGAAGTGGTATTCCAGTGCGTTACCGAAGGGGGGGAAAGGGATGCCCGCTTGCTCGGTTTCTTGCAGCAGCACCGCCTGCTTCCCGGGGTGGAGTTTCAGGTCCTGGATGTTGCCCCTTCCCTGGGAATCATGACGCTGAAGATCGAAAAGGATGAATTCTCGCTGGGGATCGAAGCGGCGAAGAAGATTCGGGTCCAGTAGAAAACTGGCCTTTAGCAATCCAGTATCAGAAAGCGGCCGAGCCTCAAACGGGTTCTTGCCTTTTCAGTTCACCGGCTAGGAAATCCACCTGTTCGCTTAGCGGGGCGTCGCGATTGATGATGATTAGCTCCTGCCCTTTTAACCGGCAGCGGCCGCTATGGACGCGATACCCCACTTCGCGAAGCAATTTTTCTGTGCGGACGTCGATATTCAGCGTCCTTGCCCTCGCTATGAACTCTTGAAGCAGGGATTCGTATTTATGCTTTCCTTGTCCCATTTCGGCAGCTCAATTCACATTATCTCTTATCGGCGCTCGCGTGTAAACCCCCCCCTTGGGCGCAGAAAGGTATAACTTGCAAAAAAAAGGTGGCTTGGTATGTTATCCGGGGAGAGAAGGAGGACTGGAAAATAGAACAAATTTTCTTAGACCCGCTGCAATGTCTTGAGGCCAGATCGCTAGACTATGCCGCGCGAAGCATCAGGAGCAGAAGATGATCAAGAATATCCTGGTTCCGCTCGATGGTTCGGATCACTCTAGGGCCGCCCTGGATTACGGGCTCTGGATGGCTGAGAAGTTCAATGGCGCTCTCTTCGGTCAGCACGTGATCGACACGGTTTCCATAGAGGGGACCTTCTTCCATGACATCTCCGGTTCCCTCGGGTTTGAACCCTACCTGGATTTCTCGACCAAGATGCGCGAGGTATTAGAAGAAAGGGGAAAGGCGATCCTCGAAGAATTCAGCCAGCGCTGCAAACAGAGGGGGATACGGTTCGAGACTTTCCTTGACATGGGCATCATCCCCAACGAAATCTGCGAGCGCTCCAAGGTGGCGGATCTGGTCGTGTTGGGCCACCGCGGGATCAACGAGGAATTCTCCACGGGTCTTTTGGGGGGAACGGCAGAGAGCGTAACCCGTAAGTGTCCCCGTCCTGTTTTGGTCTCCACTAAGAGATTCAAAGAGATTGAACGGCCACTGCTCGCCTATGATGGGAGTCAAAGGGCCAGTTCCGCCATGGAATCTGCGGCTGAATTCTGTAACCAGCTGCGTCTTCCCCTCACCGTTCTTTATGTCCCGAAAGAAGAAAAAACGGGCGAGAGGGTGCTCCAGGAAGCGAGATCCTATTTAGGTTCTTACGGGATTGAAACCCGCTATGAACTGGCCCGAGGATATCCTGAGCAAAAGATTATAGACTATTTGATTAACTTCAACTACGACCTCCTTTTCATCGGGGCTTATGGCCACCGGCGGATTATTGAAATGGTTTTGGGAAGCACCACGGAGTATGTGCTCAGAAAAAGCCCCTGTTCGGTTTTCTTAACTCGTTAATGAGGTTGCATGGGGTTGTTGGTCAGTCGTGTTTTACGGAGTATACGAATAACTAATAACCAGTAACTAATCACCATGAAGTTTTTGGCTGCGGCCATTCAGATGCTGGCTAGTCCCGATAAGGACTCGAATCTCAAAGAGGCCGAGGCGAAGGTGCGCGAGGCCGCCGCCCGCGGCGCTAAGGTCGCGGCCTTACCCGAGGTATTCAACTGGCGCGGAGACAAAAAAGAGGAGAGGAAATACGCGGAACCTATTCCCGGACCTACCGCGGACTTGATGGCCCGTTTGGCCCGGGATCTAGGTATCTATCTCCTCTCAGGTTCCGTCCTTGAAGAGATCCCCGGAAGCAGCAAGGCCTACAATACGAGTTTATTGTTTGATCCTAAAGGAAACGCTATTGCCCTCTACCGCAAGATCCACCTTTTTGATGTTGACATCGAAAACGGTGTTACCACCATCGAGTCAGAAACACGTCAACCCGGTGCAGAGGTCGTTGTTGCCGAGACCGAATTCTGCCCCATGGGGCTCACGATCTGCTACGATCTTCGTTTTCCTGAACTCTATCGTGCCTTGGTTGTCAAGGGTGCTCAGGTCATCTTTGTCCCATCTGCCTTTACGGCCTTTACCGGCGAGGCCCACTGGGAGCCTCTACTGCGCGCGCGGGCCATCGAGAATCAGGTCTACATCATTGCCCCAGACCAAATAGGGAAGAACCCCCGGAGCTTTGCGACCTACGGTAACTCGATGATCATAGATCCGTGGGGAAGGGTTCTCGCTCGGGCCTCTGATCTCCCCACAGTCATCTTCGCGGAGATTGATTTGGATTATCTGGCAAAGGTGCGTGCGGAGTTACCTTCCCTCACTCACCGAAAGGTATTATAGGATTTGAACCCTTCCAAAGGCCTCCATCTAAGCGCCGTCCTCTTCCTTGCTCTTATCTGTTATCTCGTCTTTTTTCACGGCTTGGGCCGTTACGCCTTGTGGGATCCTGATGAGGGACGGGTCGGAGTGATTGCCAAGGAGATGGTGGCCTCAGGGAACTGGGTGACCCTGACTCAAAATGGGGCCCCCTACTACGACAAGCCCGCACCCTATTTCTGGCTGGTAGCGCTGTGCATAAATCTTTTAGGCCTCAGCGAGCTCGCTGTCCGATTGCCTTCCGCCCTGGCGGCGGCTCTAACGGTAGGGTTCGTTTTCTTATGGGGTTCTGTTTCTGGAGGACTCAAGCGAGGCCTATGGTCTGGTGTGATTTTAGCGACCTCAATGGAGTTTGTCGCCCTGGGCCGGCTGGGCAAGATGGATATGGTTTTTACATTTTTCTTCACTGCGGCCTTGCTCTCCTTCCTCCGTTGGAAAGAGCATGGGAAAGGCTCCATCTGGCCCTTTTACCTCTTCCTTGGCCTGGCCTCCCTGGCAAAGGGTCCTGTGGGGATTATTCTTCCTTGCCTGATAGTGGGACTTGCCCTGGCGATCGAAAAAAGGTGGGAGCGTTTGCGGGAGATGAACTTGGTGTGGGGTCTGGGGTTGATCATATTCATCTCCGGCCCCTGGTATCTCGTGGCGGCCCTGCGTGATCCGGAATACATCAAGACTTTTTTCTGGAATCATAATGTGCTTCGATTTTTCGCGTTGGAAAAGGGCATCAACCACCCTGAGCCGATCTATTTCTTCATTCCTGTGCTCCTGGCAGGTTTTCTGCCCTGGAGTTTTTTTCTCCCGCCAATTGGGCACCGTGTCTGGGAACGGCGACATGACGAGGGGAAAGAAGAAAGGCTCTTTCTCGTAGTTTGGGTTTTCACGGTCCTGCTCTTTTTTTCTCTCGCCCGCAACAAACTGGGTACCTACCTACTCCCGCTTTTCCCCCCGCTGGCGCTATTGGCCGCAGATGCCATCAGGCAATTTGTTGCGGACAAGGAGGGAAAAAAGTGGCGACAGCGCTGGATCTCTTATGGGTGCCTTCTCTGGCTTTTCTTACTCCTTATCGCCTCCCCTGTTGGCGATATGATTCTCAAAAGTCGCTACCCTCAATACTTTCCCTTAAATTTCCCTTGGTTTTTTCTCTCTCTCTTGTTTTTGACAGCGGTGCTTGCACAGACTCTACGGAAGGAGAGATGGACTCCGTGGATTATTTCCTTTTCGTCCCTATGGCTCGTGCTGTGGTTTTATGGGGATAAGGCGCATGATATTTCCGAGCTGAGAAGCACGCGCAGTCTGGCGCAGGTCGTAAAGGGGATTGCGGCGAAAGATTACCGAGTCATTGCTATCCGCGGGGAATCGCTTCCCTTTTATCTGTCCAACCGCGTCCAGGTGGTTTCTCAGCCAGCCGTAGTTGAGGGACTATTGGAAGAGCCCATACCTACGATCGCGCTCGTTAAGGAAAAGCATCTGAGAGAGATGAATCGGCTCCCTCCTTCGAAATTGTTTGTCTGGAAAGCTATCCCTTCAGGCGGCGCCCTGGTAGCCAATTTTCCGCTAATTCCTGCACAGGATTGAGGCAGCACGCTTAAACGCTGTGCATCTCAGAGCGCCCTTCCCATTTAGCTCGGGTTACGGAAGCTGCGTTTCCATAGCAAAATTGGCTCTCTCCCCTTTAGGCTCCGCATGGCATAGGATTTGCTGTGTCTTAAAATCAGCGTCATCTACTAATTTTATTCAGGCGAAATGTTTTTGGAGGACTTATGAAGATGGTCGAGGCTATTATCAAGCCCTTTAAGCTGGACGAAGTTAAAGAGGCGCTCACAAAAGCGGGGGTCGAAGGAATGACAGTGAGCGAAGTCAAGGGCTTTGGCAGGCAAAAAGGGCACACCGAACTTTATCGCGGGGCTGAGTACTCGGTTGATTTTTTACCAAAGGTCAAGATCCAAGTGCTGATTGCGGACGAGAAGGCGCGTCAGGTGGTGGAAGCGATTACGACAGCGGCGCGGACCGGAAAGATCGGAGACGGCAAGATCTTTGTAACTCCGGTGGAGGAGGTCATCCGGATACGCACCGGAGAAAAGGGTCCGGATGCGATCTAGCTTAGATTAACGATAGGAGAATCAAAAAATGGGTAAAGCAAAAAGACTGTGGCTATTTCTGTCTCTTTCGATGGTCATCGCCTGGATGCTGATGATGCGTCCGGTTCTTGCTGAGGAAGCCGCCCCTCAGGCTGCGGCTCCGCAAGCTCCAGCGCCGAAGCTGCCGGCTTACTTCACAACGACGAGCCCGGATCCGAATAAGCCGATGTGGCCTGATCCAACCGGCGGTAACTCTGGCACATGGGCGACGCCGGCTGGAGACGCGAAGGGTGACATTCCCGATCAGCTCAAGCTCGACGACCTGTACGACCGCATCGCCCACAACCTCTACTCGATCAACTATGTCTGGGTGCTGGTCGCCGGCTTCCTGGTCATGTTCATGCAGGCTGGATTCATGTTGGTCGAGACTGGCCTGTGCCGCGCGAAGAACAGCTCGCACACGGCGGCGATGAACCTGATGATCTACCCGCT
>Ga0082335_1003302_pt1 | contig 26954 bp, 24 predicted proteins | sample Subgrocontami58m_FD_72375 | JGI IMG/M metagenome (GOLD analysis project Ga0082335, IMG submission 72375) | Subsurface groundwater microbial communities from S. Glens Falls, New York, USA - GMW37 contaminated, 5.8 m (SPADES assembly) (version 2) ...
TCGTGGCCGTGGCCCACGACCAGTTCAGGACGCTCGGCATCGAGGGCCTGCGACGGCTCGCCAACGACCGCGCCGTCATCTACGACATCAAGGGCCTGTTCCCGAAAAATCAGGTAGACGGTCGACTGTGACGGTCACGTTCGGCAAATGGACGGGTGCGACCCTACCGTTCTCTAGTTCCGCATTTTATGCCAGCGCCAAGCATCCACGATGATCTGCTCAATGCCTCCGACCCCCGCAGACCAATCGAGAATAGTTTTTGCTTTGCCAGGATCAGCGACAAGCTCAGGTGGGTCACCATCACGGCGGCCAACGGTCCTGGATGGAACCGGGCGCCCCGTCACCGTTTCCGCAGATCGAATGACATCTCTAACCGAAACGCCACGACCAGTGCCAAGGTTAAGCGCAACCGTTTGCCCACCCTGTAGCAGGTAGCTCAATGCCCTGTGGTGAGCATCGGCCAGGTCGGTGACATGAACGTAGTCACGTATGGCCGTTCCGTCCGGCGTCGGAAAGTCTGCGCCGTAGATCTCCACCACCTCTCGTTTGCCTGAGGCCGCGTCGAGCACCAACGGAATGAGATGGGTCTCGGGCTCGTGCCACTCGCCGATCTCGCCCTCAGGGTCTGCGCCCGCGGCGTTGAAGTACCGCAGCCGCACAGACTTGAGCCCAGAGCCCCGGTCGAAGTCATCCATCATCCGTTCGCAAGCGAGCTTGGTGTTGCCGTACGGGTTCATTGGATTGCACGGCGTGCGCTCGGTGATCGGCATCGTCTCGGGCTCGCCGTATACCGAGCAGGTCGAGGAGAACACGATACGATTCACCCCCGCGTCGCGCATCGCGCTGAGCAGCGTGCGCGTACCCGTCTCGTTCACATCGCGGTACCGATCGGGCTCAAGCACCGACTCGCCCACGTAGGCGAGTGCCGCGAAATGCAGCACCGCATCGAACCCATGCGCGCCAAAAACCTGCGCGAGCCGCTCGGCATCGCGCACATCGCCTTCAATGAGCGGGCCCCACTTGACGAACTCGCGGTGCCCGCGTGAAAGGTTGTCGTAGACCACGCACTCGTGGCCCGCGGCGGCCAGCGTCTTTACGCAGTGGCTGCCGACGTAGCCGGCGCCGCCGGTGATCAACAGACGTGCCATTTACGCCTCTATTAGTTCTTCATAAAGTGACACGAACTCCTTTGCGACACGCTCCCAACCAAACTCCGCCGTCACCAGCGCGCGGCCTTTCGCCCCCATCGCGTGGAGGGTCGCGGAATCGAGCGCCGTCGCCTGGCGTAGCCCGTCGGCAATGCCATCGACGGTCGGATCGACCCACCAGCCGCAGCCGCGTTCCGGCAGCATCGGCCAGGGTGCGCCGGTTGTCGTCAAAACCGATAGACCGTGCGCGAGCGCTTCGGCGACAACCATGCCGAAGCTTTCCGAATGGGTAGGAAGCACAAAGAGGTCCGCGTCAAAAAAAGCACGCGTTTTCGCTTGGCCCTCGAGGGGACCGACGAAGGAGATAACCTCGCCGAGCTCGGCGGCAGACACTGCCTTTTCCACCTCAGCCCGGTGCCCCGCCTCGTCCGGGCCGACAACCTGCAAAAGCCAGCCCTCCGGCCGCACCCTTGCCCACGCCTCGATTAACATCGGCAGACCCTTCACCGGATAGATTCGCCCTAAAAACAACGCCGTTTTTTCTCCACGCCCACCTGCTTTCCCAACTTCTACGCTTCCTGTTATTCGACCGGCCTGCGGCACATCCACCCCATTCGGAATCACGCGGACGGGCACGCCGAGCCCGAGGCGCAGAACGTTGCCCGATTCCACCTCGGCGGTCGTGTGGTGACAGCGCGCCCGTTTCAGATCACGTTGCTGGTAGAGCCACCAGGCAAGGCGCTTTTTCCAACGCTTGTGGCTCATGGCCCAAGGTTCGAGCATGCCTCTTGTGCTTACGACCCGTGGGATGCCGCGTTTTTCCGCGAGGTCAGCGAGCCGGTGGTTGTGTGGCAGCCAAATCCCGTTGTCGTGTAGAACATCGGCTTTGCCGAAGCTGTCCAATGCTTCGGCCGCGGTGCCAGTCAAACGTTGCACAGGCGACTCAGCAGATAGTAGGGGCGTGGTCGCTGCGGATTGGTCGGGTGCCCACAAACCGACCGGGACTCCGGCTTCCGCTAAAGCCGTGGCCAGCCGTGAAACCGAATACGCCGGGCCTCCGTAATTCGGGAGCAGACTGGTGCCAGCGAGAAATAGTTTCACTGTGGCCGGTTGACGTTCGAGGCGCGTGGCAAGCTTTGACTCAGCGTTTCAGCAACACGACACCCAATGCCCGGCGGCGATGCCAAGTCACCAGCTCGTCGAACGTCCCCTCGGCCGGACGATCCTCCCTGCAGGCAAGACAAACCGTAAGGTTGCCGGATTGGTGCAACTCCATTCCATCGGCCATGGTGACTTTGTCGGACGTCATTAAACTTCGATCGCGCTGTGGTCTACGACGATCTCAACCGAATGTCCCAATAACGATCGATCAACAGGCCCGCGCCCCCTACGTAGAGCATCAGTGTTCCGGCCGTACCGAACGTCTTTATGAGCGAACGCTCGAATAGGTAGAGGGCAAGCCAGAAGATCACCGTTACCACTGCGATGGCAAGATCACGATGCCGGATTGTCCGAAGTAACCACGAGTACGCCAGACCGACGAGGCAACCGTAAACGATAATCGGAAGAAACATTAGCGGAACGCCAAGGTCGAGAAATAGCTCAGGAGCGTAACCGAACGCGATGCTGGTCTCGGACTCCTCGCCAGCGACATTCAAACCAGCGAACTCCCGCACCATGTCACTATCGGATCTTAATACGCCTTTGTCCGGAAACAGAAAACGCGGCATAAAGACGTGCGCGATCGCCGTTCCCAGAATCTCGCCGCCCAACGCGGGAGTATCCGATTCCAAGGCTCTGTTGACGGCCAGCGCCGGAATGTAAATTGGCCACATACGATCCACCAACCGATCGATGTCATCAATGATTGCCTCCGCGCCAGAGTCGATCCAACGTAAGGAGAGTTCGCCTACCAATTCGATTCTCGCAGCCGCGGACTGGGTGAGGCTCTGATATCCCTCGCGGTACTCTCCCTTAACCCCAGTCCAAAGCAAGCTCATAAAAAAAGTGAACCAAGCCATAATCACAATGGCAAGCCAGTATTTTTCCGTGTTTCTTACACGTACGCGCTCGAGCACGGCAAGCGCAGCGAAAAATAGCGGCTCACGGAAGCCCGCGAAAAAGCCTGACAGTCCAAATATGACCTCCCCTACAAGCGCCAACAGAAACCATCCATAGCGAAATTCCGGATACACAAGCTTGCGAAAAATCAGGAACAACAACACGTAACGAAGCATGGAGAGCGCCAATATTGGCTGCGTAAATGCCGGCGTATTCCAGGCAAGCATCTCAATTATCGCCAGCGCGGGGATCGATGCGAGGTACACCGGTACCAATATGTGCAGAGAGAATGCCTCCTCCGCCCGGCTGTCGCCTTCCCTTGAGTCTGCTCGCTGCCATATCAGCCCTACTCTCAAGCCGACGAGCAGCGCGATGAGGCAGCCCAGCCCGATTAATACCATGGGCCGATAATTCGTCATGTCCATCGCGTCTATGTGGCGGCCGGTTAGGGCTTCGTAAAAAATGGCGCTGTTGACCTGCAACCACTGCGTGGAAAACGCAAGCGCGAGTACGGGTGGCCCCTCATGGGTCCGAAGGTAATGCCAGCCGGCATAGAGAACCAACACGGCCAGTCCGGGTATCCAGTCTTGCGCGAGCAGAGAAAACGCGAACGCCGCAGCAACAATAACGACGGCGATGGTCCACGTCGAGGACCTCCGAGAAAGCGTACGCTCGCCAGCGTCGGGTAAAGAACTCATACTGCAGTACCGGCGCCCGCGCTTACGCGCGAGGGCGCTCCCGCCAGTAGCCGAAAGACCATTGGCCAGTCATAGAACTGCTGTGATTGCTTCCTGGCGATCAACCTCAACGCGTAAATGCACAAGCCAGCTACCGGATTAATAGCGATGTTCTTCATACGCTTGCGACTTCCCTATAATGCTTCTCCAAATTCAGGATTTCTCGCGCAACGTCATGGTGCTGCCTGACGAAAGCTGGATTAGCACCTTCGCGCCGGTGTAACGCGGTAAAGAGATTCTCGGCCAACTGTTCAGCGTTCGTCTCCGGGCTAAGATATACGCCTTGGCCATTCCCGACAATGTTCGGGATGTCGGCATGGAGCGTTGAGACGATCGGTACCCCCACGGCTTGCGCTTCCAGCAAAATCGTGGGAGCGCCGCCCTCGGTGTCGCCATTAGTGGCGGTGCGACTGGGGTGAACAAAGACGTGAGTGCGAGACAACTCTTGAATCATTTCACCGTGCGCTTTCATGCCCAGAAAGTCCACGGCGTCGCACATCCCGTGCTCCGCCACAAATCGCTCGGCAGCGAACCGTTCAACCCCATCGCCGATTATTCTTAGGCGCAGCGGCAGCCCCCGACGACGAACATTGTGCACGGCTGCCAAGGTGGGCAGCAAACCTTTTTTTTCCGCAAATCGCCCCACAAAAAGGGCCACCGGCTCTGCTCCTGCTGGCTGCCATGCGGGATATCGGTTCACCTGAATCGCGATGCGTTGGATGCGCACCTTGTCACCCGGCGCGCCCAGTTCCAATAACCGGTCTCGCATGCACGGCCCTTCTACGAGGAACAAATCGCCCTCGCGAAAGAGTTTGGCAAACTTCCGCCGCCACTCGTGCCGCCGCGGCAGCACAGACATGTCATAGCCGTAAAACGTGGTCACCAACGGTAGCCTGAGACGCTTGCTTAACGGCAGCATGCCATATCCAACGTGCCCGAAGTGCGCGTGAATAACCGATGGCTTGAGTTCGCGCAACACAGCTTCGGCGCGGCGATGCCAGAACGAGCGGCCTGTCAGCTTCAGCACGGCCTCATTCAACCACCACGCCGGGTCGCGCTTAGTTATAGGCGCGGGAATAACCACCTGGCGACTAACGGGAAATTCATTTTCATTCGCTGTGAATTTGCACAGCACCAGCGGATCCCAAGCAACGTGGCTGGCGACGTAGTTGTAGATGAAGACCTCGCTGCGGCTAAGGAAGGTTTCAACGAAATGAACGACGACGGGTTTCAAAAAACTCTTTAAGGTGGGGGCCACGGTAATGAGGGTTAAACCACGTTGTCTTCTACGGAAGTACTTCGTCGCGCATGATTTCCTCTAGCGTCCGCACGCGGACGACGCGATTGGTGCGGTAGGATTCCACCCCCGCCAGGCACGCAAGCGCGGTCTTGGACGCCTCGTCCACGGAGCAAAGCGGCGCACGATTGTGCCGGACGGCCTGGACGAAATCCGCTATGCCGGTAACGCATGCCAGCGCATGTTCATAGAGACGCACCGGATAATAGCGTCCGCCGTATTCGCTGTTTGGTCGCCGGGCAAGAAAACGTGTAGCGACAAAAATCCTTCCCATAAGCCATGCGGGCAGGTTCGAGCGCAACTGACGTAGGAAACCGTGATGCGAAGATTTCACTGGATGCGCGAGCAACGGCTTCTGAATGATGATTGGTTCGTGGAGAATTCGTTCCAGGCCACCCGCGTCGTTGAATAGCATGTTGTTGTCAATGCTGCGGTAGTTGCCGTAGATGCGGATCGAATGGTCCTGCGGGCCTGCCGCGCCGAATGCGACGACGACTTTGCCGATGATTCCGGACTTGAAGCGGAGTGTGACTAGGTTGAAGTCGGATTCAGGATATTCCGGGAATGCGAGATTGTTTGCAGCCGCAAAAACTTCGGTGATTTCCTCGTTTGCGAACCAGCGCAGCAAGTCCACGAAATGACAGCCGGAATAGACGAGCGGCGTGGCATTGTCACGGCGACGCCAGTCATCATTCACGAAGGCGCGGTGAACCAGATTGTGGACGTAATAACCCTCCATATAGGAAACCGCGCCAAGTCCTTTCGCGTTGAGCACCGCCTTTACTTTTTGAAACAGCGGCACGAAGCGCATCTGATGCAGACACGCGACCACTCGGTTGGAATTCGCTGCTGCCGTCTTGATTTTGCGGATGCCTTCCACGGAATCCGTGAGCGGCTTTTCGCATAGAACGTGAAGGCCCTGACGAAGCGCGGCCACAATGTAATCAGCGTGCGTAGAGTCCGGCGTGCAGATAGAAACAGCATCGAGGTCGCCCCAGAAATCGTCCAGCGTGGCGTGCCGGTCGACGTGGGAAAAATGTTCCTTCGCGTTATCGAGGCGCTCCGGTTTCGGGTCATGGATTTTCGTCACTACGCAGCCGGGGAGGCAGGCAAAATACGCCGCGTGCGCCGCACCTGCACCACCGAAGCCGATGATGCCGATCTTCAAAGTTGGCTCCCTTGCCATAATTTGGATTAGTTGCAGCCAAGAGCTCCCAACTAATCTTTCGCCTTCCGTCTAGCAAGCACCGAGAATGCGGAAAAATGCGGGCCACGAGCACTTGCGTATTCCGCATTCCCGCCAAGACCTTCCGGCTCGATAGCATTTACTCCTACGAGCTCGCACCCGAGCTTTGCTAGCGTTTGGTGAAAAAGCTCAGGTATCTCTTCAACTGGCCATGCACTCGAAAATCTCGGCTCCTTCAAGTCTCGATCCGGTCCTTGCCTGTAGTAATAGGCATCTTGCCAAGTGTCGGTGGTCACCAATCGATATTGGCAACAATCAGAAGTCAAGTACACCAGTCCGCCAGGGCGTGTGACTCGAACCATTTCGCGCATTGTCTGCTCCGCTCGGCGCTTTTGTTCCGGATAGGGAACGTAGCGCATGTCCGGCAGATTGGTGTCGAGATGCTCGATTACGGAAAACGAACAAACCAGATCAAACGATTTGTCCGGCAACGGGAGGTCCAGCATCGTCCCGTAAGCCACTTCTGGTTCTGGTGCGCGGCGTTGTACCCAATTGTTGATCCGCCCGCGCCAACCGGTTGCCGGTTTCTCAATCTGGTCAGGATACTCAAATGCCACGACCGATGCCCCCTGCGTTGCCATCCAGCGTGCTAGCGAACTCCGTCCCGCCCCCACGTCTAGCACGCGCAGTCCATTCCAATCTTTGACGCAATTAAGTAGAGTGCAATATTCAAACACAATCTGTCCTCGCAAATACTGGGCGTTCAATGTCTGGTATAAGTAGTAATCAAATGTCTCCAACATGGCCTTCTCCCGTTCCAGCAATCGAAGATTGCTTTGGGCGAGCAGACTGTTCCAAGCCGGAAGTGTCCGGCGGCTTGGAAGACCAAGAAGAGTGTGACGACAGCGGGCGCAGTAAAGACCGGCAATTCCTTTGAGAACACCTAGACGACTCATGAGGATAATTTCTGTTTGGCGATGATTGGAATCAATGTTTTGCAAGAATTAGCAACTTCGTCCGCGAGTCCCATCCGCCGAATACCTGGGGCAACCCCAGCCAATGGGCGCACCGATCCAGCACATACAGCAATCCTGGTCCAGGCAACCGCAGAATTCTTCTGGCCATGCGATTTTTCGGCCCACCGTCCGGCAGCCAATAATACATTCGGTTCGCCGCCACCATTTTCAATCTGGCCTTCCGAAATGTGGCCTCCCAAAACGCGCGTCCCTGATGGCGAATGTACTCATTGGGCGCCACTGCCCCCTCCGGCATCGCAGCCGTGAGCAGCAGGTGTCCGCCGAATTTGAGTTGAGAACTCAAGTTGCAGACCGCGCTCTCCACCACCGCGTCGCTCAACAGCAGATGCAACACCTCGAAGCTATGGATTAAATCGAACTCTTTGCCCTGCGGATGGCGCCACGCAGCCAGATCGCCAGTGAAAAAGGTAGATCGTGGAAATTCGGTTTGAAGATGCGCCACTACTTTCTCACAGATATCCAACCCAGTATAAGTTGCTTGGTGAAAGCCGGCCAGCCAGATGGAGGCAAAAAATCCTTGTCCACACCCAGCGTCCAAAACATTCACGGACGAATGCGCGTTTACCCCGATTCGACCCAATGCCCGTGTCAGCGCCTGCCGTTTACACTCATAGAGATACTCGTTATAGTTCTCGCCCGCGCCCATCCAACCGGATTCGGATAACGTGAAGCTCTGGTAGCGCTCGTTCCAGAAGGAACGCGCGCGCTCCGCGAATTGATCAGGGCCAGGTAAGCTCATACTCGAATTCTCATCCCTACCGCCGCCATCACCCGGTCGATATCGTCATGCGTGATCTGCTGGAGTAGGGAATATCCATCCGCTATCGAGCCCGCATCGAGTTCAGAGAATTGTCTAGCTTCCCTTCGAATTTTCCCTGTAACAACAAGTGACGCACCAAGAAAGGGGTCGCCTTGGCGCCCTTGGTTGCTCCTCATCGAGTGGAATGAATTCGCAGGTTTTTCGTGCATGTAGGGTCGGCCACGGTTTATCAAACTGCCGGTTTGCGAGCCACGAGATCAATGCGCGCCGCCCATTTTTCTAGCCTGTAGAACTTGGCGATCATGCGCATAGCAAACCAGCCCAATCTCGAGGTACCCATGAGGGGCTGCGGCACATAGGGTTGGGACACGACCTCGAGATTCACCGCCTCGAGAAATCGCCGAAACTCCGAAGGTGTAAAAAAAGTGATGTGACCCTTGTCCATCTCGAATCGGTTGTCCTTGCTCGGCGACTTGACGATTACTCGGCCGCTTGGCCGCAGCGCTCGTTGGATGTCCGCGAAGAGCTGTTGGTCATGATCCAAGGTAATATGGTCAACCACTTCATTGACCACAAATGTGCCAACCGAGTTGGGGGCGAGCCCCAAGGGCGTCCCCGCCTCCCATGAGCGGATGTCCGCCTGAGGGTGGCGACGGCGAGCTTCCGCCAACGCAAACGGAGCACCCTCCAGGCCAATAGAGAGAATGCCCCACTGGCGGGCACACTCAACAAGGAAACCGTAGCCACAGCCGATGTCCACAACGGGACCTCCAGCGCCGTGCAAGACAACTTCTGACAATAACGCCTGATAGTTCTGCCAAGTGCGTTCTGCATAACAATTCGAATATTCACTCCACCACACTTGGAGATCTGAAAAATTCTGGCTCGTAAGTTTATTGTTCAAAGTCATGCGTTCAAAATCTCTCGCACTGTGGCCACCACACGCTCAACATCTTCGACGGTCAATTTCGGCGACAGCGGCAGGCTCACCGTTTGCCGTCCAATATTCATGGCGTGCGGATAATCCTCCGGGCGCCAGCCGAATTCCTCCTGATACAGGGGGTGCTCAGGCAAACTTAAATAATGCACACCCACGCCTACTTTCCTTCGAGTCATTGCCTCCAGAAACCCGTCGCGGGTAATACCACAGTACTTTTCATCCACCAGCACAGTAAACAAGTGAAACGCATGCCGCGAGTTTGCCTCAATCGGTGCGGGCAGCGTGATCGGCAAATCCGCAAACGCCTCCAGATAGCGCGACCACACCTTCTTGCGCCGCTCCCAATTCTCCTCCACCCGTCTCAACTGATGAATTCCCATCGCCGCTTGCAGGTCCATCATGTTGTATTTGAAACCGGTCTCTAACACAAAGTAATGTTTGTAGCCGTCGTCGCTAAACCGTTTCCAGGCGTCCTTGCTCATTCCGTGCAGCGCGAGGCGCTTCACTTTAGCGATGTCCTCCTCCCGCCGCGCAAGCACCATGCCGCCCTCGCCGGTCGTCACGTTTTTTGTTGCGTAAAAGCTGAGGCAGCCGAAGTCGCCCCACATCCCCGCCTTCACGCCGTTACGTTCGGTTTCAACCGCGTGCGCGCAATCCTCTATCACCTTCAAATCGTGCCGCTTCGCGAGGTCCATCAGCGCAACCATGTCACAAGCGCGGCCCGCGAAATGCACCGGCACGATCGCACGAGTGCGGGGCGTGATCTTTTCCGCCACGCGCGCCGGATCGAGGTTGAGTGTCACCGAATCAATGTCAGCCAACATCGGCGTCGCGCCCGCGTGCATAATTGAATTGACCGTCGCACAAAATGTCATCGGCGTCGTAATCACTTCGTCGCCGGGACGCAGTCCCGCTGCCAGCATGCTTAAGTGGAGGGCGGCTGTACAGGAGTTCACCGCAGCTACGTGCTCAGCACCTTTGTAGGCGGCAAAGTCGGCTTCGAATTTGGCAACCCTGGGTCCCGTGCCAATCCAGCCCGATTCCAAGCAGCGTACGACCTCTTCAATCTCTTCCCGCTCAATTCGCGGTGCGCCAAACACCAGCAATTCGTCGTTCATTTCGTTTTTTATTTTCATGTTTTCTTTCTTTACTTCCACAGTCTTGACTCTCCAGCAGTAATCTGCCCTGCACCAGCGTCTTTCGACATGTTTGTGGAGCCTGTAAAAACTTCGTTCCACGCGGTCGCAAATCTAAGCGGGCTGAAGCGCTCCGCCGAGACCCGGGCTGCTCGGCCCGCCTCGTGCGCCAGATTGGAATCCGCCAAGAAGAAATCCAGTCCCTCCGCTAGCGCCGCGGCACTGACTTCGGTGCAAATCCAGCCGTCGATGCGGTGCTCGACCAATTCGGGCAACGCGCCGGTGCAAAAACAGACAGTCGGAATGCCAGCCTGCTTGGCCTCGATGTTCACCAGACCAAATCCCTCACGAATCACCGGAAGCGACGGACAGCAATGCAACGCAGCGCCCTGCAGCAACGCCGGGACGTCGTCCCGGTGACCCAGAAACCGAACGCGCCCGGCGAGATCCGGCTGATTTGCCCGCGTTCGCAATTTTTCCCTGAACCCCGCGAAACTAGATGCCTCCCAACCATCGATCTTACCAACGATGTCCAGCCGCAGGTCGCGCCCGCTGGCGACAAGCAGTCCGCAGGCATCCAGGAGCAAATCCGCGCCCTTGGCCGGAATGATCTGGCCCACGTAAATGATTTTGCCTGGATCGCGCTCCACCGCGTTTGCGCTGTCGGAAGCCGGACGGGTTGGAAATGTGTTGTAAATAAAGCTAGCCTTCTTCGTTGAAATACCATGCGCCAGCAGTTCTGTCTGGGTGAAGCGGGAATTGGCGATAAAGCGGGTAACGAGCGGATTGACACCCCACCACCACAATTTCCTGTAAAAGCGGCCCGAAGCCGGAGCGTTGCCCAAACGCAGAATCACCGGCACGCCGAGCAATCGCAGGAGCAGCAAAGCGGGCGCATTGCGCAAAGTGGTCATGAAGTCCGGCAAGAAAATGTGCGTAGGACGGAAGCGGGCGTAATCACGCAGCAAGCTGGCGCTCGTTCGCAATATATCGAGGAAGGCTTGGGTGAACTGGATCGGATTAAGCGAATGTCGCAGAAATAAACTGTGGTAGTAGCTTCCAATTGACCAAGTACCGCCAATTGCGTCCACCAGAGGGATGATGCGGTGGTATTCCCAAGAGTTGACGATGCAATGCACTGCCGCGCCGCGGACGCGCTGTCCGCGCAACACTTCGAAAGTCATCCGCTCCAGGCCGAACACACTCACCATGTGTCCGCAACAGGCGAGGATACGCGGGTGACGCGTACCGGTCCGCGCACGCCCCGGACGTGGGCGGCGCTGCGCGGCGTCCTGGCACGCGGCAAGCAGACCGGTCGCGGCCGCGGCATAAGAGTGGCTCACCACGCGCGCACGGCACGCCGGCGCGTAATCGTGTCCTTTAGATTGGTGCGCGCGGATTCTATCCAAGGCCTGAGCCAGGGCCGTCACATTGTCCAACGGCACGACTTCACCGGTTTCGCCGGGAATCACCAAATCAGGGGCGCAGCCGACGCGGTCGCTGATCACACAGGGTAAGCCGATGGCCATCGCTTCATTTACCACGAGCCCCCACGTTTCCCCCGCATCGCTGGGGAGTGCCAGGCAATCCGCGGCAGCATAGGCTCGGGCGATTTCTGTCTGGTTGAGGAAGCCCGCCCAAGCCACACGCACCCCGAGGCGACCCGCTTCGGCGCGACATTGCTCTTCCATAGGGCCGGCGCCCACCAGTAGCAGTGCCGCGCCCGGCCCCAGGCGGCCGACTGCCTGAATGACTTGGACCGGACGCTTCTTGGCCTCAATCTTGCCCGCAAAGAGCACCACAAAATCATCTGCCGCGAGGTCGAATGTTGCGCGCGCGGCCCGGCGCCCCTCCGGTGTTTGATGTGGCGCCGCGGTGCGAGCGAAGAAGTCGTTGTCTACGCAGTGAGGCGACGCATGGATGCGGCATGGCGACACGCCCAGGGATAGCAGCATTTCCCGTGCGCGACTGCCCACGCTCAGGTAACCATCAAACTGTCCCAGCAAGTAACGATTCTTGAGCCGCCACAGTGGACGTTTCCAGCCAACGGGGGCGCTAGCCAAATTGGTATCGCCGCGATAGAGGGCGGGAATGCCTAGCTTGCGACATGCGAACAGCGCGCGCATGAGCGTGACAGGATACCAACCAAAGATGAGCGCCACATCGGGCTCAACCTCGGCAATAGCCGCGGCAATTTCGGGCACGTCCAGCCCCCAGAAATGATCGCTATGGATGCTCTCACCCGGCTGCACGAAACGAACCACCTTAGTCTGGTAGCCTTCCAACAGTGGTACATCCCAAGTAAAGGCTCTGCCGAAACCTGCTCCCTGCTGCTCTGGCGTGGGCTGAGTAGCATAGAGCACCGTGAAATCCAACTCCGGACGTTGCGCGGCAATATGCCGGAACCACGGCGCAAAATATTGTACTGGATGGGTCATCACCACGACCAGCCGAATGCTTTGTTTCATTCTGCTCTCGGAGCGTCGTTCAACTGCGGCTAGCTGCCGGCCCGCGTCGGAATTCAGAGGCGCAAACCCGCGCCGCGCAAGCCGAGCCAGCGATTGATCCGCTCGCCGCCGGGAATTAGCGCGAGCAGATCCATCAGGCTTTCCGGGAAAGCGACGCGTAGCGCCGTCAGGGAAACCGCGCCGAACAAGGCCGCGCTCGCCACCAACCGCCCGGCCGGGGCCAGTTGCGCTAGCCAAATGTGACCGCCCATCACCACCGCCGTCGCCGTGGCACTAGCAATCACAGGTGGCCAGATCACCTTTCTTGGCCAACCCTGTTCCAGAAGCTGTCCGGCATAGATCAGCACGGCGAAACCCGCTAACAGTTGCAGAAGTGCGGTTGCCCATGCGTAAGTTACCATGTCACCCCCCCACAATGGCACGCCCAACGCGGCGAACACGAAAACCGCCCAAACCACGCTCAAAGTCAGACATACACGCAACCGGTTCAATGCCAAGAACATCATGCTGCCCAGATTGAACACGCCCGCTCCCAGCCCCGCCAGGACGCCGGGCCACAGCAGCGAATCTGCGCCAGCCCATTTCTCTCCGTAGACCAGGCGTGAGATAGCCACGCCTTCCTGCGCCAGAAACAGTGCGCCTGGCACCATCACAAGCAGCATTACGCGGGTAAAATTCGTGGCGACCCGCGCGAAACGCTCCGGGTCCGGCGCAAATCTGGGCAGCAACGGATAGGAGACTTCGGAAAGGACTGTCTGGCACTGGCCGAGGGAAATCGAGTACAATCCTTGGGCACGGCCCCAGAAGCCGATGGCCGTGTAGCCCAATGCTCCCGGCAGAATCGCTGAGGCTAGCGCTCCCGGTCCACTCTGCAATAAGCCCGACCCGATGTTCTGTAAGCCAAATTTTAGCGCGGGACGATAGGCACTCCAGTTCGGCCACCGCCACCACCTCGACGACGGTCGCCATCTTCGAAGAAGAAAAAGGTCAAGCATGAAGGGCAGCGTCGCGACATTGGAGCCGATAACGATAGCGTAGGCGCCCGCCCCCCCGAGTGCAAGCATCAACGTGACCATCTGTTTGGCAAGCACCGCAATGATATCCACCATGCGCATTCGCTTGTAATTCATCTCGCGCATATACATCCAGGCCCCCAATTGACTGGGCCAGTCGAGTAAAATGCCTACCGCCCCGATATGGAGCAATGGCGCAACAGGTCGGAGCGATTCGAAAAACCAGCAGACGCCCGCAGCCAGATGACCGACTATGCTGGCGGTGAGTTGAATATGGAATCCGGCCGTGAAGTGCAAGGACCAATCCGGCTCCATGCCGTCTGGCAACTGCAACGCCTGCCTCATGAATCCCGCCACACAAAAAACGTTAAGCACGGCGAGGAATCCCGAGACGACCCCCGCTTGTCCATACGCTTCCGGCCCCAATACGCGGACGAGAACCATCATCATCACGAAGTTGATCCCCACCGAGACCAACCGATAGACAACAGTCCAACGAAGCCCTGCCAAGAAAGTCTGCCGGCTGGAAAACGTCTTCTTCATTAAGTAAGCATCAGTCACCGCGCTCACTATCCAACCAGATCGGTCGGATAGCTTCAGGCCGGGAAATATTACGCATGATCGTAACCCGGTCGAAAACGTGTGCAAGTTGCCCCGCTAACGTCTGGGCGGAGAACTTGGCTACCACCGTGAAGTCCACCGCGTTTCCGTCCCACTCGGGATTCTCGACCAGCGCCTCCAGTTCCCGCGCCAACTCAGGGACACATGACACCGCCCGGTTCGTGTCGCCATAAGTCACCAACCGCGCTGCGGGCGGACGGGCCGCCCGGCGAATGGCGTCCACCACGGTACTGGCTTCGTGATAAACCGCCAGGATGGGGCGACGCGCAAGTAACCCCGGGTAGAGCTTGCTCGCCGTGTAGTGGCGCTCGCTACTCCCCATCATCAGAATCGCGGTCGCCTGCGTCTGTAACGTGAGCGCGTCCAGATAATCCACTCGAGGTGGCACCTCGGTAACAATATCTGCGACGCCAAGTTCATGTGCGACCGGCAGCACCCGTGCCGGGGCGTCAGCGGCAGTCTGGTTGCTGGCGCCGAAAAAGTGAAACCGCAGCCGGGCGTAAAGTTCCGGCCGGTGCGCCCGCAACGCAGCGGCCGCCTTCAGCACGGCCCGCAATGTCTCGAATCCCAGCGGCAGGAGCGTGCCGACGTAGCACACATGGCAATAGCCATCGTGCGGGTCGAAAAAAGCGTTGGGACGCGGGTGCGTGCGGAGATACTCATAGTCCTCCGCCTCACCACCTAGCGGAATGGCGGCGCACAGTTTGCCGTTTAATTCGGGATTGCGCGCCAGCACCGCCTCGTAAGTGCCGGCGGAAACCGCCGTAATTGCGTCTGCCGCGCGCGCAACAGGCGGCTCGAACTTGGTGGCCAGCCAGCGTGCGAGGCGGTTCTTCAAGGTGGGTTCGCCCCTTGCACCACCGCCCACGGACCGCCCCCATTCGCCCACCCACGGGTCCTGATAATCAAGGATGAAGGGCATCCCAAACTCGCGCTTGAGTTGCGGTCCCAGCAATGCCGGATAGCTCGGGAAAATGGTAATGAACAACACGTCGAACTTTTCCGTTCGCAGCAACTGACGGCTGGTGCGCTTCAACCCTCGGAACGCCCGCAGACCCAAGTCGCCAAAACCCAGCCGACGGGTCCAGCGAGGCGGCCACGCCCGCGCGCGCACCACGCGCAAACTTGCCGGCACCATTGCCGCCAGGCCTTGATCGAGCCGGGTTTCATAGTCCCGTGGGTCAACCGTGACGATAGTTGGCTCCCAGCCGAATTGGGGCAGATGCGGTGCCAGCAGCCGGACGCGATGCGAGGCAGCACCCGTGTCCGGAGGGAAGTGCGGCGTAACCATGAGTACTCGGCGCATCACTTTGGTTCGGCCAGCCATTCATCGCTCTTCTCTATTGGTTCCCGTTGCAGCGAATGAAGGTTGTAGTCACAACGCTCCAGGAATTCCCTGCATTCCAGTCGTTGCCGTTCTCCATGCAATGCCACATATATAAGCGGACGTGCTTGGACAACTACATTTTTCGCGCCACGCAACACCGCTGCTTCGGCACCTTCAACGTCCATCTTGATAATTCTTGGCAGAGGGGACTTGGATTCGACCTGCCAAGAATCCAAAGTAATCGACGGCACACTAAGAGTGCCAGCCGGGTCGGCGTGAAACTCACTTGGAGTTTCTCCTTCCGCCATTCGCATAGTCCCAATCTCGTCGCCAACTGCAGCAGCAACCACAATCACATTACCGATTCCGTTCATGGCAATATGCCTGCGCAATACCTCCAAATTTCGAGGCATGGGTTCAAAGGCAAACACGCTGCCGGACGGTCCAACACGGCGAGCCACTGGCAGCGTGTAGAGCCCCACATTAGCCCCGATGTCCCAAAACACATCCGCTTCTGAAAGACGCGCGATCAGGTGCCCGAGCTTGCTACGCTCGAGAGTTCCAAGCCACGCACCATGGGGTGCCGCACCGGCAATCCACCGCATCCCGCGTCCTGGGCCACGGATCACGCGCACAACGGCATTGGGCGGGATTATTCGCAGCGGTAAACGTAAGACTTTGCCGATTAAAGAATGTTTCAAAAAAATGCCTCAATTTTGGCGCAACGCGCTCATTTTTCGGCATCCACGTAGAGGGAGTAGGGAGCATGGACGTCGCGGTCGCAGGCCAGTTGCGGGTCAAGTGAATTCTGATAGCTGACCTTCTCAATCCTGGTGAAACCAGCAGTTCGCAACCGGTGCGCCAGCGTCTCGAAGTCATAGGCCCAACGGTGCTCATTCCATTGATGAAAAACATGGTTGATAATGTCCATCCGAGTGGTCAGATCGGCGGGAAAAGGATCGGGCACGTTCAACTCACGAAAGCCGCTCAAGTCCTTCCGGCAATAGGCTTCCAAATGCCGCTCCGCATCCGGCACGATGACGCGCAGCACTCCGCCGGGCTTGAGCGCTCGCCAGCAGTCTTTCAGAAATGCCGGCAACTCCTCGCGCGTTTCCAAGTGCTCGACAAACTGCTCTACGCGAATGCCCGCCGCGCCGCCATCGCCCAGCGGCAAACTCCACCGGCAATCCCACCCAACCACCTCCGGGCAACAAGGGATCAAATCTATGTTCACGAAACCTGGCGCAACATGCGGCCCGCACGCCACATTTGCCAGTAGTTCGCGGCCTTGACGGATTTCCCACAAGCGCCGCCGCCGCCAGGGCAGAACGGTGTTTTCTAACTTCATCAGATGGGCGTTCAGCTCGAGGCGGATTTGGTCAAACAAGAACCGAGTGATCGGCATGTGGTCGAAGAGCAACTTGCCAAGACGTTGTTTCAAGGTCATTGATGATGTCGTCGGTTAAGTTGGCGCGGGATACTAACTCGCCACCGACGTCCGGTAAAGTCGCTCGTAGTCGTCAACAATTACACGTTCGCTGAACCGCCGTTCCGCCTCGGCGCGACAATGGGCGCGGTCAATCACCTCCAGTCGTTGCACGTAGGCCGCCATCTCGGCCACTGTGTCGCACAGGAAGCCGGTCTGACCGTGGTCAATCCCCTCCGGCATCCCGCCGCGCCGGAAGGAAATGACCGGTGTCCCGCAGAGCAGCGACTCCGGCAACACGATGGGAAACGGCTCCTCCCATTCGATTGGCATGAGCATCGCGGCGGCGGTGCCAAGCAGCTCGTTCTTTTGCGCGTTGTTCACGGGACCGAGATAGGTAATCGACTTCCCGTTAATGTGCGGTTCGACTTCGCGGTGAAAGTAATCCTGCTCGTGCGGCAGCGTGGAGATGTTGCCGGCGATCCGCAACGGGCGGTTCAATTGCCTTGCAACGGCGATCGCGTTGTGCGCCCCTTTGCAACGCTCCAAACGGCCCAGAAAGGCCAGGGGCGCAGTGCGTGGATCCACGTTCAGGTTCAAGCGGTATTCCGAAACTGGAGCGCAGTTGTAAATAACGCTCCAATCGCCGCCGCCGGGCCGGCCAGTGTCGCGGATGGCGGCGCTGACGGCAGTGTAGTGCATTCGCCGTGCGCCCAACCGCGCGACTTTGCGCATGTTGTTCGGATTGACAGTACGCATATAGGTCTGAATCTTGGGCAAATTCCAGCGAAGGACGCTGGTGAGATAGGCCAGGCGTCCGAAGTTGTGAACCAAGTCAAACCGTCCAGCCCGACTCCAAAAGCGGGCCGTGACTAAGGCCGTGTTGCGAACATTGCTCCATGTTGTCCACTCACCTTCACGCCCAAATGATTCCAACTCGCCGTGCGCCTGCGAACCAGGCGCGGCCCAGAGTGTGATTTCATGGCCGCGCTGACTTAGTCCGTTGGCCAGGTCGGCGACCACCCTTTCAATACCGCCGTAGTGTGCGGGCGGCACGCGGATGAATGGATCCGCCAACATCAAAATGCGCAGCTTCACGCGAAGACTCTCTCCACCGCCGACAGCAATGCGCCGCGTTCCAGCGGATGTTCCCAATTCCAGCGGCGCTGCGCGGCGGCCCAGCCAGCTTGGCGTGCGCGCGCGAGTTGGGCTTTGTCCTCCGCCCACGCCTTGAGTCCCCGCGCCAGCGCCGCCACATCGCCGGGCGGATACATGCGCGCGGCCTGACCCAAGTCCACCGCCAGTGGGCGTTGCCCAGGCGTGTCTGTGAACATCACCGCCAGTCCTGCAAGCATGTAAGTGAACGCTTTATTCGTAAGGCAAATTCGACGGTTAAGGACATGCGTCTGTTCGAGCGCCAGTCCGACGTCGTACCCTTGCGCGAGCCGGATCATGTCGCCAGGCGGAGCGGGCGGATGTTGGATGATCTTCAATTGCGGTGCGGCATGCGCGGTGAGTTGCCTTAATCTCGCTAGATAACCTGGCAGCGGGTTGCCCCGGATGTGCAACTCGCCCGGAATGCCCGCCAATCCCATCGCCCGTACGGCATCTTCGAGTCCGCGTCGGGGACCAACGGTCTGGCTGAACCAGTAAAGCCGCAAGCCCGCGCGTGCATCGGACGTGATGTCCGGTGGTGTCATCGGCAGAGAGAAAGTGTTGTTCACTGGTATGCAGTGAACGCCGTACTTATCAGCATAGGCGGAGGCAATGGCCGGACCGGCAGCCGTCAAGAACGCCGCTCCCGGCAGGATACATCGCTCAATTCGCTCCGCCAGCCCGTGTATGAAGGAAGCAGTCGGCGCCTCATCCTGTGCGGCGCTGTGAAAGTCCTCCAGATCGAGCGCATACGGCACCCGTGCCCGATGAGCTGCGGCGGCCACGACGGCCAATCCGCCCGACGTTCCGCCGTAAATGAAATCCGCTGACTCAGCCAAGACCGCGCGAACCATTTCCGAATGTACGCGCCCAAATGCCAGCTCCGCCAGCGCCAGCGGAGAGCGTGCCGGGCTCAGCACCCGGGCAACCTCTTGCGCAACGCGAAACCGCACGCCGCTGCGAAAGTAGTTGAGCGGCGCGCTGTTACGGTCGTAATCCACCACCGCCAGCGGCCACGCCCGTGTGCGACGCACTTCGACGTCGGCGGCTTTGGCCCACGGCAGGTGATTGGTGCAGACCACCCGCACGGCATAGCTCGCCTCGTGCAGTGCATCCGCAGCTTTCAACATCCGCGGGCAGGTGGACAGATGACCGGCGGTGACGACGCAGATACGCTTGACCATTGAGTACCGATAGGCCTAATTGGATCGACCAGCCGCCTTGCCTCGCGAGCGGCTACATAGTTTTCCGCTGTACGTACCGTCAATGAGCACCAGGTCCATCGAGTGGACGTAGGTAGAAAAGTCGAAGTTCGCTGAGTCGCCTCAGAGCTGAGTGATGCGCGCTGCGATTCCCGGAAGCGTAAGGCCGAGTGATTCGTCCAGAAATTCTCGGAGTTCCGTCTGTGCGATGAGGAAGGGGTTAGTCCACGCCTCACGGCTGCCAGCCAGGCGATGCCGCCACCGTCTGCTGAACGGTGCGCAAAAGGGGCCGAAGAGGGCGATCGCTACGACCGACCACCAGGAGCGGAAATAAACTTGTAAGGACGCGAGCAAGCTCATGGCCTGGGACTTTCGTAGAGCTTTAGGTAGTCGGCGGCGATTTCATCCATCGTACGAGCGGGCGGTAGCGCCCGGCGCCAGCGGTCCACGGTGCCTGTTGGATCGCGCGCGATTTCCATCAGGGCCGCTGCAAGGGAGGAGACGTCTCGCGGTTCTACAAGACGCCCATTCATGCCATCTGTGATGATTTCTGGCATGGCACCGATCCGGGTACCGAGTACCGGCGTTCCCACCGCATGAGCCTCAATCATCACCGTCGGCCCATTCTCGAAGCAAATGGAGGGGATGCACAATACATCGTAGTCAGCCAGAATGCGCGGGGCATCGGCGGAAGCAACGGCGGGACAAAATGTGACGCGCCGATCATGACGGACGATTTCTCGCAATCGTCCCACCAATGCCTCGGTGTCCGGATGGTTCATTGGGCCACGGAATTCCAATTCCAACGGTAGGTCAACCGGCAGGCTGGCGAACGCCTGTGCCAGCTCCACCACGCCTTTGATATCCACAATACGGCCGAAGTAACCAACCGTTACCGGTAATCGCGTGGGCTGAATGTCAGGTCCCGGTTTCGCAGCGTAGCCGGCATGGCTGAGGCCGAGATAGTTCAAAGCCAGTTTTTCGCGCGGGCCACCATTGGCAACGACCGCTTCCAATGCCCATCGGTTCAGCATAACGAACCTATTCACCAGCTTGAGCATGCGGTCCTGCAGGCCAAGGTTATGGCGGATGAGATCAGGCATCATCAGCGCAGAACCAAGGCGTCCCGGCAGATACGCGGGCAATCCGCCTAGACCCGCTCCTAGCATCGCCAACAACTGCGCGGGGCCCTTCGCCAGATCTTTTTGCTGCAATGCGCACGCTGAGCATTTGATTGGGCGACAGAGTCCGTCGCACGGGCTTTTCCCCCATTGCATCAACGTCCCGCGTTGGCAGAGAAAGCCCAAGCTGGCGAGATGGTTTGTGGCGAGCACGCGCGCGCCAACAGCGCGCGCCGCCTCAATTTCGAAGACTCCAAGCCCGGTGCAGAAGGTGTGAAAATGCACCCAATCAGGCCGTTCGCCGCGGAGCCAGTCATGAAATCGCTCCGCGCCGTGCGCAGCTACGCGCCCCTGGCATTCCGCCCGCGTGGGCTGGGCGGGAATCGGGTAACGGAACACAGACGTCTGTTCATGTTGGTCCAACCGTTCAACGGCTAAACCGGCCAGCGGAGCTGCGACAAGTGGTTGATGGCCGGCGGCTCGCAATCGCTGCGCAAGGCCGGCAACGTAAACTTCAGTGCCACCGAGACTTTCCGGGAAATACCAGCCCACGGCGTGGATAATCTTCACGCAAAAGCGGTCGCAACGAGAACGAACGGGCCAGCGGCACCCAGCCGGTCGCACTCTTCCGAATCAGTCGGCACTATTTCAAAATCTTCTACTCTTTCCGGCAGCGGCGTGGGCGGGGTAGGCACCGCGCGCAATACGCGTTGCAGCCAGGAGCCAACGCGATAGAAAGGGTTAAACCGTAGACTATTGATTTCCGCCCGCATCTCCGAGCGTAGTCGTCCCAAAACAGTCATACGTTGGGCGAACAGGGCGATTTTGCTGAAGCCTGCTTCCGTGAGCAGTGCACTGAATTCGGACGCAGTGTATTCCTGCTCGTGAAAATGCCATTTAATGTTACTGTCTGGACTGGAGACAAGGCGATTAGGCGTGCTGATAAGCAGGATCCCCTGCGGAGACAAAATCGCACGACACCTGGATAGGAACTCTTTGGGCTTAATCAGGTGCTCTAGCGTCTCGAAACTGACGATGGCGTCGAACGGTCCTCGCGACGCGTCGCTCACTAACGAATGACAATCGTCCTCGATAAATGTGATAGCTGGGTGAGCGAACTGCTGAGATGCAATCTCCAAGGCATGTCTATCTTGGTCCACGGCGGTAATCCGAGGCACACCTTGATTGGCGAGGTAGTGTGATCCGTATCCGACCCCACAGGCAGCATCCAGCACATTCTCCGCCGGACGCCGCAGTAACTCGGCAGCTGCAAATTGGTATCGTTGGATATGATTTGCGTAGTAGGCTTCCCATTCTACGGTGCCAGGTTCGATGCGTTCGAAAGCCATAGAATTAAGCTGTTAGCTTGCGCCGGAGTGCGGTAGTGCCACTCTGGAACCGCCAGGTAGGGTCCTGCAACCGCCCCTGCAGATTCCTGCACTCTACGCGGAAATCAGACTCGGCTGAATAAATTTTTACTTCAGCGGTAACCTCTCGTATGAGTAAGGCTGCGTGGCGACCCGTCAAATAACTGAGCATGCTGAGAATACGTTCTTTGCCTTGGTTAAACGGTCTCACCATCTGTTGGCAGTTTATCAACGGTTTGGAATGATACATATGTCCCGTTTCAGTGCCCGCGCTTTACGCTGTCTTCGCATTTGCGCCGGCCGACTGCAAGAAGAGTGTCCCCGTGACCGAGAAGCCGGTCCAGTTGTCTGCACACACCTTTGAATAATTTCCAGTGGAGCGACTCTTTTTTCGGTACCTTGGGAAAGGATCGGGTTCGCACGGCATCGCATCCTGCTTGGTGCAGCAAGGCGGCCAAGTGGTGTGCCTGAAAAACGAAAGTATGATCTGTTGAAGTATGCAGTGGGGGTAGGCGCCCGCTCAGCCGGGCTTTGAGGCGATTCCACTGATACTGGCTCGTCCAGCCATCTTCCGTGACAATGGCCACCACTCCGCCCGGGCGCACCAGTTCGATCAGTTCGCCGACGAAGCCAATCGGGTCAGACAGGTGTTCGATCACGTGAAGCGATACGGCCAGATCGAATTCTCCCTTTGGCAAAGGTACTCCGGGGGCCTTGCCCACAACGACGTCCAGCCCGTGTTGTCGGCATACGTTCACCGCCACAGGGCTCAACTCGCAACCCGATACCTGGAAGCCCTCTTCACGCAGCAGGCCAAGCATCACCCCATAGCCACACCCGATCTCCACCGCACGCCCGCCGGGAGGGGGCGGCCAGTCCTTCCATAACGATTGGAATTGCGGCCATTCATAATCGCGATAATGCCGAGAGTTTTCTACCCAAATCGAATCGTGGTCTGGCCAGATTTCCTGATAATAAATATTTTCATAGTATTCACGCATCTCCTCGTCCGTTGCCTGTGGTTGTGACACCAGGAGCCCGCAGCCAGCGCAACGGACCTGGGCAAAGTGAAGAGTGGTAGGCGACCAATTCACCATAGCATAAGGACGCAAATCTTCGCTGCGGCAAACAGGACACTGAGTAACAGGTTTCATGATGAGGAACAGGAAGAAGGCCAATTAACCGCAGCAAGTCGCGCCACCATCGCGCATATCACGTGCGCGACCCGCCGCCGGAACTCAGGTCTGGAGAAGTATTCCAGACCCGCCGGCAGGGCACCGCGACCGCGAAGGATTTTGCCTTGGCATCCTCCTGATTGGGGTAAAGTCGGACGAGAGTTGAAAGCATCGTGCGGCCAGGCTCGAATATAGGAGTCGATTCTTTCATCAGCTCTTGCTATGACAGATGACGTCGCCGATCAATTCCCGCGCACGCCGCGTGAAGTTCTCGTAAGAAAAGTGTTCGAGTCCCGTGGGCCGCATCTTTGGACGCCGCAGAGCCGCCACTGTCGCGGCACAAATCTCTTCTCTGTTCGCTGGATCCACGAGAGCGCCGAGCCGGCCGTCGATGAGCGCTTCCCGGCCGCCGTCGAGCTTGCTGGCCACTGTCGGTACGCCGCACGCCATTGCCTCGAGTAGGACAATACCAAAGCCTTCGCCGCGACTTGGCATTACATAAGCATCGGCAAGCGCATAGCAATCCACTTTATCTTCCTCAGAAACAAATCCCGCAAAGGTTACGCGATCGGTCAAACCGAGTCGCGCCGCTTTCTCCGCAAGTCGCACCCTGTCGTCTCCGTCCCCAACGATCAGGTAGGCGGATAGCGCCTCTTCCTTCAACACATCGGGCATTACCTCGAGCATCTCGTCGAAGCCCTTGTAGCGTTCCTTTCCGGCGAGCCTGCCCATAGTCATGATTACCTTTTTCCCCTCGATTCCGTATTGTCTGGCCAGATCCGCTTTTTTCGGCCGAGGAGCGAATGTGGCGAGATCTACTGAATTCGGCAATAGGGTAATGCGCTCCGGCGGCAGGTCGGACCATGCCATCAATCTCCGGCGCGTCACTTCACTGACGGCGATCACGCGATTGGCGGCGCCGATCAGCCGGTTTGTGGTCCAGCTATGGGTCGGCTGCCAGGCATCGATGCCGTGGACGATTAACAGCCAGGGCGCGCGTACGAGCTTGCTGAGCAACCATGCAAGGGGAACCAGATTGATGTGGCCGCACACGATCAAGCCGTAACGGCGATCCGTCAAAACATGACGTAGTATTGCCCAAGCATATTGGATTTTACCTCCTAGCCCCGTCAGGTTGTAGATCAGGCCCGCCGGAAGCGGCCCGGGAGAGTTCGGCATCAATCTGGGGAAGGCTGTCAACCCGCGGCATCGCGGCATGCCGCTCACCGCGCCAAGCAGATCTCGATTGAATTTCGCGATGCCTCCGTGACCTCCATATGCGTCGGCTACCAGCGCGAGTATTCTGGTTTTTCCCGGAGGCGGTGGGTTGACCATTACGGCCCAGTTTCGCAGTCCACGACCGCGCCCTTTGCTGCCGGGCAAGTGTTCCAACCAGAGTTCCACCGGAACGCGAAAGCCCGTCTTTCGGCGTTTGAGGATCTGCCTCGGTAGTTTTGGTGAGACCTGTGTGGCGATTGCAGCCTTGTTAGGTGCCTTATCCGCGACAAGCAAAGGCAGCGCAGCCCGAAACAAATCGATATCGACAAAGGGGACGCGAATTTCCAGTGAGTGTGCCATGCCGGCCCAGTCTGCATCGCGCAGCAACTGGTTGCGCATGTACCACGCGGTTTCGAGCGTCGAAATGGCCGTTTTGTCGTTTTGGATTCCCTCAATCGATGCGGACAGCCTGGAATGGGTCTGCAATCGATCCCAGCCTTCCTCCACCGTCTCCGGATCCATCAGCTCATTCAGTTCCCATGGCAGGCGATGCGCACGCCGCAGCAAGTAGGCTCCAGGGACGTCGCTCCCGTGCTCCAGGAGGCTCGCGTATTTCGGCGAGGTCATTCTCTTGAGGACGGGCGCGATCAGTCGGCGCATCCGGACGCCAAAGCCAGGAACCGCACGAAACGGCCGCAACGTCTTTGCCAGCAGAGGTACCTGTGTGAAACTCGGGTAACCCCCAAATATTTCGTCACCGCCCAACCCCGACAGCGCCACCTTGATGCCGCGCTCGGCCGCAAACTTGGCGACGAAATAGGTGTTCACTCCATCGGTTGACGGCTGATCCATCCGGTTCAGGATGTTGGACATTTGCTGCTGAAAATCGCTCTCGGTGACCCAACTTACTTCATGTGGTACCCCAAGACTCCGTGCGGTCGCATTCGCCAAAGCGGTTTCGTCATCCGCGGTCCCGGCAAACTCGGAAAAGCCCAGGGTCACGGTTGACAGTGGTCCCGCGTTCAACTCGCTTGCCAGCGCCGTCACCATGGCTGAGTCGAGTCCCGCCGACAGAAAGGCGCTGACCGGCACATCCGATACCAGATGGCGTTGGACGGAATCGCGCATCGCCTCCCGAAGCTGCTCCAACGTTTCCGAATCCGACACAGCAGCGCTGATTTCCTGCGCCGCCAGTATTTCCCTTCGCGGATCGAAGTGATGAACCGCGTCGCCCCTGCCCCGGGTTGAAACAAGGCACCAGGCGCCCGCCGGAAGTTGCGAGATTCCACGATAAAGCGTGAACGGCTCGGGCACCGCACCCCAAACAAAAAAACCGACGTGTCCGGCGGGATCCGCTTCCCGGTCGATCTTTACGCCGCAAAGCAGGGCCTTGACCTGAGACGCAAAGCGCAAGGTGATGCCGTCGTCGGCATAGTAGAGCGGCTTGATCCCGAAAGGATCGCGCGCCAGGAAAAGCTCGCGCTTGGTCTCGTTCCAAATGCCGAAGGCGTACATGCCGCGGAGGCGACGCACCATGTCCGTCCCGTGCTCGACGTAAAGGTAGAGCAGGATCTCGGTGTCGGAGTTGGAGCGGAAGCGATGTCCCTTCGCTTCCAGTTCCTTGCGCAACTCGCGATAGTTGTAGATCTCGCCATTGAAGGTGATGTGGTAGCGGCCATCGGCCGTGGCCATGGGTTGCGCGCCGGCCGCGGAGAGATCGATTATCGACAGGCGGCGGTGCGCGAGGCCGACCTGCCGGTCGGGGGAAACCCACAGGCCGGCGCCATCGGGGCCGCGATGGATCATCGCCTCGCGGATGCGCAGGAGTTCCTGCTCGTCAATGGGCGCTGCCGATTCGCGGTAGGCGAAGATGCCGGCGATGCCGCACATGCCGTTACGGGGCCGCGCCGCCGGAATTGCGGAAGTAGGCGATGGTCTTAGTCAGCCCTTCGTCCAGCGCAACGCGAGGCGTCCAGTCGAGGACGCGCCTTGCCAGTCCGATGTCTGGCTGGCGCTGCGTTGGGTCGTCGGATGGAAGCGGCTTGAACGCAATGGCGGATTTCGACCCGGTGAGCGCAATTACCTTCTGCGCGAGTTCCAGGATGGTGAATTCACCCGGGTTGCCCAGATTCACCGGGCCGGTGAAATCATCGCTGGAGTGCATGAGTCGGACCAGGCCATCCACCAGGTCGTCAACGTAGCAGAAGGAACGTGTTTGTTTGCCTTCGCCGTAGATAGTGATGGGCGCGCCCTTCAACGCCTGGACGATAAAGTTGGACACGACCCGCCCGTCGTTGGGGTGCATGCGTGGGCCGTAGGTGTTGAAGATGCGGGCCACTTTGATCTTGAGCTTGTATTGGCGGTGGTAATCGAAGAACAGGGTCTCGGCGCAGCGCTTGCCTTCATCGTAGCAGGAGCGGGTTCCGATGGGATTTACGTTGCCCCAGTAGTCTTCGGTCTGGGGGTGGACTTTCGGGTCGCCGTAGACTTCGCTGGTGGAGGCTTGCAGGATCTTTGCCTTCACGCGCTTCGCCAAGCCGAGCATGTTGATGGCGCCGT
>Ga0082335_1003304_pt1 | contig 26946 bp, 28 predicted proteins | sample Subgrocontami58m_FD_72375 | JGI IMG/M metagenome (GOLD analysis project Ga0082335, IMG submission 72375) | Subsurface groundwater microbial communities from S. Glens Falls, New York, USA - GMW37 contaminated, 5.8 m (SPADES assembly) (version 2) ...
CCTGGCCACTGTCGCCTATGGCCCCGCCCTGGGCGTCATCCGCGCCGCCGTCGAGGAGGGGAAGCGCATCTCCGTTTGGGCCGACGAGACGCGCCCTCGCCTCCAGGGCGCCGCCCTCACCGCCTGGGAGCTCATGCAGGACAACATACCGGTCACCATCATCAGCGACACCGCCGCCGGCCACCTCATGCGGCGGGGTCAGGTGGACTGCGTGGTGGTGGGGGCGGACCGCATCGCCGCCAACGGCGACGTCGCCAACAAGATCGGGACGTACCAGGTGGCGGTGCTGGCCAAGGAGAACGGGCTGCCCTTCTACGTCGCCGCGCCCACCAGCACCATCGACCTGAGCCTGCCTGACGGCGACCGCATCACCATCGAGGAGCGCAGCGAGGAGGAGGTGACCGCCATCCAGGGGATACCCATTGCTCCCGAGGGCGTGCGCGCGGCGAACCCCGCCTTCGACGTCACGCCCCACCGCTACGTATCGGCGATAATCACGGAGAAGGGCGTCGTGCGCGCGCCGTACACCGAGGGGCTGAAACTGGTGGTCGCACCGGAATTCAGAGGCAATAGCTGATATTCGGCTGGCAGGTGCTCTAACCATCATGTCTAACACTGCACGTATCGGCATAATCGGCGGGTCGGGGCTGTACGACCTGGAGGGCTTGAAGAGCACCCGCCAGGTCCGGCCCCACACACCCTACGGCCCGCCCAGCGACGCCATCACCCTGGGCGAGCTGCAAGGCGTCGCCGTCGCCTTCCTGCCGCGCCACGGCGTGGGCCATCGCCTCTCCCCCAGCGAGCTGCCGGCGCGGGCCAACATCTTCGCCCTCAAGATGCTGGGGGTGGAGCGGCTCATCTCCGTCAGCGCTGTGGGCAGCCTCCAGGAGCGCATCCGCCCCCTGGACCTGGTGCTGCCGGACCAGCTCATAGACCGCACCCGCGGGCGTCCCAGCACCTTCTTCGAGGGCGGCATCGTGGCCCACGTGGCCTTCGCCGAGCCCTTCTGCGCCGAGCTGCGCTCGCTGGTCCACCAGGCCGCGCTGGAGTCGGGCGCCCGCTCCCACCTGGGCGGCACCATGGTGGTGATGGAGGGCCCCCAGTTCTCCACCAAGGCCGAGTCGCACCTGTACCGCGCCTGGGGCGCCAGCGTCATCGGGATGACGGCGCTGCCCGAGGCGAAGCTGGCCCGCGAGGCCGAGATGTGCTACGCCACCCTGGCCTGCGCCACCGACTACGACTGCTGGCACGAGAGTGAGGAGTCGGTGAGTGTGGAGCTGGTGGTGCAGAACCTGCTGCGCAACGTCGCTGTCTCCAAGGAGGTGCTGCGCCGCGCCATCCCCCAGCTGCCGGTGTCGCGCGCCTGCCCCTGCGCCAGCGCTTTACAGAACGCCATCATCACCGCGCCCGCGGCCATCCCGGTCGACGTGAAGCGCAAGCTGGCGCCCCTCATCGGCAAGTACTTGCAATGAGCAGAGCGCCGCTCCCCGGCGGGCCTTCGCTGCCGCCTCCTCCCCATCTCGATCCTCCCTCCATGGGGAGGAGGAAGTTTTCGGGCAAGGCCGGCGCCCCTGCCCACGCAAGCGGCCAGAGAGGGCGGCCCATCCCCTTCTCAGGACTCATCCCCCTGCTGCTCGCGATCAGCATCGTCGCCGTCGGCTGCGGCATCGGGCAGCCCGCCGAGTCGGCGCTGCTTCCTGCCGGTCTGGCGGAGGCCAGGGTGCCCGACATGGAGCTGGAGGCCTTTGTCTACATCGTGGGGCCCACAGGCGGCGCGGTCGCACGCGAGCTGGGCTTCCCAGCGGAAGTGCGAGCCGGCTCGCTCTCCGTCTGGCTGGCGCCCTGGGAGGAGGAGCGTGTCCTGGGGGCGACGCTGGCGCTCCCCTCCGAGGAGGCAGCGCGCCTGGCGGCGGCTGCGTTCGCTGCGGGAGCCAGCCGTGCCCTGGCCCTGGGGCGCCAGGTGGCCGTCGTCCAGGGCGACTCCACCGCTGCTGCGGGCCTGGCAGCGGCCATCGAGCGCAACGGGCTGGTCACGTTTGCGTCCCGCAACCCTCAGGCGCTGGAAGTCATCCAGTGGCTTCCCGCCCACACGCCGGCGCCACCTAATGTCGTCGCCTATGCCCGCCTGAGCGAGGCGGTGCTGGAGCACCTGGCCCAGCGTACGGGGAACCAGGAGTTGGCCGATGTCGCGGTGGGGATGCGCAGCGCCCGCATCAGCCGCGCGGCCGTGGCTGTCTACGCCCCTGAGGGGCTGCCCCTGGCGACCTTGGGAGACCTGGAGCAACTGGGGGCCCGCGCGGCGGGGATTGTGGTGGCACCGGCGCGGCTGCCGGCGTCGGTGGTAGGGACCGCCCTGCGCTCCGCAGCCGGCGGCCTGGGACTGGAGGAGGCAGCGCTTCCTAGCGGTCCCGCGTTCACCCGCACCCTGGGATCCCAGAGGTTGTACGTCGCCAACCTGGGCAACAAGCTCTATATCAGCTTCTCGCCCGACGAGGCCAGGGGGCAAGCGCTCCTGGACAGCGCCCTCCAGCGGCGCTAGGATGCTGCGCGATGAGCGACCGCGAAGCCTTGGTTGAGGCCCTGCTGCAGCCCAGCGCCTACCCGGAGCCCACCGGCCGGGTCGAGCTGGTGCAGACCCACCTCTCCTGGGTCTTTCTGACCGACCGCCACGTCTACAAGGTGAAGCGTCCCGTCAACCTGGGCTTCGCCGACTTCACCAGCCTGGAGCGCCGCCGCTTTTTCTGCCAGGAGGAGGTGCGCCTCAACGGACGCCTCTCGTCGGCGATGTACTTGGGCGTGTTCCCCATCACCCGCGAGCCCGATGGGGGCATCGCCATCGCCGGGCGCGGGGACACGGTGGACTACGCCGTCAAGATGGTGCGCCTGCCGGCAGGCCGCATGCTGGATGCTCTCGTGGAACGGGGCCAGGCCAGCGTCGAGATGATGGAGCGCATCGCCGACAGAGTGGCCGCTTTCCATGCCGCGGCGGAGACCGGCGGCCGTGTGGACGAGATCGGCGGGTCGCTGGAGACCATCCGGGTCAACACCGAGGAGAACTTCCAGCAGACCGCGCCCGTCATCGGCCAGACCATCACCAGGAAGCAGTACGAGGCCATCGTCGCCTACACGCGCCAGTTCCTGGCCCAGCGGGCGCCGCTTTTCGCGGCGCGGGTGCGCCAGGGCCGCATCCGAGACTGCCACGGCGACCTCCACGCGGGCAACATCTGCGTGGAGGATGGCCTTTACATCTACGACTGCATCGAGTTCAACGAGCGCTTCCGCTACGGCGACGTGGCCGCCGAGGTCGCCTTCCTGGCGATGGACCTGGACGTCAGGGGCCGCCCCGACCTGGGCCGCGCCTGCGTCCAGCGCTACGTCGCCCAGGCGCGGGACGACTCCCTGGGGGAGCTGCTGCCCTTCTATCAGTGCTACCGCGCCTACGTGCGGGGCAAGGTCACGGGGTTCCGCCTAGCCGACGCCGGGCTGGCGGAGGCCGAGCGCGAGGGGCTGCGCCAGCAGGCCCAGGCCTACTTCCGCGCCGCCCACCGTTACGCGCGCGGGCCTGACCGACCCCTGCGTCTCATCATCACCTTAGGGCTGGCGGGCACAGGCAAGACCACCGTTGCGGAGGCGCTGGGCGCGCGCCTGGACGCGGCCGTGATCAGCTCCGACAGACTCCGCAAAGAACTCGCTGGGCTGAGGCCCACCGAGCGCCGCTACGAGGCCTGGGGCCAGGGGCTCTACGACGCCGAGACGACGGCGCGCACCTACGCCGCCCTGCTGGAGCGGGCGCGGGAGCACCTGGAGGCGGGGCGCTCCGTGGTGCTGGACGCCTCTTACCGGAAGCAGGCCTGGCGGGAGGGCCCTCGCCTCCTTGCCCAGGAGCTGGGGGCGCAGTTCTGGGCCCTGGAGGTGGTCTGCCCTCGCGAGCTCGCGTTGGAGCGGTTGCGGCGCCGGGCAGCGGGAGCGCCGGTGCCATCCGACGGCCGGCCGGAGATACTGGTGGCCCAGGAGCAAGACTTCGACCCCGTGCCCTCGGACTGGCCGCACCTGGTAGTGGACACGGCGCGCCCCATCGCGGACAATGTCGAGGCTGTGCTCCGGACGCTGAACGCCACGGGCGACTCGCCGGGCGGCTCTCAGGCTCTCTCCTGACGAAGCCGCCTGAACACGCAGGCGGAATCTGTTACAATCCCTCACCTGTAGGCTACGCCACGCCAACCGAAGGGGGGCCATGCCAGCGACGAAGAAATCGCGAGCGACAAAAGCAGCGGCCACACCGCACGACGTGAAGGACCTCTCGCAGGCCGCGGAGGGGCAGTTGCGCATCGAGTGGGCGGCGCGGGAGATGCCCGTGACCCGCCTGATCGCGCAGCGCTTCCGGCGCCAGCGACCCCTGGCGGGCCTGCGCATCGCCGCCTGCCTCCACGTGACCACCGAGACCGCCAACCTGGCGCTGGCGCTGAAGGCGGGTGGCGCTGAGCTCACCCTCTGCGCCAGCAACCCCCTCAGCACCCAGGACGACGTGGCCGCCGCCCTGGTGGCCCTGCATCGCATCCCCGTCTACGCCCGGAAGGGGGAGGACAACGCCACCTATTATCAACACATCAACCAGGCCCTGGACTGCGCCCCCCACCTGACCATGGACGACGGGGCAGACCTGGTGGCCACGTTGCACAAGGAGCGCAAGGAGCTGCTCCCGGGCGTACTGGGGGGCACCGAGGAGACGACGACGGGCGTGGTCCGGCTGCGCAGCCTGGCCGCCGCGGGGCGGCTGCGCTACCCCATCATCGCCGTTAACGAGGCCGACACCAAGCACCTGTTCGATAACCGCTACGGCACCGGCCAATCCACCCTTGACGGCATCACCCGCGCCACCAACGTGCTGTGGGCGGGCAAGCGCGTCGTCGTCGCCGGCTACGGCTGGTGCGGCCGGGGGGTGGCGCTGCGGGCGCGGGGCCTGGGCGCCCAGGTCATCGTGACGGAGGTTGACCCCATCCACGCCCTGGAGGCTGTAATGGACGGTTTCCAGGTGATGCCCATGAGCGAGGCCGCCCGGGTGGGCGACATCTTCATCACGGTCACCGGCGGCCTTAACGCCATCAATATCGAGCACCTCAAGGCCATGAAGGACGGTGCGATCCTCGCCAACAGCGGCCATTTCAACGTGGAGATCAACATCAAAGCCCTGGATGACCTGGCGGAGGGCAAGCGGCGGGTGCGGGACCTGGTGGACGAGTACACCCTGCCGGGGGGCCGGCGCATCCATCTCCTCGCCGACGGGCGGCTGGTCAACCTGGCGGCGGCCGAGGGCCATCCGGCCAGCGTCATGGATATGAGCTTCGCCAATCAGGCCCTGGGGGCGGAGCACCTGGCGAAGAGCCGGGGCCGGCTTGAGCCCAAGGTGTACCCTGTGCCCAAGGAGCTGGACCAGCAGGTGGGAATGCTCAAGCTCCGCGCCCTGGGTGTGGCCATCGACACGCTCACGCCGGAGCAGCGCCGCTACGTGGAGAGCTGGGAGGGCGGGACCTAGACTTGGCAGCTGTGAATATCACGCAAGCCCTCATACTGGCTGGTGGCGAAGGGACGCGGCTGCGGCCCCTGACCCACAATATCCCCAAGCCCCTGGTGCCGGTGTTAAACCGGCCCTTCTTGGAATACACTCTCGCCCACCTCCGGCGCCACGGCGTCACCGAGGTGGTCCTGGCCCTGGGGCATATGGCCGACCAGATCAAGGCCCACTTCGGCGACGGCACCGGCTTTGGGGTGCGCATCGCCTATTCCCTGGAGCCTTCGCCCCTGGGGACGGCGGGGGCGGTGAAGCAGGCGCAGGCGCTCTTGGGGAAGCGGTTCTTCGTGTTCAACGGCGACGTGTACATGGAGCTGGACTTGACCGCGATGGCCGCCTCCCATCGGGGGAGCGAGGCCCTGGCCAGCATCGCCCTCATCACTGTGAGGGACCCCTCCCGCTACGGGGTGGTGGAGACCGCTCGCACCGGGAAGGTGCGGCGCTTCCTGGAGAAGCCGGCGCCCGGCCTGACCAGGGCGCGCACCATCAACGCCGGCTGCTATATCCTGGAGCGAGAAGCCCTGGATAGCGTGCCGGCGGGCCAGCCATTTATGTTCGAACGGGACCTCTTCCCCTCATTGCTGGCTCGCGGCGTCTCCATCTACGGTTATCGCGCGCGTGGCTACTGGGTGGACATGGGGACACCGCAAGGCTATCTGGAGCTTCACCACACCCTGCTCAAGGGTAGGGCGCCCGACCTTGCGCCGCCGGGGACGCTTCAAGGGCGCGATATCTGGCTCGGAGCGGGCTGTCGCATCCACGCCACGGCGCGGCTTAGGGGCCCCCTGGTGATCGGGGCCAACTGCACCCTTGGCCCGCGCGCCTTCCTGAAGGGCCCCGCGTCTCTGGGGGAGGGCTGCACCGTGGGGGAAGGCGCCATCGTCCAGGGCTCGGTGCTCTGGGACCACGTAGAGATCGGCGCAGGGGTGAAGCTGCACCGCTGTCTGGTGGGAGGCCATAGCGCCATCGGCGATGGCGTAACCCTGCCCGCGGGCCACGTCCTGGCGGGTAACCAGGTGATCGCAGCGAGCTAGGCGAGGCCCTGGGCGGTGGGGCCCAAGCGCCAGCCGGGGCCCCATTCACCATGACACGGGCCAGTAGGGGAGCTGATGCCAGTACGGGGACAGATGAAGGTAACGCCCATCGTGTTTGGCACCGACGGCTGGCGGGCGCTCATCGCCGATGAATTCACCTTCGCCAATGTGAGGGCCTGCGCGGGCGGTGTGGCGTACCTGGTGAAGCGAGGTCTCAGCCCTGAACGCGGGGTAGTAGTCGGGTACGACACGCGCTTCGGCTCGGAGGACTTCGCGGCCGCCACGGCGGAGGTCCTGACGGGCGCGGGCCTGCTCGCGTCGCTCTGCGACCGCGCCGCCTCCACCCCTGCGGTGGCCTTCGCGGTGGTCGCCAGGGGCGCAGCCTCAGGCATCGTCATCACCTCCAGTCACAACCCCTGGAACTGGAACGGGTTCAAGTACAAGCCGGACTACGGCGGTAGCGCCAGCGAGGCGCTCTCGCGGGAGCTGGAGGCGGCCGCCAACGTCGCCCGCGGTCGCGATCTGCCCTGCCTGTCCCCAGAAAAGGCGCGCCGGGCCGGTCTGCTGCGCACCTTCGACCCCAGGGAGCAGTACTTCCGCCAGCTTGCCAGCCTGGTCGACCTGGAGCGTCTGCGTGGGGCCGGGCTGCGGGTCGCAGTGGACTCCATGCACGGCTCCGCGGCGCGCTACCTGGCGGAGCTCTTGCGCGGGGGACGGACCCTGGTGCACGAGCTCCACAGCAGGCGCGATCCGCTCTTCCGCGGGGTCGGCGGGCGGCCCGAGCCCATCGAGGCCCACCTGGGGGCATTGCAGAGGGTCGTACACGGAGGCCGCTACGATGTGGGGGTGGCCACCGACGGCGACGGCGACCGCCTGGGCATCCTGGACGAAAAGGGCCGCTTCGTGACCCAGCTCCAGGTCTACGCGCTCCTGGCTCTCTATATGCTGGAGGCGCGAGGAGAACGGGGGGCTCTGGTGAAGGCGCTGACGGCGACGGCCATGGCCGAGAAGCTGGGCCGTCTCTACGGTGTGCCGGTCTTCGAGACGGCAGTGGGGATGAAGCACCTGGGTCCGGTCTTCCGCCGCGAGCAAGCCCTTTTCGGGGGCGAGGAGAGTGGCGGGTACGTTTTTCGGGGCCATATCCCCGAGCGCGACGGCGTGCTCTCCGGCCTAGCCTTCCTGGACCTGATGGTGAGCCTGGACAAGACGCCTTCACAGCTCATCCAGCACCTCTACCGTAAGGTAGGGCCGCACCATTACCGGAGACTCGACGTGACCTTCGCCCAGGACCGGCGGGAGGAGCTGGCCGCCCGGGTGGCGGCGGCGGAGCCGGCGCGCCTGGCGGGGCAGGCGGTCAGGGGTCGGGACACGCTGGATGGGACGCGCTTCAAGCTCGCCGATGGCTCCTGGCTCCTAATCCGTTTCTCAGGCACGGAGCCGCTGCTGCGGCTCTACGCCGAAGCACCCTCGCCCAAACAGGTGGAAGCCAGCCTGAAGGCGGGCTGCGAACTGATAGGGGTGTGAAATGAACCTCGATCTTCCGGAGACCTACGAACAGCTGGACCCCGCCTCGATGAGGCGCTTGCTGCGGCGCTTTCCCCACCTGTGCCGGGAGGGCTGGCGGGTGGGCCGCGAAAGCAAGCTGCCAGAGGGCTATCGCCAGGTGAAGGGGGCGCTGGTGGCGGGCATGGGCGCCTCCGCCATCGCGGGAGAGATGCTATCCGCTTTCCTGGCCGGGCAGGGGGAGCTGCACATCGCGGTCTGGAGGGATTATGGTCTGCCACCGTCCCTGAGCGCCGATACCCTGGTCATCGTCTCCAGCTATTCGGGCGACACCGAAGAGACTCTCTCCACCCTCGCGGCGGCCCTTGAGCGAGGCCTGCCCACCATCGCCCTTACCGGCGGCGGCAAGCTGCGCGATGCCGCGGCGGCCGCGAAGGTGCCCATAGTGCCCATCGACGTAAAGGCTCAGCCACGCTCGACCCTGGGATACTCTCTCTGCGCGCTCCTGGGGCTGCTGCAGACGGCAGGTCTGGTAAGCGACCACACGGTAGCCATGACCGAGGTCATCGAAGAGCTCTTTGGCCAGGTGAACGACCTGGACGAGAACGCCCTGGCGGCCGAAAATCCCGCCAAGCAGCTGGCCCAGGAGCTCGAGGGGAAGATCCCGATCATTTACGGGGGTGGCTTCCTGGCGCCCGTCGCCCGTCGCTGGAAGACCCAGTTCAACGAGAACAGCAAGGCCTGGGCTTTCTTCGAGGAGCTCCCGGAGGCGGGGCACAACGCCGTCGTCGGCTTCAACTTTCCGCCCGGGAGCGATGAGGGCGTTTACGTAGTGATGCTGTACTCCCCCCTACTGTCCGAACAGACGCGTAGACGGCTGGCCATCATCGCCGAGCTCCTGGACCACAGCGGCGTCGACCACAAGACCATATCGGGGCGTGGCAAAAGCACCCTGGTCCAGCAACTGACGGCGACTCTCTACGGGGACTATGTCAGCTATTACCTGGCCTTGCTCTACGAGACCGACCCCTCCCCCGTGGCCAACATCGACTACCTGAAAAAACGGCTGGCAGGACAAGAGCCTCAGCGCTAGCCAGCTAGTGACGGCCTGTGGCCGCAGCCCACACCAGGGGCTATAATGCCCCAAGCGCGCCTGAGCGGAGGCTTCCGTGCCCGTTTTGACGGACAAAAACAAGGCGGACCTGAAGGCCCGGTTCGACCAGGACCTGGAAGGCCAGGTGACACTGCGGCACTTTACCCAAAGAATCTCCCAGCTTGTCATCCCAGGCGCCACGGGCGCCCCCCAGAGCACCCAGGGCTCCCAGTTCCTCCGTCAGGCCAAGGAGATCTTGGAAGAGTTGGCCGCGGCCGCCCCCGACAAGATCAAGCTAGAAGTCTACGACCTTGTCGCCGAGCGGGCGAAGCTGATCGAATACCGGGTGGCGCGCATACCCTGCACCCTCTTGGACGGCGAGGGGCGGTCGCGCTATTATGGAGTCCCCGCGGGCTACGAGTTCACCACCCTTGTCCAGGCCGTTATCGACGCCTCGAAGGGACGCACCCCGCTGCACGAACCCACGCTGAAGGTCCTGCGGGAGCTCGACCAGGACGTTAACCTGAAGGTCTTTGTAACACCGACCTGACCGCACTGTCCGCGGGCAGCCAGTCTGGCTGTCCAAATGGCGATGGTGAGCCCTCGGGTCACGGCCGAGATCATAGAGGCTTCCGAGTACCCTGATCTCTCCCAGGCCTACGAGGTGATGGCCGTGCCTCGGACGGTGATCAACGACGCCCTGATCTTCGACGGCGCCGTGCCCGAGAATCTCTTCCTGGACGCCATCCTCCAGAGCATCGGCCAGCCCGCCCTGGCAGACCAAGGGGGCGGGCCCGTGATCGAAGAGGTGGACACGGGCGACCAGGGGGCCGGCATGGAGGGCGCAAGCCCTCCCTAAGCCCCGCGCTCTAAACGTCAGGCCACGGCGTCGGTCACATCGAAGCTGAGCTTGCCTAGCCCCACCACCACGAAGCCGATGACCAGCTTGTGTGGCCCCGGCGGCAGGGTTCGTTCCCTCACGGCGATGGTGGTCAGCTTGTTGAGGGCGATGGTGAAGGGGCTCTGCTCGGTGACCGCGGCGAAGGGTGTCACCACCCCATCCACCTGGAACGAGGTCGCTTCCAGGGGGACCTCCTGGCCGTCTACGACCAGGGGCAGCATACCCTTGGCGTAGCCGGAACCCAGGGAGTTCTTGAGCTGTATTTGATAGCCGTCCGGGGTGTTGCGCAGGCTGCCTTTGACGTACAGCCGTCTGAGCAAGAAGGCGGGGACCGCCACCATCCGCGATACTCCTTCGCCAGGCCGCCTGGCCCCTGAATTATAGACGCAAGATCAGGCCGCTGCTCCTTCACCCGCTCGGGCGACGCCCGCGACGCCCCAGGAGGTACGCGAGTGCGGCCAACGCGCCCGCGAGCAGCAAGCCGCCCGCCCAGGCCCAGGGCTGCCACCCGGCCCCCTTCTCGACCAGCGACACCTCGATGCGGGCATCGGGCTCCTGGGGACTAGCCGCTTCCTGGCCAGCGGACGCTCTGCCCTCCTGCACGTCCTTGCTGGTAACCCTGCCTCGGCCCTCGATGCCTTGCAGCGCCCGGTTGAACTGGGAGGCTGAGACCCGCAACGATAACTCAGCCGTCGCCTTGCCCTCCCGAGTCGAGATCGCCACCCGGTCCACGATCCCACCCAAGCCCACGATCAGCGCCTTCACGCCTTCGACCGAGTCCACCACGTCGCCCACGGCCACCTTCAGGGCCGCGGACGGCGGCTGGCCGACCGGCTTGGGCGACACCAGGGCGATGGTGATGGTGGCGAGCTCCACCCGGCGACTCAGGAAATTCAACTGGCCTTGCAGCCGCTCGATCTCCGAGCGCACTCGCGACAGCTCCCGCTCGATGGTCAAGACGTCGCTCACCGACAGGGCCTTGTCAAGCAGAGATAGCAGGCTCTTCTCCTGTCGCAAGGAGCTCTGGAGGCGGGCCTCCAGGTCTATGAACTGCTCGCTCACGTCCTGGCTGCCCGCGCTCCGGGCCAGCACCTTGCCCAGGGCCTCCAGCCTTTCCAGGGCCACAAAGAATTGCGGCTGGGGGACGCGGATGGTCATGGAGGCCTGAGCGCGCTCAGGGTCGCCGAAGTAGGATGACTGCTCCACAAAACCGCCCAGCCCTTCGGCGATGGCCCGCACCTGGGCCACGACGGGCTGGACGGCGAGCACTTCGAGGGTGACGTCGCCGGTCGCGATTACCTGGCGCTGCGCCGCATCCAGGGACAAAGCTGGTGCAACCCCGCTACCCCCCTCCTTTGATGGAGCTCCCGCTGGACCCGCGGGGCCCGCCGGTCCCACCAGTCCTGCAGGGGGCCTCGGCGCCGTGGTGGCGGCAGGGGCCCTGGACGCCAGGTCCCGTGACCCCGCGTCCTCCCGCCCGCCCTCGGCGGGCGCACTCCGTCCGCCACAGGCGGCCAGCGCCAACGAGGCGATGAGCGCAAGACAGAGGCCAAGTTGCTTCATGGAGGCTCCTCCGCTGGCTGGTTGTACACCTGCATATATGGGAAGAACGTGCAGGCCCCGCGAATGTTCCAGTAGTCTTGCACAAGAATAGCATCCTGCTGGTAATTGAGGGAGTGCAGAGCAAGGGATACTACCTCTGCCGAGGGTCGAGGGGGGTGTCCGGCTTTGCACAGAAAGCCGCCGAATTCCGGTCATCCTGAGCGGAGCGAAGGGTCCGCGCTCCTGTAGGGCGGATTCTTGTGCGAAGCTGGGGACACCCCTATAACCCCGGGTAAGGGGGCAAGCCCCCTTACCAATCCCCCAAGACTTATCAACCGAATCTCAGGGAAGGACATTAGTAGCTCATAGCTCAGATGGGCTGCTCTCGTCCAGGTATAATGGCGGCACTCAATGTGATGGGCGCCTACGCCGAGGGGGGGAGGTCGAGCATGGCCCCGGGCGAGCATCCCCTGGAGTTTGTCTTCCGACCTCGCTCCGTTGCCGTAGCCGGGGCCTCGCCGCAGCGGGGTGGCTCCGGGAATGAGTACGTCCTCCAGCTACAGCACTACGGCTTCCTCGGCCCCATCTACCCGGTGCACCCCGAGGCGACCGTGGTGGAAGGGCTGCCCGCCTACCGCTCGGTGGTGGACGTGCCCGGCCCGGTGGACTACGTGATCTCGGCGGTGCCGGCGGCGGCGCTGCCGCAACTGGTGGACGAGTGCGGCCGCAAGGGCGTACGCGTCCTCCACGCCTTCACCGGCCGTTTCCGGGAGACCGGCAGCCCGGCGGCGGCAGCCCTGGAGCAGGAGGTGCTGCGCCGGGTACGCCGCGCGGGCCTGCGCCTCATCGGCCCCAACTGCATGGGGCTGTACGTGCCCAAGCAGGGGATCGGCTTCAAGTACAACTTCCCCCTGGAGCCGGGGCCAGTCGCTTTCCTCAGCCAGAGCGGCGGGAACTGCGCCGAGCTGGTCTACCGGGGCAGCCTGCGGGGGCTGCGCTTCAGCAAGGTGATCAGCTACGGCAACGGCCTTGACCTGACGGAGAGCGATTTCCTGGAGTATCTGGCCGCCGACCCGGAGACCGCCGTGGTGGGCGCCTACACCGAGGGGGTTCAGGATGGGCGGCGGTTCCTGGCCGCGATGAAGGGCCTGGCGGCCAGCAAGCCCGTCGTCCTCCTCAAGGGCGGCCGCACCGCCGCCGGCGCCCGCTCCGTGGCCTCCCATACCGGCGCCCTCGCCGGGGCGAAGGCGGTCTGGGACGCCGCCTGTCGTCAGGCCGGCGCCGTCCAGGTCTCCGACCTGGAGGAGATGATCGACGTTTTGGTGGCTTTCCGCTTCCTCAAACCCGTCCGGGGCCTGGCGGTGGGCGTGGTGGGAGGCGGCGGCGGGCGCACCGTCCAGTCGGCTGACGACTGCGAGGCGGCGGGGCTGACCGTGGTGCCCCTGCCTAGCGAGATCAGGGAGAAGCTGCGGCCCCTGGCGCCGGCCTTCGCCGACTGGATCGGCAACCCCCTCGACGTCTCCATCCTGGCGGGCGCCAACGTCCTGCCCGAGATGATCAGGCTTATGGGCGCCCATCCCGCCTTCGATGCCCTCATCGCCAACGTGGGCGAGGACTGGTCCCTGGATACCCCCGAGAGCGCGGGCCGCATGCTGACCGGTACCCTGAAGAGCTTCCTGGAGCTAGGAGGGACGCAGCCGAAGCCCTTCGCGGTGGTCTTGGGGACCAGCGAAGGCCTCGAGGAGTGGCGCTGGCGCGCCATCGAGGAGGCGAAGCGCCGTTTCTGGGAGGCAGGGCTGGCGGTCTTCCCCACCATCGCCCGCGCCGCGTGGGCCCTGGCCAAGGCCCATGCTTACTATCGCTGGCGAGACAGTGGGTTAGGGAGCGGTCTCTAGGGCGCGAACTGGGAGTGCTCCATCTTTTTCCAGGGCCGGCGTATCTTGCGTCCCGCCCGCCGGGGGTCCTCGATCATCTCCTTGCCTTTGAAGATTTCGTTGATCCACATGGTGCCGCCGGGGGGCCACACCTGCCGGCTGATCTCGATCGCCTCCTGTTTGTTGCGCGCCCAGATAAAGTAGTGCTCGCAATCGCCGCGATTGCTCTTGCTGGCGAAGAAGACCTTCTCGCTATCGTCAGGCATCGTCAGTCCCCGCTATCCTAACTCGCTGTCGTCATCAGGAGGCAGTTCCATCTGGATCCAAGCTGGACAGCCTGGCTCGCCGGGGACGGCGGGAAAGGCGCAGCGGTCCAGGTGCATGCCTGGCAGCCAGCTCTCCAACTCTCCCTCCTCGACCTCGCAGTAGCAGTCGAAATCGCCCTCCTCGGTTAGCGCAACCACGTGATGAGCGCACGTGGAGCAGCGCCCTGGCCGCGGGCGGAACCACTCCTGGAACTGCCGATCCACCATCTGTTGAACCTATGCCTATACCATCGCCGTTGCCAATGTCAAATGGCCGCCTCGTCGCTCTGCCAGGCAGGAGATGAGGGGATTGTAAGGGCCATGCTCCCCTCCGCGCCGCTAACGGAGCCGGCTGATGGCCACCGCCAGGCCAATGATCAGGCCTAGGAGGTCGGGGAGCTGGAATCCCCTGACCAGGGCCTGGGGCAGGTAGGCCAGCACCATGCCCAGGGACGCGGCCGCCTGGAGCATTGGCCCCCGCTTGTAGCGGGCGGAGCGGGTGACCGCCTCGGCGATCAGGTAGCCCACCCCCGCGGCCAGCAGCAGGTCCAGGAACAGGAACAGTCGCAGCGCTCCAGCAAGATAGAGCCAGGCGATCCCCAGGGCAAGCCCCGCGCCCAGGGCCGCCCCCAGCCCCCGCAGGTACAAGATGGGCGACACCTCATAGGTAGGGACGCGCTTGAGCCGAGCGCAGTCGCGGCAGCGGGCGCCTACGGGCGTCTGCACCGCGCAGCGGGGGCAGATGGGCTGCTCGCACTTGGAGCAGCGTAGGCCGGTCTCCACACGGGGGTGGCGCGGGCACGGCACCGACACCCCCGGCGGTGGGGCCGGCGGCAGCCCTATGTCCGCCGGCGCCGGCGGCAGCCCTGTCTCGGATGGCCCGTGCGCTGCCACCGTTGGGCGTCTCCCCTCCAGTCCTAGCTCTTGAGCGCTTCGGGAGGCGCCAGAGCGAAGGTCAATTCCCCTTGGGCTACCACCGTATCGCCTACCCTGGCCACACCGGTCCCTTTGCCGATGGGCCCGCGGACCCTGCCCAGGGTGACCTCTAGCCGCAGGGTGTCCCCCGGGACCACCGGCCGGCGAAAGCGGAAGCTATCAATGCCGGCGAACAGCCCCAGCTTCCCCCGGTTCTCCGGCTGGCTCAGCAGGGCGACGGCCCCCACCTGGGCCAGGGCCTCCACGATGAGCACCCCGGGCATGATGGGGTTACCCGGGAAATGGCCCTGGAAAAAATAGTCGTTGGCGGTAACGTTCTTGATGCCGACGGCGCGCACCCCCGGCTCCAGCTCGATGATGCGGTCCACCATGAGGAAGGGCCAGCGGTGCGGGATAATCTCCTGGATCTCCCTAGCGCCCAGCACCGTCATGGCTCCACCACGTTAGCGCCACGCTCCTTGGCTAGGGCGAGGAGCCTCTCCACTGCCTCCTGGGGCACATCCACGCCACCAGGGAGGATCTCAGCGTCCCGTCTGAGGCCGTGGTAGTCGCTCCCTCCCAGAGGGAGCAGGCCATAGCGCTGCGCCAGGCCCAGCAGCCGTGCCCGGACCTCGGGGCCATATCCCTTGTAGTAGACCTCCATGCCCGCCAGACCCGCCGGCACTAGCTCGGGGAGCAGAGCCTCCGTCAGGCCGGAGACCTCGTCGGGGTGGGCGAGGACGGGGACCCCGCGCACGCTCAGTACCAGGGCCACGGCCTCCTGGGGGCTCAGCCTGGCTCGCTCTACGTAGGCCCGCCCTCCGAAGGCGATGTAGCGGTCGAAGGCCTCCTGTATGCTGCTCACGTGGCCCGCCTCCACCATGGCCTGGGCCACATGGGGACGCCCCACCGACCCGCCATTGCTCAGCTCCAGCACCCGCTGCCAGGAGATGGGGAGGCCCAGGCCGGCCAGCTTGTCCACCATGCGACGGCCCCGGTCCAGCCGGCCTTCGCGCAGCGCCGCCAGGGCCTCCTGGAAGGCCGGCACGCGGTAGTGGAGGCAGTAGCCCAGGATGTGCACCTCGCCACCAGGCACCTCGGTGTTCAGCTCGACGCCGGGGATCAGGCGCAGGCCGGGATGGCGTTTGCTGGCGGCAAAGCCCTCCGCCAGCCCTTCAGTGGAGTCGTGGTCGGTGATCGCCATCGTCCGCACGCCCTGACGAGCCGCCAGCTCCACCAGCTTGGTGGCGGAGAGGGTCCCGTCGGAGGCGGTAGTATGCAGGTGAAGGTCTACGTGCATTCTGTGTCCGCTCGCTGCCCTATTCCACCTCTCGGTCGATGCGCTGGATGGCGCTGGCCCGCCCGGTGGCGCTGTCCACCTCTACCAGCACGGAGGAGAAACGCACCGGCCCCGCGGCAACCTCCAGGCGGTTGGGGAGCAGGGTGAGGAAGCGCTCTAGCACCGACTCCTTGGTGTCGCCGATGACAGAGTCCCGCGGCCCCACCATGCCCACGTCGGTGACGAAGGCGGTGCCTCCAGGCAGGACGCGGGCATCGGCCGTGGGGACATGGGTATGGGTGCCCAGGACGGCGCTCACGCGGCCTGCCAGGTACCAGCCCATGGCCTGCTTCTCGGAGGTGGCCTCGGCGTGAAAGTCCACCAGGACCACCGGGGGGCGGTCGCGGAGGCCATTCAAGAACCGGTCAATGGTCAGGAAGGGGTGCTCCAGGGGCTGCATGAAGACCCTGCCCATGAGGTTGACGACCAGGACACCCCCTAGCCGCAGGGCGCCCCGGCCGGGAGTCCCGGGGGGAAAGTTCAGGGGCCGTAGCAGGGGGACCTCTTGGTCTAAATAAGGCACGATCTCTTTTTGGTCCCAGATATGGTTGCCGCTGGTCAGGACATCCACCCCGGCCTCCAGGAGCTCCTGGGCCGTGGCGGGCGTGATGCCATAGCCGCCGGCGGCGTTCTCGCCGTTGGCGATGACGAGGTCCAGGCCGAGCTCCTGTCGCAAGGCAGGCACCAGGGCCCGCACGGCGCGCCGCCCCGGTCTCCCCACCACGTCCCCTACCATCAAGATGCGCATCCGCTCACTCAGTGACAGAGAGGGGCGAGGAACCCTTCACCAGGGCTGCCTCGCCCCTCTCCCTTCTGTATGCTGGGTTTTTCCTACTTGGCGAAGTCCACAGCCCGGGTTTCGCGGATTACTGTCACCTTGATCTGCCCCGGGTACTGCAAGCTCTCCTCGATCTTCTTGCCGATGTCCCGCGCTAGCCTCACGATGCCCAAGTCATCGATGCGCTCGGGCTTCACCATGATCCGCACCTCGCGACCAGCCTGGATGGCGTAGGACTTCTCCACCCCTTCAAAGCTGTTGGCCACCCCTTCCACGGCCTCGAGCCGCTTGAGGTAGCTCTCCAGCGACTCCCGGCGGGCGCCGGGCCGGGCGCCGGTTATGGCGTCGGCGGCGGCGACGATCCAGGTTTCGGCGCTCTCCACCCGTTCCATGCCTTCCAGATGCCCGTCTTCATGGTGGCCGATGACCGCCTGGGCGACGGCCTTGGGCAGGCCAAAGCGTAGCATCAGGTCGGCCCCAATGACGTGGTGCGCCCCCTCCACTTCGTGGGTCAAGGCCTTGCCGACATCGTGGAGCAGTGCCCCCAGCTTGCAGACCTTGACGTCGGCGCCGATCTCGGCGGCCATCAAGGCGGCCAGCTGCGCCGCCTGGATGCTGTGTTGCAGAATGTTTTGCCCGTAGCTGGTGCGGTACTTGAGCCGCCCTATGAGCTTCACCAGTTCCGCCGGAAGCCCTTGCACCCCCAGCTCGTAGACCGCCTGTTCCCCGGCCTGCTTGATGGTGTTTTCCACCTCCTGCTCGGCCTTCTTCACCACTTCCTCGATGCGGGCGGGCTGGATGCGCCCGTCCTGGATCAGCCTGGTGAGGGCGATCCTCGCCACCTCCCGGCGCACCGGGTCGAAGCAGGAGATCGAAACCGACTCCGGGGTATCGTCGATAACGAGGTCCACGCCGGTGGCGGCCTCCAGGGCGCGGATGTTGCGCCCTTCGCGGCCGATGAGGCGGCCCTTCATCTCGTCGTTGGGCAGGGGCACGACGGAGGTCGTCGTCTCCGACGAGACGTCGCCGCCCAGGCGCTCGATGGCGGAGGTGATGATTTCGCGGGCCCGCTCATCAGCCTCCTCCCGGGTCTGGGCTTCTATCCGACGCACTAGGCGATTGGCTTCGTTTCGGACCTCGGTCTCGATCAAGGCCAGGAGCTGGGCCTTGGCCTGCTCCACGGTGAGCCCCGAGACAGCTTCGAGCTTGCTCAGTTGCTGCGCCTTCACCGCCTCGGCCTCGGCCAGCCGGTCGTCTATGACCTTCTCCCGGTTGCCCAAGCCCTGCTCGCGTCGCTCGGCCTGCTGAATCTTCCGGTCTAGGTTCTCCTCTTTTTGAGCGGCTCGCCGCTCCTGGCGTTGCAGTTCGGCCCGGCGGTCCCTTAGCTCCGCCGCCACCTCGCGTTCCCTGGCGCTGATCTCAGCCTCGGCAGCCTCCTTGATCTTGATGGCCTCGTTCCTAGCATCAAGGACGATCTTCCCGGCGTCTTTTTGGGCGGCTTGGAGCTTACGGGACTGGAACATCTCCCTTAGGAGGTAACCCAAGCCCCCTCCCACGGCCAGGGCCGCCAGGGCCACGGCGACCACGATTCCTGGATTCATCTCTTTTCCTCTCTTTTGCGAAGCCGGGAGTTGGAGGGCCCGCTCCAGCTCCCAATAGCATTCTTATACCTCATTCATGGTAGTGTTTTAGCCAGATAGTGTCAACGTAGGTAGGAAACTATTTCCTACGCGACAGACCTGTGGGGGTCGTGCGGCAGGAGCTTTGCGCAAAATGTCATTCTGAGCGCAGCGAAGAATCTGGGAGAAAGCTAGACCCTTCGCTTCACTCAGGGTGACAGAGCTTCGCGCGACGACTTCTTGTGAAAAGCCGGCGGGCGGCCAGGTTAGGGCTCCTGTTCGCCGTCTTCTTCTGGGGTTGGCCCCTCCAGGCTGGCGGCGGCGGTGGCGGCGGCGGCGCGGACCTTGGCCTCGATCTCCTTGGCCAAGGGGGAGTTATCCCTGAGGAAGGCCTTCACGTTCTCGCGACCCTGGCCCAGCCGCACCTCGCCAAAGGAGAAAAAGGCGCCGCTCTTCTTGATCGCCCCCGTCAGCACCCCCAGGTCCACCAGGTCGCCTTCCTTGCTGATCCCGCGGTTGAACATGATGTCGAACTCGGCGAGGCGGAAGGGCGGCGCCACCTTGTTTTTGACCACCCGCGCCTTGACCCTGGTCCCGATGACCTCCGTGCCTTGCTTGATGGACTCCAGTCGGCGCATGTCGATGCGCACGGAGGCGTAAAACTTCAGGGCTCGCCCCCCGGGGGTGACCTCGGGGTTGCCGAACATTATCCCTACCTTCTCGCGCAGCTGATTGATGAAGACGACGGACGTTCGGGAGCGGGCAATGGCGGAGGTGAGCTTGCGCAAGGCCTGGGACATCAGCCGGGCCTGGAGCCCCACGTGCGCGTCGCCCATCTCCCCCTCGATCTCCGCTCGGGGCACCAGGGCCGCCACGCTATCGATGACCACCACATCCAGGGCAGCCGAGCGGACAAGGGCCTCGGTGATCTCCAAGGCCTGCTCGGCGTTGTCCGGCTGCGAGATGTAGAGCTCGTTCACGTCCACGCCGATGCGGCGGGCGTAGGAGGGGTCAAGGGCGTGCTCGGCGTCGATGTAGGCCGCCATGCCGCCGTTCTGCTGCGCGCTGGCCATGATGTGGAGGGCCAGTGTGGACTTGCCCGAGGACTCGGCACCGAAGATTTCGGTGACCCTCCCCCGCGGAATGCCTCCCACTCCCAGTGCGAGGTCCAGGGAGAGCGAGCCCGTGGGTATGCTCTCCACCGCCAGCTTCGTCTGGGCCTCCCCGAGCTTCATGACCGTGCCGCGACCGAACTGCCGCTCGATCTGGCTCAAAGCCATCTCCAGGGCCTTCACCCTCTCGTTCTCCATGGCTCCTCCTGGCATCTCGTCCTATAGTCCATCTCAGCTTGCGGCGAGGGGCATGCTTATCGCTGGCTGCGGTCGCCGAAGAGCCCTAACCGCCTGGCCAGGTAAGTCAGCAGGATAGCAAAGCCCGCCAACAGCCCCAGGAACGGCAGCAGGTTGGCGGAATGAAGCACCCCGGCCGTAAGGAAGAAGCTAGCGCCATAGGCGACGAGCCCTATCCCGGTGTATACGAGGTATTGCCTCCCCCGCCGAGGTCTCGCCGGCTCTCCTGGCACAGACCTGGGCGAGCGCCCACCGCTATCTTCTGTGGCCATGGGCCCTTCCTATCACTGCGCTCCAGGGCTCGTCCTTCGACAGGCTCAGGACGAGCTGGTGTTGTTCCGTTCGTGGTGAGCCTGTCGAACCACGAACCTAATGCTGCCTGCCCAACACGCACTCTTGTATCCCGAAATCTATGGCGTGGCCGGGCTTGCCAGCGCTTATAGCACTATAGAACAATCGTACTATTTGTCAAGCCTTGTCAAGCCGCCGCGATTGGAGGTGCAGCGAAAGCTCACGACACTCAGGGCGCCGCGAGGCCCCTTTTGAGCGGCCGGCGAGGCTGGCAGTTGGGGCAGAAGTGAGCGCTGCGCTGGCCCACCACTGTCCGCCGGATGGCCGTGCCGCAGCGCGGGCAGGGTTCGCCGTCCCGCTGGTAGACGCGCACCGCCAGCTGGTTCGAGCCCTTGTTGCCATGGCCGTCGCGGTAGGTATCGAAGCTGGTGCCTCGGTTGCGTATGCCCTGTTCGAGCACCGTCACGATAGAGTCCCGCAGGCGCGCGACCTCGGCGCGTCGGAGGCCGTCGGCCCGCCGCAGGGGGTGGACTCCGGCCAGGAAGAGGGCCTCGTCGGCGTAGATGTTACCCACCCCGGCCACCACCTTCTGATCGCACAGACAGGCCTTGATGGGCGCCCGGCGGCCCTTGAGGGCTTGGGCGAGCCGCTCCGCCGTGAAGGCCCCATCCAGGGGCTCGGGCCCCAGGGCCGGTAGCGCCTGGGCGAGGTCGTCCACCAGCCAGAGGCGCCCGAACTTGCGGATGTCGGTGAAGCGCAGCTCGTGGCCGCCGTCCAGGGCGAAGACGGTCCGGGTGAAGCGGTCCGGCGGGTCGCTGGCCTGGCGCCAGAGGAGCGCCCCCGTCATTTTCAGGTGCAGCACCAGGTAGCGCCCGCTCTCCAGGGCCAGGGCGATGTACTTGCCCCGGCGCTCCATCCCCACGATCCGCTGACCACGGAGGCCCAGGACGAAGCCCTCCACGTCGGGCGCAGCGACGGCCTTGGGCCAGGCCAGCCGGACGTCGGTGATGGTGCGGCCCGTCAGATGCGGGAGCAGGTCGCCGACGATGGTCTGGACTTCTGGCAGCTCGGGCATGGCCCCTATTATAAAATTCCCGCGCCCACCAGCGCCACCAAGTAGCGGGCCGCCAGCACCGCCTCGACCGCCCGCTCTATCGACACCTCCAGCGCTCCCACCATGGCAACACCCCTAGACGCTCCCAGACGCGGCCCTCACCGCTGGGAAGGTCCGCTCATGGTGAGCATGTCGAACCAAGAGCCCTTGCTTGCCTGTAACGTTGGCTCGTCCTTCGACAAGCTCAGGACGAGCGGAGGAACATCCGGCCTTCGCTCTCGATGAGCCCAGAATCAACCCACCCGTGCCCTCACAACAGACGCGATACGGCTATCACGGCCACGCCGGCCGTCACCATTAGCGCCCCCAGCACCAGCCGCAGGGTAACGCGCTCCAGGCCCCGCAGGAACAGGTAGCTGAACAGGATGGCGAACAGGGGGTGCGTCCCCACCAGGGGCGATACCACCACCACCGGGGCGATGCTCAGGGTGTAGTAGAACAACGCCACCCCCAGGGCAGAGAAGCAGCCCGATAGCAGCAGGAAGACGATGCCCTTGCGCTTGCTGACGTGAAGCAGGGACGAGCTCTCCCGCGCCATCATCAAGAACAGGACACCAGTGCCCACGGCCAGGGAGAAGAGCAGGGCCACCATGGAGGGGCCCTTGGCAGGCACCGTGTGCCTGACAACGATCTGGGCCCCGGCGTAGGAAAGGGCGGCGGCCAGCGCGAAGCCGTAGCCCAGAACAAGCTGGCGCGAGAGGCGCGTTCCCTTGGGCGGCGCCGCGGGCGTGGCGAGGGCGGCCATGCTGGGGGAGGGCGGATCGGCGCGGCGCAGGGGCCAGACTCGTTTCATTTCGATGTCACCACCAGCAAGATGCCGCCCAGGATCAGGGCCGCTCCCAGGACGATGGGCGCCGTGAGGCTCTCGCCCAGGAAGAGGACGGCCATGACAATGGCGAAGAAGGGCCCCACGGCAAGCACAGGCGAGGAGCGGGCCACGCCGATCTGCTGCACCGAGCTGAAGTTGAAGAAGCGTCCCAGGGGGAAGTTCAACACGCCGATGAGGGCGAACCAGGCCACGGCGTTCAGCGATACCGCCAAGAGGGCATCGCGGAAGGCCAGGGCGGTGATCAGCGCGATGATCACCAGCGTGGCCGCCATGGAGACGAACGTCCCCACCACCGGGCTGAAGTGCTGCAGCCCCAGCCGCGTCAGGATGGCGGCGGCGCCCCATGACGCCGCGGCTACGATGCTCAGCAGGAAACCCAAAGCGCCCTCCCTCTGCCCTGTCCAAAGGCGCGGCCCTCTTCCCAGGCCCTAATGACAGGCTACGCGCCCAGCGGGATTCATCACTCGCTAAGGACGGCGGTTCACCGCCGACAACATGGTAGCGCCAGATACTGCAGTCGCCTAGAGGGGCGTGCTCCGGACTTGGCTTCACCGCCATCTGCCTATCTGTACTGGACGGTACCGGACGGCTCCAACGATCTCCTCATGGTAGGGGTCAGGTTATCTCCAGGCTGGGTTGAGTTGGGAGTAGTTATGGTTGTTGGAGCGGGCAGGGTCAACGGCGATGAGGTCGGTCAGGGGAGTCACGTTATCGCCGGCGATGGTCATGCGGAAGATAACGACGCCGTATTGACCGCTCCCCTGCACCGCGCCGTCAAAGACAATGCTCTGGCCGTCGGGCGAAAAATCAGCGTCGAGAGGGAAAGTACCAAGGTTCGCCTGCCCAGGGTAGCGAGTGTCGGGCTGATAGCCCAGGCCAGCGATGGCAGCCATGACCTTGTCGCGGAGGTCGGACACCAAGGCTCCCGTGGTGGTGTCGTAGATGCGCATGCGGTTGGTGTTGAGAAGGCGACGGCTATCCTTGGAGATGGCGGCATGGATGTAGCCATCGTTGATGACCAGGACTTCGCGCTGGGCGTCGACGTCATAGATGTGGGTTTGTATTCCAGCGGTGGGCGAGAAAGACATATAGGCGATTCTGTTGGCGTTGGGGAACCACTCCGGACTTTCTTCATTCACCGGCAGGAAGCTGATGCGCTGAGACCGTCCCGTGAACAAGTCCACGACATAGATATTGAGGTCTGAGCCACTAGATTCGGACGCCTGGACGACGGCTTTTGTGGCATCCGGCGACAGTGAGGGCCGCGCTATGCCATTGAGACCTAGCGTCGGGATGTAAATTTGCTGGCCGCCAGGGGTGACCCAGTAAAGGGCCCCGCCGTCAGCGTACACCATGCCTTCTGGGTGGATATCGAATCCAATGAAGTTGCCATGGGAGACCTGGGCGGCCAGTGACCTATCAAGGTTGCGGAGGGTGGTGAGGTCAAGGGCGGAGCGAGGGTCCGTGTAATAGATGCCGGGTGGGAAGGTGGGTGCAGGCGTAGGAGTAGGAGTAGGCGTGGCCGTAGGGACAGGCGTCGGCGTAGGGGTGGGCGTAAGAGTCGGAGTCGGTGTGGGCCTGGGCGTCGCCGTCGGTGTTCGCGTGGGCGTGGGTGTCGGCGCTGGGGTCGGTGTGGGCGTCGACGCCGCTGTAGGTATGATCGCAGTGGTTGGGGTCGGCGCTGGGGATGGTGAGGCCGTAGATGCTGGCGTTGGTGTTGTTATAGCCACCGGTAAGACCAGGGTCGAGGTCGCCTTTGCAACTGGTCCTTGTGAGCCGGACGCGCAGGCGTACAACAACCAAGCGACAATTACCACCAGAACGCCACCGAGGGGCGGCCTTCGCATGGTCCGAATTATGTTCTGACGGTAATTCTGGTTAGGACTGGCAATTTGCTTTGGTGACAAGACAAACACGTGTCATTATTACCTCGCAGCAAGGTTGGGCATCTATTCCATATCTCCCCAGGTGCGGCCCACCTTCAGGTCCACCTTGATGGGCACGACCAGCTCCACTGCGGAGGGCATTAGCTACAGGCGGAAAAGACCGATAATGCCGACAGTGAACCCTGCGACGGACGCCAACGCCCCTACCAATGCTAGCTGTGCATTTCTTCTTGCATCCCGATTCGCCTGGTCAATTCGTGCTGCCGTTGCCTCCGTCAACTCAGACAACCTGCTTCTTGCTTCTTCTTTCTCACCTCGTTCGATGCCTTGCTGCAATGCCTGTGCGATGAGCCTTTCATTGGGGGGCAACGACGAAAACGGCTTTTGGGCTCGAAGACGGTCCAAAAACGCCTGTACGAATCTGTAATGGTCGGGCGCTTGAGCCGCGTTCGCGTCCACCACTAAGTAAGCCAAATAGTCTTCCAGCAACATGTCCAGTGTTGAAATTTCAAACAAGGCAGACGATTTGTTCCTTTCCACGTTGCGCTTGACCTGAGCAAAGTCTTCTTCTTTATCGTTCCGCATCAAGCCTTTATCAAGACGATTGTTAAGTTGTGCGAAGAAGTCCTTTTTCGCCTCCTCTAAGCGTCGTAGGCGTCGGGGCTTGTAGATAGTGAAGACTCTTGCGAAGAATATGACATACGCAGCGCTGAAAAGCGCGGCCAGCGCAGCTACTATTACGTTGATGTACTCAGTCGACATAGCTTTCTCCAAGAACTGGTTATGGATTCACTCCATATCTCCCCAGGTGCGGCCCACCTTCAGGTCCACCTTGATGGGCACGACCAGCTCCACGGCGGAGGGCATTATCTCCAGACAGAGCGCCTTCAGGTGCTCCAGTTCCTCCTCCGGCGCCTCGAAGAGCAGCTCGTCGTGGATCTGGAGCAGCAGCAGGGAACGCAGCCCCTCGCGGCGCATCCGCTGGTCGAGACGTACCATCGCCACCTTGATGATGTCGGCGGAGGTCCCCTGGACCGGCATGTTGATGGCGATGCGCTCCGCCCCCTGGCGCTGGGCGTAGTTGCTGGCGTGGACCTCCGGGATATAGCGCCGCCGCCCCAGGAGAGTCTGGACGTAGCCCTCCTTGCGGGCCTGCTCAACGGTGCGGTCCATATACTCCCGGACCTGGGGGTAGCGCTGAAAGTAGGCGTCAATGAACTTGCCGGCGTCCTCCCGCGAGAGCCCCTCGATGCGCTCGGAGAGGCCGAAGGGGCTGATGCCGTAGACGATGCCGAAGTTGATGGTCTTGGCCATGCGCCGGTGGTCGGCATCCACCTGGTCGGGGGGCAGGCCGAAGATCTGGGACGCCGTGGCCCGGTGGATGTCCTGGCCCTGCCGGAAGGCCGCGATTAGCTCCTGGTCGCCCGATAGGTGGGCCAGGACTCGCAGGTCGATCTGGGAGTAGTCGGCCCCCAGCAGCGTCCAGCCCTCCCGCTCGGCGCGGAAGGCCTTGCGGATCTCGCGTCCCAGCTCGGTGCGCACGGGGATGTTCTGAAGATTGGGCTCGTTGCTGGAGATGCGCCCCGTGGCGGCGCCGGCCTGGTTGAAGGTGGTGTGCAGGCGTCCCGTGCGGGGGTGGACCAGCGCGGGCAGGGCGTCCAGGTACGTGGACTTCAGCTTGGAGAGCTCTCGGTACTCCAGCACGTGGGCGACGACGGGGTCAGCGCCCCGCAGCTTCTCCAGGACCTGGGCGTCGGTGCTCCAGCCCGTCTTGGTCTTCTTGCTCTGCCGCCGGTCTATATTCCGCTCTTCGAAGAGCACCTGCCCGAGCTGCTGGGGGGAGTTGATGTTGAACTGGTGCCCCACGTCGTTGTAGACGCGCACCTCCAGCTCTTGCAGCCGCCGGGCCAGCACCTGGGACATCTGGACCAGCACCTGGGTGTCCACGGCAATGCCATTGCGCTCCATGGTTGCCAGCACCGGGATCAGCGGCATCTCCACCTGGCTGTAAAGCCCCCAGAGGCCTTGCTCTTTCAGCGCCTGCTCCATGCCTGGAACAAGGCGGGCCACCATGTCCGCCTCGGCGCAGGGGCCTTCGGGCCAGAGGGGACGCGTTAAGGCTATGCCCGCCGTGGGGAAGAGCGCCGCTCCACGCTCGGCGCCCTCTTCCTCCGCGGCCTTCTTCTGGGCGCCCCGGCGCGAGGCTGGTTTCGGCGGCTCGAGCAGCTCGACCTTCAACCGTCCCAGCGCCAGGGCCTTGAGGGAGAGGGCCTTCTCGCCCAGGAGGTGGGCAGCGAGCATGGTGTCGAAGCCCACGCCCTGCAGCTCGATGTCCTGCTGGCTGAGCGCCACCACCGCTCGCTTGATGTCGTGCCCCCACTTGGGCACGGCGGAGTCCTCCAGCATCGGCTTCAGCAACGCCCGAGCTTCCGCCGGCGCGACACTTCCCGCCGAGCCCGCCAGGGGCACATAGGTGGCCTGACCGGGCTGGTGACAGACCGCCAGCCCCAACACCTGGGCGTACATGGGGTTCTCGCCCACGGCATCCAGCGCCAGGGCGTACAAGTCGCCCGCCTGGGACGCCGCCAGGGTGACCTCTTGCACGGTGGGGGCGGTGATGTAGCGGACCTGCTCGGGGACCGCGTGCCCTGGGACTAAGGCATCGGTCTCGGCCGCCAAGGCGGGCCGCTCCGCTGTGGCGGTAAGGGGCAAGTCCTTCACTATGCTGTTGAACTCCAGCTCGCGGAGGAGCTCCACCACGCGGGCCCGGTCGTAGCCGCGGGCGTCGCAGGCCTGCAAGTCCAGCTCCATGGGCACAGTGACGACGATGCGAGCCAGATGGACGCTTTGCCTGGCCTGGGCCTCGTGCTGGCGCAGCAGCGCCTGCCGCTTGGCTGGCTGCACCTCGTCGATGCGCTGGTAGATGTCTTCCACCGAGCCGAACTGCTGCAATAGCTCCGTCGCCGTCTTCTCGCCGACCCCTGGTATACCCGGGATGTTGTCCG
>Ga0082335_1003305_pt1 | contig 26942 bp, 32 predicted proteins | sample Subgrocontami58m_FD_72375 | JGI IMG/M metagenome (GOLD analysis project Ga0082335, IMG submission 72375) | Subsurface groundwater microbial communities from S. Glens Falls, New York, USA - GMW37 contaminated, 5.8 m (SPADES assembly) (version 2) ...
ACTCCTTTGAGGAGTAGCATGAACCCATTTTGTTATGATTGTGGCATTCGTTTTTGTTCTATACTGTTCACGATGTCGTGACCCAAAAGTGTCTACGATGTCGTGAACCCTGACAGTTGGAAGTTAGAACGCAGGGCTGCACGCTCTGCGTTTTTGTTGAATCTCTCTTTATGCCTTTAACCCCTCTCACCCTCGATCAACTCCGCCGCGTTAGCGATCCTGAGACGTTTAATTTCAACACGACTGCCGATCTTTCTATCGCCCCGGAGATCATCGGTCAGCCGCGCGGCACACGCGCCATTGAATTCGGGATTGACATTGACAGCCCGGGCTACAACATTTTTGTTTTGGGCGAAGAAGGCACCGGGCGCACGACCGCCATTGGTCGCTTCCTACGTAATAAAGCAGCGAACCGTCCCACGCCTCAAGATTGGATGTATGTTCAAAACTTCGCCGAGCCTCATAAGCCGCGCGCTCTCAATTTGCCAGCCGGTCTTGGTTTGAGTCTGCGTGACGACATGAATGGTCTGGTGGAGCATCTCAAGCGCAGCTTGCCTCAAGCCTTTGAACAAGAAACGTATCTCGCCGAATACAACAAGATTCAAAACCAATTCGAATCAGATCGGGACATGATGTTTGCCACGCTTGCCGAAAAAGCTATGGCGGTAAATATCGCGGTGGTCAATACCGCCAGTGGTATTGCCATTGCCCCGACTCGAGGCAACAAGCCGCTCTCGCCGGAAGAATTTGAATCGCTACCTGAAGAAGAACAAAAAGAACTGGATGCGGCGCGCGAGCAGATCAAAGATGAAATGGAAGGCATGTTGCGCGTGCTGCGGAATGCCGAGAAGGCAACGCACGAAGCGCAACGTCAGTTAAATCAACGTGTAGCAACGTCCGTTGTGGATCGTTACCTTGATGAACTGAGGGCGAAATATACCGCTCATGGCGAAACCGTATTCTACTTAAATGAAGTGCAACAGGACATCGTGGATCATGTCAATGATTTCTTGCCAACAGATGATCCTAAAGATGATGCCGCCACTCAACCCCGACCTGATTTCCGCAGATACACTGTCAACTTGGTTGTTGACCACAGCAAGACCGAAGGCGCGCCGGTGGTCGTTGAACTTAATCCAACGTTTGCCAAGTTGTTAGGGCGCATCGAAAACGAATCTCGTTTTGGCACGTTGCTCACCGATTTCACTTTGATCAAAACAGGCGCGTTGCACGCGGCGAATGGCGGCTATCTTGTTTTACGGGCGCGCGATGTTTTTTACGAGCCCTTGGCGTGGGATGCGCTGAAGCGATCCATGATCTCCGGTTATGTCCGCACCGAAGACATTACCAGCCGCACAGGATTCGGCGCGACCAAGACCCTCGATCCCGAACCTATCCCGCTTGATCTCAAAGTGGTGTTAGTCGGCTCACCCGATATTTACTACGACCTGCTGCATCTCGACGAAGACTTCGGCACGATCTTCAAAGTGAAAGCCGATTTCGTAAGCGAGATGCCGCGCACGGATGAGAACGAACATCAATACGCGCTGTTCATTGCCACGCGTTGCGCCGAAGAGAAACTGCGTCCCTTTGATCGCAGCGCGGTGGCGAAGGTGATCGAATATGGCTCACGTTTGATTGGCGATCAATATAAGTTGAGCGTGCGTTTGGGCGAAGTGGCCGATCTGTTGCGCGAGGCGAATTATTGGGCGGGCATGGCACAACACGACAGGGTGGGCGTTGACGACGTTCTCAAAGCATTGGACGAGAAATTTTATCGTCACAACAAGACAGAAGAACTTTTGCGCGAGCGCATCCTTGAAGGGACGGTGTTCATTGACACCAGTGGGGCGGTGGTCGGGCAGATCAATGCACTCAGTGTTGTTGATTACGGTGATTACACCTTCGGGATTCCGTCTCGGGTGACGGCGCGTACGTTTGTGGGCCATGGCGGCATCAGTCAAATTGATCGCGACACGAACATGACGGGACCGATCCACAACAAAGGTTTGCTCACGCTGATCAGTTATTTTAATTCAACCTATGCCACCCAGCGCTCGGTTTCGTTCTCGGCGCAGATCACCTTTGAACAGAATTACAACGGCATTGAAGGCGATAGCGCCTCGTGCGCCGAGTTGTGCGCGCTGCTGTCAAGTTTGTCGGGACATCCCATCAAACAATCCATCGCCATCACCGGCGCGGTGAATCAAAAAGGCGACATCTTGCCGATTGGCGGTGTGAATGAAAAAGTGGAAGGCTTCTTCACCGTGTGCCACGCGCGCGGTCTCACCGGTGATCAAGGTGTGATCATCCCGCAGTCAAACGTGCGCGATCTCATGTTGCGTGAAAAAGTTTTAGAGGCGGTGAAAGAAGGCAAGTTCCACATTTATGCTGTTTCAACTGTGAGTGAAGCGATTGAGATTTTAACTGGCGTACCGGCCGGCGAGCGCAAAGATGGCAAGTTCCCTGGCAAGACTTTGCATCATGCGACAGAGAAGCGTTTGCGCGAATTGGCGAAAGGGCATGATCGTGATCGCGATGAGGATGACAAGAAGCCGCAGAAGAAAAAACGCGCGGTGAAGAAAAAACCGATTCGAAGACGCAAACGTTAGATCATTTCCAACCATATTCCCCGATGAGTGGCACAAAACGCACCGCGCAAATTTTTTCGATGTGCCACGCCCCGCGCCGTTCCCACACTTCCAACATTTGATCAGAATGGGCGCCAATCGGGATCACGATGCGACCACTTTCCGTTAATTGATCGATCAACGGCATGGGCATCGCCGGCGCGGCGGCGGTGACGATGATCGAATCAAAGGGGGCGCGGTCACTCCATCCCAAGCTTCCATCCCCAACCATCACTTCCACATTCGTGATCTCAAGTTCGTCTAACACTTCACGCGCCGAGTCGGCTAACGCTTGATGGCGCTCAATCGAATACACTTGATTCGCCAGCGCCGCCAGTATCGCCGTTTGATACCCCGATCCCGTTCCCACCTCTAACACCGTTTCGTCGCCCTTTAATTTCAACGATTGAGTCATTAGCGCGACGATGTAGGGTTGTGAGATCGTTTGCGCCTCGCCGATGTGTTGTGGCGCGTCGTCGTAAGCGAAGGTGCGATATTCGGGTGGCACAAACTTCTCGCGCGGAATGCGATTCATCGCCTCCAACACGCGCTCATCATTGATACCGCGCATGATCAATTGTTCGCGGATCATCTCGGTTCGCGCTCTTGCAAAATCCATGACACGATTAAACCACTGATTTATCAACAATGTGGGGATGGTAAAATTGCGATATGGCTCAGCGTAAAATCCGACAATCAAAAGTGAAACCTAAAGGGACAAAGACGAAGCAACGCGCAGTTAAAGAAACGCGCGCGGTATACGCGGTTGCCTCACCCCCGATCATTGAAACCGAGCATCCACACATTATCAAAGTGGAAGGGGTGCGCGGCGGCGCTGCAATTACACGCGAATCATATACGAGCGTGCGGGCAATTGTAGAAATCACTTATAGGCTTAAGCAAACGCCGCAAGAAATTGTTGACAGCTATACTGACATGACTCTGGCGCAAGTGTTTGATGCGCTAAGCTATTACCATGATCACAAGCAAGAGATTGATGACATCATTGAAGCGAATGATCGGGTAGATCGTCAATTTGCCGAGCGTGCCAGACTAAAGCAATTGGCAAAAGAAAAAGACGTAGTAGTTCATGGCTGATGAAGTTAGATTATTCATTGCTCTCTATGCTGATGAGGACGTGCATAAATCATTCGCCAAAGAAATTCGCCGACATGGCTTTGATGCGATTTCGGTAGATGAAGAAAAACGGGGTGAGGTATCTGATGAAAAACAGTTGGAGTATGCCACCTTACTGGGGCGTACAGTTCTGACGCATAACCGACAAGATTTCGCGCCTTTGCATGAGAGATGGTTGAGTGAAGGGCGAGAACACGCGGGTATTATTTTATCCACGCAGATTCCTTTGGGTGAACTCCTGCGTCGCACCTTGCGCTTACTTGATAAAGTGACCGCTGACGAAATGCGAAACAACTTGAGGCATCTTAACGATTTTGCGGAACGCAAATCGTAGAGACGACCCGACGGGTCGTCTTTGCGTGTGGCGTAACAAAAAGACCCTTCGGGTTTCTAAAACCCGAAGGGTCTTTGTTATCTATCCATCATACCCAAACCGCTGTTCCTTCCACACATCCGCTTCGTTGTGGTAGCCTGCTTGCTCCCAAAAGCCGAGTTTGTCTTTTGACATAAACTCTAATGCGCGCAGCCACTTGCCGCCTTTCCAAAAATAAGGCGTCTTGTGTTCTTCACCCACAATTGCGCCGATGACGCCGCGCAGTGGGTAACCATGATCGGCGTCAATCGGTTGACTGTCGAAGTGAGTGGCGAGCAAAAAGTTCGGGGCGAGGGCAACGTCTAAGGGGATGTTGACGGTGAAACCGTATTCACAATGTTGGAGAATATACATCGCCGTCGGCTTCAGTTTGATCATCCCCGAATCAACCAGAGTCTTTAACGACACACCTTCCCACTCGGTATCAAACTTACTCCAGCGAGTCACGCAGTGAATATCCATCTTCACTTTGCTGCGCGGCAATTTGTTGAACTCCGCCCACGTCCAACGTTTCTCTTCTTCCACTTCGCCAAAGGCTCGCAAGTCCCAAGTGGCGGAATTAAATTTGGGGACGGGCCCGTAATGCAAAACGGGAAAACGGTTGGTCAGCGATTGACCCGGTGGCAAACGCCCCATGTCGCGGATTTCTTCCTCTTGCTGTTTGCGTCCAAAAATGTTGTTCATAAGTGCTCCTCGATAATTGAAATTATATCCTCTGGACTTAAGTAAGACAAGACGATTCCATCACGAATCCCACTACGCTATGCTTCGGGGACTGTGTAACGCGAATGGGCGAATATCACGAATGATTTTTTTTCTTGTTCTATTCGTTAAATTCGTATATTCGCGCCATTCGTGATTAAAGTGCGTAAGCCCAGATCCTGTTAGATGATGCGCGCCTAAAAAAGATTCGTGAAGTTAAACAGAAGCGGCAACAGTTAAACTGTTGCCGCAACGTTATAAGGAGTGGGTTACGAAAAGATTACGACGTGAACAACGGCAGATGTCCGAGGGCGATCACATTTTCCCATTGCGCCCGTTCGCCTTCGGTGAAGATTGCCGACTCGCCGACGACCTTTGCGCCTGCCGCATCCATCAACATCCGCATCCCCTGAAGCGTGGAGCCAGTGCTGATCACGTCATCTACCAATATGACTTTTTTGCCGTCAATGAGTTTGCGATCTTTTTCGTCGAGATACAAAGTTTGCGGCGCGCCGGTTGTGATCGAAAGTGTGTCAGTCTTGACCGCATCGCCCATGTAGCCTTTATACGATTTACGCAAAACCACGTACGGTTTCTTGGTCACCACCGACAGCGCGTGAATCAGTGGAATGCTTTTTGCTTCGGCAGTGACCAGCGCATCGTATTTCAACTTTTGCGCCACAAATTTTTTGGCTAACGCTTTCGCCGAAGCCTCCACCAATTTTGTGTCACCCAAAATGTTGAGGATGGCAATTCGCAAACCGGGCTTGACTTCAAACAATCGCAAGTTGCGTTTTACGCCAGCCACCTTCACTGCATACACTTCATGAGTGTCTTTCATAATGACTCCTTGAAATCGTAAATGCCGTTTTTGATCCCCCATTTTTTACCACAAGCGGAACAATGAAAATGATCTGATTCTTTTTGTAATTCGCCTTTACAGATTGGGCAAACAAAAATCGAAGTTGGACGCTTCGCGTGGAGATTGGATTCGTCGCGTGGAGATTTGCTTTTAACTCCTGACTCCTGACTCCTGACTTCTGCTTTGATAAAGACACTCGGCGCAAATTGGAACCACTCACCCGTCGGTTGAACCGCCCCATCCAGCGCAGCCAACAACGCCGGGGGAACGAATCGTTTCAGTGCGCCGATTCGATAATGCGATACGCTTCGTTGCGTCTTGATCTCGAACCCGGCTTCTCGAATCCATTGTCGCATTGTTTGCGGATGGAAGTCAAAATTAAGTTTAACAAACTCGACGGGTTCGGGCGAGAAAGGACTCCACGATTGTTGGCGCAAGGCGTAGCGCAAAATAGATTTTAGATTCTGCTTGTTGGCAAATTCGAGAATAAACGCGCCGCCCTCGGCGATGGCTGATTTGATTTCTTTGAGCGCGGCAGGGGCATCCACCAAATGATGCATCACGCGGATCATCATTGCTGCGCTGAAAACTCTCGGCTTGAAGGGGAGTTGATATACGTTGGCGGCAACAAAGGTGTATCGTGTTGAAGTGCCGAGCCGCTCCCGCGCTTGTTCCAATTGTGTGCGCGAGTAATCCATCAGTACGACATGATCAAAATTTTTCAGCAGCGGAGTCTGCCGCCCGGCGCCCGCGCCAATCTCTAAGAAAAGTCCCCCCGCCTTGGGGAGCATTGCCTTGAGAGCGATCTGCTCCGCCCGATCTTCATACTCGCGCTCACCCTTTCCCCAAAAGTCGTCTTGATAGTTCGAGCCTTCGTAATCGCAAACAGGTCTATCGGTCACTTACTTTTTCCCTGACACCAACTGACTCCACGAATCGGGAATCTGATTCACCACATCGTTATACGGCGCGAAGAGATCGCGCAGGCTGGCAAACGGCGTGTGCAGTTCCGTGCCGCTCAACGGAATGGCGACAGGCACTTGCAAATTTTTAATCGGCACGGTGATGTTCACCGGAATTTTTTGATCAACAGGGACAGTGAGATCAAGCAGCACGGGCAACACCGTGCCTTTGGGCAAAAAGATGACGGTTGGTGCGTTGTTGAGTTGCAAGATGCCGCCGTTGATGTTGACCGACGCACCGCGAATGACGGTGTCCTTCGACAAGACCACATTCGTCTCTTGTTTCAACGGCAGATCGAATTTCGCCGTCACACTGTCGTTGACCGGGATGTTGCCGTTGACCGACACGGTTGTTTTGATAGTTGCCTGATCCATCTTGACGAAGTTGTTATACAACCCGCCGATGAGGGGTCCGGCAATCGTCCGCTTGATCTCAAGCCCACCGACAACCAAGCCCAAGACGAGCATTACGGTGATCATGTTGATGAGAAATGAAAAGACGATGGCAAAATTTTTGAACGTCTCCCATGCGCTGCCCTTGGCTTTTGGCGATTTGCCTTTGAGCATGTAGCTGTCAATCGGAGTCGGCTCGGTCTCCATTACGGGCAGACCTTCTTTCTCGTCAATCTTGTCAATGAAACTTTTTATCTTGTCGCCGTTATCTGCTTTTGCAGGGTGGGCGTCTACTTTCGGCTTTTTGGTTTCTTCTTTTTTCTTTCCAAACTTAAACATCGCGGCTCTCCTTACAGATGGATGTGACAATAAGATAATAGCATCGTGAATTTTTAAAAGCAAACGCGAAGGGCAAAGGGGATAAAGGAAAGAGGGGAGATAAGGGAAGAACAAAGGAAATAAGGGAGAGAGGGGAAATAAAGGAAATTGGAGGGCGACGTTCATTTTTCAAGGTTCTCTAACAAAGTTTTTGTAGCGTGTGCCACTTCCTCAATTGCGTTATCAAAGACGGCTTGATTCTTTTTTGAAGGCGCGCGATAACCGCTCACCTTGCGAACAAATTGCAGCGCGGCTTCTTTAATCTCTTGCTCGGTGGCAGGTGGATCGGCGTGACGCAACTTCTTAATACTTCGACACATAACGAGTGTCCTTTCTCTTGCCAAAACACCGAGTGTCTCGCCAAGCGTTCTGTAGTAACGCGAATCGGGTGAGACACTCGGTGTTTGAAGTTATTCTAATTCTGCAAATCCATCACCGTATAGTATGGTTGAAAACCAACTAGCCTCCAGAAATTGTAGCCTTTTGGATTTGTCGCTAATACATCCAAGGTGAGGCGGCTGCCCGCCGGAAAGCGTGTTGCCCTTAACAACTTAAAACCTGCACTGCCGAGTCCGCGTCCCCGTTGATCGCGTTCAACATAAAATTGCCTGATGTAGACTTCTGTTTTATCCGGAAAGAATTCGTCTCGGCGGATCAGATAAACCACATAACCGACAATAACGTCATCTTCTAAAAACTCAATCGTCCAATCGCCGTTCAGCCATTGGCTCATACGGTTTTGTAATTGCTCAACCGACATTGGATTGCGGCTGCCTTGATCTTCGATCAGCCGTTTGTTCATGTGCGCTAACAGCGGCAAGTCTGCTTCGGCAGCACGGCGAATGTGCAATGACATAACCTCTCCTTTTACAAAAAAACCTCGACGGTTTTGCCCACTCCGTTCCGCTATGCGTAGCAGTGCTTCGCAAAACCATCGAGGTCTAACGTTTCCTTCGTTTCCTCTATTTCCTTTTCAGTTCTTCCAACTTCTCATCCAAAACTTTTTGCACCACACTTGGGTTGCTCTTGCCGCCCATGCCCCTCATCACTTGCCCGAAGAACCATTTGGCAACCGTTTCTTTGCCGCCAAGATAGAGCGCAACTTGATCAGGATTGTCGGCGATGACTTTCTCGATGGCAACTTTGATCGACCCTTCATCGCTCACTTGCCCTAACCCTTTTTTCTTCACGATGTCGCCGCCACTCTCACCTGTAGCGAACATTTCGTTCAACACATTCTTACCGGTGTTGCTGTTGATCGTGCCGTCGTTGACTAAGGCAATCAGTTCCACCAGCCGAGGCGGCGTCACCTTTGAATCGGCTATCACCTGATTCGATTCGTTCAACAAGCTAAATAGCTGCGAGATCACCCAATTGGCTATCGCCTTCGCCTCAACTTTTTTCTCTTTGCCCGCTTTCACCGCCTTGTCAAAATAATCTGCTACCTCGCGTTCAGCCACTAACACACTCGCGTCGTAAGGTGTGAGGCCGAATGCCAAGAAGCGTTCGCGTTTCGAGTCGGGCAGTTCGGTCAGTGACGATCTAATTTCATCAATCCATTTTTGATCGAGTTCAAGCGGCGGAATATCCGGTTCGGGGAAGTAGCGATAATCGTGCGCGCTCTCTTTGCTGCGCTGTGAATATGTTTTGTTGGTGTTCTCATTCCAGCCGAGTGTCTCTTGCTCCACCACGCCGCCGCTCGACCACACTTTTGTCTGTCGCTCGATCTCGTATTCGCTGCCTTTGACCAGAGCGCGAAATGAGTTGAGATTTTTGATCTCGGTGCGCGTGTTGAATTTTTCTGTTCCGACTTCGCGCACAGAGACGTTGGATTCAAAACGGATCACGCCCTTCTCCATGTCGCCGTTGTTCACGCCCAAGTAGCGCAAGATGGTGCGGAGTTTGGTGGCGTAGGCTTTCACATCTTCAACCGAATGGAGATCGGGTTCGCTGACGATCTCTAACAAGGGGATGCCGCTTCGGTTGAAGTCAACCAGCGAGTAGGGGCGTGAGGCCTCACGCCCGTCCCCAACGTGAAAAAGTTTCCCCGTATCTTCTTCGAGATGCACGCGGCGCACGCGAATCTTTTTCGATCCTTCTTTGGTGTCAATCAGAATCCAGCCATTCGTTGCCAACGGCAATTCGTATTGCGAAATCTGATAGCCTTTGGGAAGGTCGGGATAAAAATAGTTTTTGCGGGCGAAGACGTTGATACGTTGAATCTCGCAGTTCAATGCCAGCCCAACTCGAATCGCAAACTCGATTGCCCGTTTGTTGACGACAGGCAACGCGCCGGGTTGCCCGCTGCAAACGGGACAGACGTAACGATTCGGTTCGGCGGTCGTTGAATCAACAACGGCGCAGCCGCAAAACATTTTAGATTGAGTAAGCAGTTCAGCGTGGACTTCGAGTCCGATGATGGGTTCGTAGGGCATAGAGATTGGAGATTAGAGATTGGAGATTATTCGACTTCGCGCGGATCGGTGAGGAGATGAACACCTTCGAGTATTTGGTATATGCGTTTGTTTGAAAGTGCGCCGATGAATTCGCCAAGTTGTCCCTTATCAACAGTTAACACTTGTGAGACGACAACGACGCTTCGCTTGGATAAATTCGCTTCGCCATCATCAAGCAAGACATTGCCGGGCGCGTTAGCTCGTTTGAGGTTGGAAGTCAATGCACAAGCAAGAACAGTGTTCAGGCGGCTGTGATTGAAAAGATTGTTTTGGATGACGACGTAAGGGTGCGTATGCCCGGGTTCTGAACCCGAAGGTTCATCGAGCTCTATCCAGTAAATATCCCCCTGATTGATTACCATGTGCCCTCTACCAAACGGCGATGACTACGGCGCATGGCGCGCAGCCGTTTTTTTTCTTCAGCATCTGGCGCATCTACGTAAGCGTGATTAATTTTCTTGAGCAAGTAGCGATTCTGCTGGCGCTTGATGTAATCTTCAATCGCCATAGTGAGAACACGCTTGGGCGAAACTTTTAATTCTCGCGCCAGAGTGTCAATTTGATTTGCCAGTGATTTGTTAATCGTGAAAGCGGTTTTTGAGTGCGCCATATAATTTCTCCGCCCACATTATAAAGCAATGCCGCTTAATTTAATTGCAGATGCCGCCACAGCAGAATCATGTTGAAGTTTTGGAGAGGGGGGAACGGGCGGATTAGATTTCTAAACTTACTCTGTTTTCGAAATGACAGATCACTTGTCTACCTGTTTCCTTGTTTACCTCTGTCCTCTTTCCTAATCACAAACCTCATTGCACTCTCCCTCTCCGAGATCGAGCAAATCTTATTATCCACCAAGCCCGCTTTTGCGCCGAGCGGAATCAGATCATCCTGCTTGATGTAGCCTTCGAATCCCTTTTTGATCGTGATGACCCAAATGCCGCCGCTGGATTCGATTTGGGTTTTGAGTTTGATGAGAGTCGGGATGATTTCGAGAATCGTTTGGGGGTAGTAGAGAATCACATCGGCGGTGGCGGCGTCACCGACGAATCGTTTCCCCGTTTTCTCACGCACGAGTTTGAGAAGGGGCGATGCATGCATCGCCCTTACACCGACGACGCGCACGCGATGATCAGGTTTGAGTCCGAGCTTATCAGTTACATCACGATGTGAATAATCTTTATCGGGCATGGCTGCGAGGATACCATATCAAACGATCACACTCCTCGCCGCGCGGCAAGCAAGGCGGCTTCGACCCGGCTCCGCACGTGAAGCTTGCCGAGAACATTCGTCATGTAATGCTTCACAGTTTTTTCTGCAAGATGCACTCGCTCGCCGATCTCACGATTGGTTAACCCTTCCGCAACCAACTGCAAAATCTCTCGCTCGCGCTCCGAGAGTTCGTCAAGTGGATCGGGCGGACGGCGCGTGAGTTCAACCAGCATACCCGCCGCGAGTGATGGCGACACATACACTTCACCGCTCGCCACAGATCGAGTCGCGTTTGCCAGTTCGCGCGCAGATACGCCTTTGAGCAAATAGCCTCGCGCTCCGGCTTTGAACGCGGCAAGCAGATCATCTTCGTTCTCAGAAACGGTGAGCATGATAATTTTTGTCACGGGGCAAGCGATGGCGATCTCGGTAGCGGCGGCGATGCCACCTTTGCCGGGCATGGTGATGTCGAGGAGCGCCACGTCAGGCAGCAGGTCGCGCGCGAGGCGCACCGCCTCCTCTCCGCTCGCGGCTTCGCCAATCACTGTTATATCCGATTCATTGTTGAGCGAGTGCGCCACTCCTTCACGAAAGAGCGGGTGATCGTCGGCGATCAAAATTCGGATCATCTCATTCACTTTCCACTTCTGGCACAGTCAACGGCAAGTGCGCGCGTATCGTCGTCCCCGCGCCCGCCTCACTCTGCACCTCAAACGTGCCGCCGAGAATCTCGACGCGCTCACGCATGCCTGCCAATCCGAGCCGTCCGTCTACCTTCATTATCTTTGGATCAAACCCTTGCCCGGCGTCCGTGACTTCGATGATCAATTGTCCATCTGATTCTTTCAGATCGATTCGCTGATCGACTCCTGAAGCGTGGCGATAACTATTTACCAGCGATTCTTGCAGCAAGCGATAGGACGTGATCTTGACCGGCAGCGGCGCATCTACGGGGATGCCGCCGATGGCGAGTGTGACCGTCTTCCCGGTTTTACGTTCGTAATCGCGCACGGCGCGTTCCGCAGTTTCGGCGAGCGAGAGCGTTCCGATCTCCGGCAAGCGCAACCCGCTTGCAATCGCCCGCAAATCTTTAAGCGCGGATTGAAGCGCCGTTTGAATCGTGCGGAAGTCATCGCTCACCGCCCGCCCTTTAGTGACGGCGACGACACAATTGGCGCATACTTCTGCCAACGATTCGATTCGCAACAATGCCAAACTTAAATCTTGTCCGGGCCCGTCGTGTAAATCGGCAGACAGGCGGCGGAGAAAACGCTCGTTGAGGGCAGTCGTGCGGGCGGCGGCGCGGCGCACGCGTTCGTGCAGAAGTTTATTCTGTGCCAATAAATCGGTAAGCTGACTCACCTTGTCGCGCAGATCATTTTGCTGAACGACGATAGTGTTGCTTGCCCGACCCACCAATCCAGCCAAGAGCAGATACATGGCTATCGTTGCCGCGCCGACGACGATCCAACTTTGACCCTGCGCCGCGCGAACTTCTCGATCAAGCTCATCGGTGGTTTGATAAAACTCGGAGACGGCGAGGATGTTGCTGGCGCCTCTGGTGCGAATGGGCGCATATGTTTCGATCAGTCGTTGCCACTTGAGCCGCTCGTATTCGTTTTCTGGCTCCTCTAAATTACTGATCTCCGTTTTCACTTCTCCGGCAAAGGCGGCGGCGAGAGCCGGGCTAAGTTTAAATTTGCGCCCGATGAGTGACGGGTTGGTGCTGTAGAGTATTCGCCCCTCGGCGCTCCATACTTTGAAGGCGACAATGCGTTGACCAAGCGGAGTGTCGCTGATGAGCGACCCCAGTGCATTAAGATGATCGGCGTTGAGTTGATCGGTGTGGCTTAGGTCTTGTAGATGGGGCGCGATGAAGCTATCCACATACAATGCCGTCACGGCTGCGGTGCGGTTGGCGACTCCGATCTCGATCTGCCGCCCGACCCAAACGCCGATGATGATCATTCCCATACATAAGATGAGGAAGCTCATTAACAAAAATTGGCGGGCAAGGCTTAGGCTCGTAAAGGCAAACATAAATGTCTCCTGTCGTTTTATTGTATCGCCTAATGTCTGGTGAAGATATAGACTAACGTCTGAATTGTGCGCGCTGAAAGTCGCCGCGGATTAAAGCCGTTTGCCCGTTCCTTTGGGGCGTGAAGAAAGGCAGAATGATGACAGACTATTTTTCACAAAAAGGAGATTACAAAAATGATCAAACGACTTTTTCTTTTGGTATCGCTGGCTTCAATGGTGCTGGCGGCGTGTAGTGCGCCAGCATCGTCTGCGGCTCCGATGCAGCGCACGATCTACATGACGGCGGTTGAGCCCAAGGGCACCACGTCGGCCTCCAGTGAGCCCTTCCCCAGTGTGGCGATGCCTGAAGGTGGCGGATACATCCTCAAGGCGCCGGATAAAGATGGCAACTGGAGCATTGAGACGTATCGCTGGGATCCGAATCAAATCATCGTCAATCAAGGTGACGTGGTGACGTTGGAGATCATGGGCATCAACGGCAAGGAACATCCCTTCAGCATCGAGACTTACGGCACGAGCGGCGTGGTAAAGCGCGGGCAGTTGACTCGCGTGACGTTCACTGCCGATAAAGTTGGTGTGTTCAAAATCACTTGCGGTGTGCATTTGCCATCCATGCAAGCCGAGTTGATTGTGCTGCCTAAGAACTAACGCGCCTCTTCTATACCGACCTATCGAAAAAAAAAAGAGACGACCACGCAATCTGTAAAAAAAAGAGACGACCCGTCGGGTCGTCTCTACTGTTTACTGACAACGGATCACGGATAACTAATCAAATCCAACCCCTCAACTGCATCGCATCCACCACGCGCCCGATGGCGACGGTGTACGCCGCTTCGCGCATATACATTTTGCGTTCGAGCGAAGTCTCTAATACGTCGTGGAAGGCTTTGGTGAGCTTCTGATCGAGACGGCGCAGAACTGCCGGGTGATCCCAATAGTAGTTCATGTCATTCTGCACGCCCTCAAAGTATGAACAGATCACGCCGCCGCTGTTGCACAGAAAGTCAGGGATGTCGAAGATGCCACGCCTCTTTAATTCCTCATCGGCTTCGGGCGTGACGGGACCGTTTGCGCCTTCGGCGACGATCTTCACCCGCGGGTGAATGCGGTTGACGTTGTCACTGTTGATCTGTCCTTCGAGCGCAGACGGGATCAGCACGTCGGCTTCTTTGGCGATCCAAGCCTCCGCCTCCTCGGCGGCATACCCGGCGTCCTTCGCTTTCCCTTGATCAATCGTTCCATATTGATCGGTGATCGATTGCAAAAATACCGGATCGATTCCATCTTTGCGCGAATAGGTATACGAGGCGTGATCGTTGCGGTCATAGCACGATACACAAATTACTTTACCGCGAAGTTCTTTGATATAGGCGATGGCGGCATACTGCGCCACGTTGCCAAAACCTTGAATGGCGGCGATAGTTTTTTCGGGCTTCATGCCGAGATGTTTCATCGCTTCGCGGATCGTATCCACCACGCCATAACCCGTGGCTTCGGTGCGACCTAACGAGCCGCCCACGCCGAGCGGTTTGCCGGTGATGGCACTTGGTGTGAATTGACCGGCAAGTTTGGAATACTCATCCATCATCCAGGCCATCATTTGCGGGGTGGTGCCAATATCCGGCGCTGGCACATCCACACGCGGACCGATGAAATACCACACCTGATCGATCCAACCACGACACAAACGTTCCTTCTCGCCGACGCTCAACGTGGAAGGGTCTACCACCACGCCGCCTTTGCCGCCGCCGAGCGGGATGTCTGCGACCGCGCACTTCCACGTCATCCACATGGCGAGAGCCCGCACGGTGTCGAGCGTTTCGTCCGCGGCGAAACGGATGCCGCCTTTAGCCGGTCCACGCGCGTCGCTGTGTTGCACACGAAAGCCGAAGAACACTTTGATCGAGCCGTCGTCCATGCGCACCGGAATCTGAAAACGAAATTCGCGCGCCGGGTAGCGCAACACTTCGCGCACATCTTTGGCGATATCGATCTTCGCCGCAATAGAATCAAATTGATTTTGTGCCATCTGAAAGGCATTGAGTTGATCAATAGGCATTAGATTTCTCCTTTGTATAACGGTGTTTAATTTTGTCATGATAAAACCTTACCCATGCCGTCTCATAAATTTTTCAATACGACCTAGCGCCTGCTCGATTTTTTCGTAAGAGGTGGCGTAACAGGCGCGCACGAATCCTTTGCCGCTCTCGCCAAACGCCGAGCCGGGAATCACTGCCACTTGTTCTTCCTGCAAAAGTTTTTCACAAAATTCGTTTTCATTCATGCCACTGCGCGCAATCGAAGGAAAGGTATAGAACGCGCCCTTCGGTTCAAAGCAATCGAGTCCCAATTGATTAAAACCGCTCACGATCAATTTGCGCCGTCGATCATATTCGTTCACCATCTTTTTGACATGGTCGTCGCCGCTCACCAATGCTTCTATCGCCGCGCGCTGCGCCGTCGTCGGCGCAGACATGATCGTGTATTGATGAATCTTTCGCATCGCTGAAATGATCTCGGCGGGTCCACCGGCATAGCCAATACGCCAGCCTGTCATCGCATAATCTTTTGAGAATCCGCCGAGCGTGATCGTGCGAGCGCGCATATTGGGCAATGACGCAAAGCATACATGATCAAAGCCGTAGACGAGACGATCATAAATCTCATCCGAGATCACAATGAGATCGTGCTTCTCGGCGATCTTGCCGATCTCGATCAAGCGATCACGACTCATCACCGCGCCCGTTGGGTTATTGGGATAACCGATTAAGATCGCTTTGGTTCTGGAAGTGATCGCCGCCTCAATCGCGGCTGCCGACACCTGAAATTGATCCGTCACCGTTGTGGGCACCGTGATCGGCTTGCCACCGGCGAAGATCACTTCGGGCGTGTACGCCACGAAGCACGGTTCGGGAACAATGACCTCATCACCCGGATCGAGAATCGCCGTCAACGCTAAATACAACGCCTCACTCACCCCCACCGTGATTAACAATTCTTCGGCGTCGTAGCTCACGCCATAAAGTTTTTGCAGATGCTTCGACAAACTCTGACGCAATTCCAAAATGCCGGAATTGGATGTGTACTGCGTCTCGCCGCGCTGCAACGAGGCGATGCCTGCTTTGAGAATCGGTTCGGGCGTGACAAAATCTGGCTCGCCGATGCCAAGCGAGATTACATCCTTCATCGTCGCGGCGATGTCAAAAAATTTTCGTATGCCCGAAGGGGGAACGGTGTTAACACGATTAGAGACGTAAGAACGCATTTAGGTTGTCCTTTGATAGATTCTTCGTAGGGGCGACCCTTGCGGTCGTCCACCTTTGCAGTTGCCCTGAAGGCGAGGGCAAGCCTCGCCCTTACGTTAGATCAGATTGATTCGCCACTCATCATACAATTCGCCATACATCAACTCAAACACGCGCCCGTCTTTAACGCGCACGCGAAAACATTTCCCGCCGGGGATGCGCCACTGTTGTTCAATCACTTCGATCTCCAACCACTCGTCCTTCCATTTCAGAGACGTAGGACGTTCGGCGTATTCGTATTCGGAGTGACACTTAACGAGTTCCATTTCTTTCCTTTGTTTCCCCTGCTTCCATCTATTTCCTTTTACTCACTCAAACCCCACTTCACTCGAATCCCCCACATTGAACGTCCGATACTTGCCGATGACTCGCGCATCTTTGCCAATGAGCGAATGGGCAAGCAGCCCGGTTTGAATCGTCGCGCCTTCGTCAATGATCGAGTCGCGGATGATGGAGCCTTCAACTTTGCAACCGGCGGCAATCGTCACGTTGGGTCCGATCACCGATCGTGTAATGTGCGCCGATGGATCGATATGCACAGGCGGGATGATGATGTTATCGCAATTGCCTTCAAACAACTTGCTGTTATCGCGCCCATTTTCAAGCAGATATTGATTGGTGTGCAACACAGTTTCGGGTTTGCCGCAATCTTCCCAAACGTCAACCGGCTGCACGCGCATCTTCATGCCTTTATCTAATAGAATCTGAAGCGCATCGGCAAGGAAATATTCATTTTTCGTTTTGATGTTCTTCGCTATTTGTTCTTCAATGGCGCGCATAAAGGCTTGCGAGTCTTTTAAATAATAGAAGCCCACCACCACAAGATTATTGTTCATGTCTTCGGGCTTCTCAATTAATTTTGTCACGTAGCCATCTTTGCCTACCAACGCCACGCCGAAGCGGCGTGGGTCTTCAACCTGCTTCACCCACGCGACGGCATCCGCGCCCTCATTCGCTAAAAGTGAGAGATCAGTTTCCACGATGGTATCCACGAAGACGATCAGCATCGGTCCACTTAAAATATCTTTCGCCAAATACACGGCGGTGGATTGCCCGTTCATCTCCTTCTGCTCAAAGTATCGCGCTTTGACATTGGGGTGAAATTTGCTGACGTAGTTTTCAATTTGATCGCCAAGATGTCCGGTGATGAAAATAAATTCATCCACCTTAATGTTCTCGAACATTTCTAACACATGACCCAATACGGGTTTGCCCGCGACGTTGATCAGCGGTTTGGGTTTGGTGAAGGTGTGCGGGCGCAGGCGCGTGCCGAAACCGGCGAGAGGGATGACGACTTGCATGAGATCATTTTGCGTATTGCGTATTTCGTATTACGTATGAGTGATACGCAATAAGAGTTACGGAACACGTTTACATCCTTGGCGATTTTTTATGCCACTCCGTTATTTGTTGATAGTGATGCGCGACTCTCAAGATTCTATCTTCGGTGAAGGCCGGACTCAAGAGCTGAAGACCCACGGGCAAGCCGTCACCGTCAAAGCCACAGTTTACCGAAAGTCCGGCGATGCCCGCCAAATTCGCCGGAAGCGTGAACACGTCGGCGAGATACATCGCCAACGGATCATCTGCCTTCTCGCCGATCTTAAATGCGGTGGTCGGCGATGCCGGGCAGGCGATCACATCCACCTCATTGAAGACTTTATCAAAATCATCTTTGATCAACGTGCGAACTTTTTGCGCTTGCAAATAATAGGCGTCGTAATAACCCGTGGAGAGGGCATACGTGCCGAGCATGATTCTTCTTTTAACTTCCGCGCCAAAACCATCGCCGCGAGTCTTGCGATATTCATCCCACATCGTCGGCGCATCGGCGCGTGGACCAAAACGCACGCCGTCGAACCGTGCCAAGTTCGCCGAGGCTTCGGCGGGAGCGATGATGTAATAGGTTGACAACGCGAGTTTAGTGTTGGGCAGAGAAACTTCGTGCACCGTCGCGCCCAAACTCTTCAATACATTCACCGCTTCATTCACGGCTTTCGTCACATCCGGTTGTGTGCCTTCAATAAAATATTCTTTGGGCAAACCGATTCGCAAACCCTTGATGTCACTCTTCAACAGCGAAACATAATCAGGCACAGGCGTGGTCATGCTCGTGCCGTCGCGCGGATCATGTCCAGCGATCACACTCAGCAACAACGCCGCATCTTCAGCCGTGTGCGCAAAGACTCCGATTTGATCGAGCGATGAGGCGAAAGCGATTAATCCGTAACGCGAGACTCGCCCATACGATGTTTTGACTCCAACGATTCCACACAGGGATGCGGGCTGACGGATGCTGCCGCCGGTATCTGAACCCAAGCCGCCAAACGCCAGTCGCGCCGCCACTGCCGCGCTGCTTCCGCCTGAGGAACCTCCCGGCACGCGCGTGGCGTCCCACGGATTATGCGTAACACCATAAGCAGAATTTTCTGTGGACGATCCCATCGCAAACTCGTCGGTGTTGGTTTTGCCGAGCATCACTGCGCCCGCATCGTTTAATTTCTCAACGACAGTAGCGTTATAGGGTGGCTTGTAACCTTTGAGAATCTTTGAGCCTGCCGTCGTCTGCACATCTTTTGTGCAGATCACATCTTTAATGGCAATTGGGATTCCAGTTAACGGTGAGGCTTTTCCCGTTTTGATTCGTTCATCAGCTTTCTTCGCTTGTTCAAGGGCAACGTCGGCGGTGACGGTGAGGTAGGCGTTGAGGCTGGGGTTGATCGCCTCAATGCGTTTAAGCATCGCTTGAGTCAATTCAACGCTAGATGTTTCTTTGGCGCGAAGTTTAGCGGCGGCTTCAGCTATCGTGAGGGTATGAAGAGTCATATACGTATTGCGTGTTCCGTATTACGTAATACGCAATACGGAATACGTTTTTTTATTCCATCACCGCCGGAACTCTAAAACATCCCGCTTCTTGTTCGGCAGAATTTTTCAGCAGTTCGTCGCGCGGCAGAGAGGGTTGAGGCACGTCATCGCGCAGCACCGTGCGTAATGGCAGCACCGTCGCCGTCGGTGAAACTTTGGATGTATCTGTTGCGCGCAGCTCTGCCGCATAATCTAAAACGGCGGAGAGCTGTTTTTGAAATCGGAGTTGTTCTTCTTCGGTGAGATTCAATTTGGCAAGTTCGGCGATGTGTTTGACTTCTTGAAGGGTGAGGGACATATATCAAATTATAAATGAACAATTGGACAATGAACAATGAGAGAATGAAACAATGAACAATGAGCGAGTCAACGAATCAGGCTTAATAACGCTGCAATACCAAATGTTCCGATGATCATCCCAGAGATTCTATTCACCCATATCATCGCCGTTGCATTAAATTTGTCACGGAAGAATCCAACGCCAAGACTTAATGTGAGCCACCACAAGGCTGAACCGATGAACACGCCGATGACGAGAATGAAGGCGGCGAAGTGGACAAACACCATGCGTGTTTCGTTGACGATACCCAGCCCGGCGAAGATGACGAGGAACGAAAGGATCGTCGCGGGGTTGGTCAGGGTGAGGAACAAGGTTGAGGCGTAGGCGGCGACGAGTCCGCGCCCGCGAGGGGAATCTGCTGAAGCGGATTCGGCAGGGCGTGAGGTGAAAGTTTTAACTCCGAGAGTGATCAAGAATAATCCGCCAATCAAACTCAGCCAAAATTTCTGCCCGATCAAAAAATCAGAAACGAGTGTGAGTCCAAAAGCGGCGACGCATCCATAAAGCGCATCGGCGGTTGCCGCGCCCATGCCCGAAGCGAATCCGATGGTGCGACCATCGCCGAGCGTGCGGCGAATGCACAACACGCCGATGGGCCCGACGGGCGCGGCGATGGAGAAGCCGATGACGATGCCGCGAAGTAAAATTGTGATGTCCATAGTGATCTCCTTTAAAATAAAAAGCGCGACCCGAAGATCGCGCATTGAGTGATAGAACAAGGCGTGACCTTAGGCTGGCGATACGATGTTGCCTTGTTGCTGAATTGGGTTGACGGTCACGCCGATCATAGTGACGAGATGATAGAAGCGGGTGGGCATGGTGTCAAGGGCGGATTCGCAGGGGAGGCGGTCACTTTCATTAAGCGGAATCTGATCATTGACCGCCGCAAAAGGGGTGAGGTATAATCTTGCTCGCGCCAGAATGTGAGGCGTATTTTTTTCGCTTGCCGACGTAGCTCAATCGGCGGAGCAATCGATTTGTAATCGATAGGTTACGAGTTCAACTCTCGTCGTCGGCTCTGGTATAGTAAACGTCGCGCATTAAAAACTCGGACAGGTATCCAAGAGGCCAAAGGACGCTGACTGTAAATCAGCTCGGCTACGCCGTTCGTGGGTTCGACTCCCCCCCTGTCCACTGTGGAGGGCAAGAAGATGTCCTTGAGCAAGGAACTGCTCGAAGAACTTTATAATGCACAACATCTCTCGATGACGGAGATCGCCGAGCGATTAGATTGCTCGCCCAATAAAGTTGCGTATTGGATGATCAAGCATGATATTCCAAGACGAGACGTAAGTGAGGCAATTTACTTGTGGCAAAATCCTGATGGCGATCCGTTTGAGATTCAGGAATCGTTATCGGGCGACGAGCAGGAACTTTTTTATTTGGCTATTGCTCTGTATATCGGAGAGGGGAAGAAGCGTGATCGTGAACAAGTCTCTTTATCCAACACCGAGCCGCGCGTGATTAAAATGTTTTTGAAGTTTTTGCGCGAGATATGCCATGTGGATGAAAACAAAATTTGGGCATGGATTAACATTTTTAATGACAGTAATTTGAGACGCGCTCAAGAGTATTGGGAAGACGTTACGGGGTTGCCGAGATCGCAGTTTTACAAACCAGTTGTTCGTGCGCGGCGGGGCGGCACTTATCTTAACGTAAGCGAATATGGAACATTATCGGTCGGGGTGAATAGCACCCGATTGCGTGAAATTGTTTTGCAATGGTGCGAAGAATGTTTGAATAAGAATGGCGTATAGATGCCCTCGTAGCTCAGTTGGCAGAGCGTGCCCTTGGTAAGGGCAAGGCCACCAGTTCAATTCTGGTCGAGGGCTCACAATAAGAAAAGAATTTTTAGTAGGAGAATGTCATGTCCAAAGAAAAATTTAATCGTAATAAAGTACACGTCAATATCGGGACGATGGGACACATTGACCACGGCAAAACGACGTTGACTGCCGCCATCACCAAAGTGCTGGCGCTCAAGAAGTTTGCCACCTTCCGCGCTTACGATTCCATTGATAACGCGCCGGAAGAACGCGAACGCGGCATCACCATCAACATCGCCCATGTCGAGTACGAAACCGAGAAACGCCACTACGCCCATGTGGACATGCCCGGACACCGCGACTACATCAAGAACATGATCACCGGTGCGGCGCAAGTGGACGGCGCAATTTTAGTCGTCGCCGCCCCCGATGGACCTATGCCGCAAACGCGGGAGCATGTGCTGTTGGCGCGGCAAGTGGAAGTGCCGTACATCGTCGTCTTCCTCAACAAAGTGGATATGATGGACGACCCGGAACTGTTGGAACTGGTGGAACTGGAACTGCGCGAACTGTTGAGCTCGTACAACTTCCCCGGCGACAAGACGCCGATCATTCGTGGCTCAGGTTTGAAAGCGTTGGAAAGCACCAGCACTGATCTCAATGCTCCCGAATACAAATGTATTTTGGAACTGATGGACACGGTGGACAACTACATCCCTGACCCCAAGCGCGAAATGGACAAACCGTTCATGATGTCGGTGGAAGATGTCTTTTCAATTAAGGGACGTGGCACGGTAGCGACGGGACGTATTGAGCGCGGTATTGTCAAAGTCGGTGAGCCGTTGGAGATCGTCGGGTTGTTGGATGAACCGTTGAACACCGTTTGCACCGGGGTGGAGATGTTCCACAAGTTGTTGGATCAAGGGCAAGCGGGTGACAACGTGGGGTTACTCTTGCGCAGTATTGAGCGCGAGCAGATTGAGCGCGGGATGGTGTTAGCCAAACCGGGGTCGATCACGCCGCACAAGAAATTCAAGAGTCAAGTCTATGTGTTGAAGAAAGAAGAGGGTGGGCGGCACAAGGCGTTCTTCAACGGGTATCGTCCGCAGTTTTATATTCGGACGATGGATGTGACGGGCGAAATCAAGCTTCCCGATGGGGTGGAGATGGTGATGCCGGGGGACAACATTGACATGCTGGTGGAGTTGATCACGCGGGTGGCGTTGGAGAAGGGGTCGAAGTTCGCCATTCGTGAAGGCGGTCTCACCGTGGGTGCAGGCGTCATCACGGAAATTATTGATTAGTAAAGTAGGACAAGTTGTCAACTTGTCTTATACAAATAAGAGGTAAATCATGGCTAGCAAATCAAAAGATGTTCGTCCGGTGATCACATTAGCATGCGCTGATTGCAAAGAGCGCAATTACACGACGGAGAAGAATCGCCGCAACGATCCGAATCGCATTGAAATAAAGAAGTTCTGCTCGCGCTGTCGCAAGCATACGGTGCATAAAGAGACGAAATAGCCAGGTGGTCGAGTGGTCATGTGGTCTGATAGTCAATTGACTGCTCGACTAACTGACTACTCGACTATGCGACTAATTAGGCCAGTAGCTCAATTGGTAGAGCACTCGACTCCAAATCGAGCGGTTGTGGGTTCAATTCCTGCCTGGCCTGCCTTTAAAATTTTGTTTAGTTAAATGACAATTATGAATGATAATCCAATCCTAGGTCCGATCATCCGATATGCGCGCGAGACGCGCGCCGAGTTGAGCAAGGTGTCGTGGCCCAGCCGACAAGATGCAACCAACTTAACCATTGTCGTTTTGGTGACGGTGGTTGTCAGCTCATTAGTGCTGGGTTCTTTCGACGCATTGTTTTCGCAAGTCTTTGTAATGTTGTTAGGCGTTAAATGATTAGCAGTATGACTGACGAGAACGAGAAACCCGACGACTCGTTACCCCCATCTGTAGAAGAATATCTCCCTCAGACCGATGCGTCCGCGGCAGAGGCGGTGTCACCGGATGTGGATGTCCCCACGGAGATGTCGGCAGAAGCGGCAGAGGCGGTGAAGGATGCCGACGATGAGCGACGGTGGTATGTCGTCCATTGCTATTCGGGCTACGAGAACAAAGTCCGCCATAATCTCGAACAACGTATTGATACGATGGCAATGAAGGACAAAATTTTCGACGTCGTCGTGCCGACCGAAGAAGAGATTGAAGTTAAGGAAGGACAGCGCCGCACGGTGGAGCGTCGCGTGTTTCCCGGCTACATTCTGGTGCAGATGAAGCTGACCGAAGATTCGTGGTACGTGGTGCGTAACACACCCGGCGTTACCGGCTTTGTAGGGATGGGCAACACGCCGACCCCGTTGCAGCCGCAAGAGGTTGCACAAATCTTGAAGCGTATGGAAGCCGAAGCGCCGAAGATCAAAGTCAATTTCAAATCCGGGCAAAAAGTGCGTATTGTGGATGGACCGTTCAACGATTTTATTGGAACGGTAGGCGAGATCGACGCCGAGCGCGCAAAAGTGCGCGTCATGGTATCATTCTTCGGGCGAGAGACTCCGGTAGAGTTGGATTTCTTGCAGGTGGAAAAAGCGTAGGACGGATTGTAAGACGGATTTAAAATCCGCCCTACAAAAAATTCGTGGGAGAGTTGACTTCGGTCACTCGTTAGCACCACAAAGGAGAAAGCCTCATGGCAAAAAAGTTAAAAGCAGTTGTGCGTTTGCAGCTCGAAGCTGGCAAAGCAAGTCCGGCACCGCCCGTAGGTCCGGCGTTAGCAGGTCACGGACTCAACCTCATGGCGTTCTGCAAAGATTACAACGCCAAAACCGCGAATCGCGCAGGCGATGTTATCCCGGTGGATATTACTATCTATACAGATGGTTCGTTCACGTTGGCGTTGCGCACGCCACCGACCTCGGTGCTGTTGCGTAAAGCAGCCGGTGTGGATAAAGGTTCAGGAGTTCCGAATCGTAACAAAGTTGGCAAAGTTACCAAAGCGCAGATCAAAGAGATCGCCGAGACCAAGATGCGCGACCTCAACGCTATTGATCTTGACGGCGCGATGTTGCAAGTCGAAGGCACGGCGCGTTCGATGGGCTTGACGGTGGAGGGTTAATATCATGAAATATCACGGTAAAAAATATCGCGCCGCCGCCGAAAAAGTTAATCATAATCAAACGTATCAACCCAAAGAAGCGCTGGCGCTCGCTAAAACAACAAACGTCGCCAAGTTCGATGCCACCGTTGAAGTTCACATCAACACCGGGCTCGATCCCAAGCAAGCCGATCAACAAGTTCGCACCGCCGTCCTCATGCCTGCCGGTTTGGGCAAGACGGTTCGCATCATGGTCTTCGCCGAAGGCGAGGGCGCGCGCATCGCCAAAGAAGCGGGCGCGGATTTTATCGCCGACGACGACATCTTCAAAAAGATTCAAGAAGGATGGACGGATTGGGATGTCTCAATCGCCGTCCCCGAAATGATGGGCAAGGTGGGTCGTTTGGGACGTGTTCTGGGCCCGCGCGGCTTGGTTCCGAATCCTAAAGCTGGCACCGTCGCGCCTGCCGCCGATCTGCCCCGCCTGATCCAAGAAGCCCGAGCCGGTCGTATCGAAGTGCGCCTGGATAAGACATCGGGGATTCATGTGGCGATTGGCAAAGCGTCGTTCAGTGAAGAAGCGTTGATGCAAAACTTTTTATCGTTGATGGAGGCGTTACGCAAAGCGAAACCCGCTGCCGCTAAAGGCCTTTACATCAAGAAGATCGTAATCGCTACGACGATGGGACCCGGAGTCAAGGTGGATGTAAATACCGCGCTCAACATTGGTGTGGCGGCATAACCTGTCGTAAGGGCGCACGGCCGTGCGCCCCAACCAAAACTATTTCTGCCTTCGCCGTAGACCGCAGGCGTTCAGAGTCGCTCTGAACTTAATCTCCTGCCGAGGTGAGGACTTCTGAAATGAATCGCAACTGCGATCCACAGAAAGTCTTTACGCTCGGATGAAGGCGTAAAGACTTTTTGATTTGCCTTTCGTAAGAATGGGCGCTCAAAAAGTCAGAACCCAGATCGTTCATTCTTAAACGAAAGGAGGTAAAACAACTTGGCAATCACAAAGAAACGTAGAGCAGAGTTGGTCGCGGAATACGCCGATCTCTTGAAGAGGAGCGAAGCGTTGATCATCGCCAGTTACAGCGGCGTGCGCGTAAAAAATGTTGAACAGCTGCGCCGCAAGGTGCGCGAAGCTTCGGGCGAGCTGCATGTCGTAAAGAACACCCTGGCGACTGTTGCCCTCAAAGCCGCCGGTATGCCGGTGCCAGAAGAGTTCCTTCATGGCGACACCGCCATCGGCTTTGCTTTCAAAGATGTACCCGGCGTCGCGAAAGCGATCCAAGACTTCACGAAAGATTCTGAATTCGTGAAAGTTAAAGGCGGCGTGATGAGCGGCAAGATTCTCAGCGCGAAAGAGATCGCAGCCCTCGCTTCACTCCCGCCGATGCCCGTCGTGCGCGCGCAATTGCTTGGCTTGATCAACACGCCCGCGACTCGCATCGCAGGTTCTATCGCCAGCGCCGTGCGTCAACTGGTAAACGTCACCAAAGCCTACGCCGACAAAGGCGCAGAACAAGCAGCGTAGTTCCTTAAATTCCAAAAGGAAACATTGGAAACAAGGGAAATAGAATTTACAAATCACGACTCAACATGAGTCATTAATGGAGAAAATTGAAATGGCTGATTTAAATAAACTCGTCGAAGAAATGAGCGCGCTCACCGTTTTGGAAGCGTCTCAACTGACCAAGTTGTTAGAAGAAAAATGGGGCGTGTCGGCTGCCGCACCGATGGCGATTGCCGCCGTTGCCGGTGCTGCCGCCGCCGCTCCTGCCGAAGAGAAAACCGAATTCACCGTGATCCTCAAAGAGGCAGGACCCAAGAAGATTGACGTGATCAAAATCATTCGCCAACTGACCAACCTTGGTTTGAAGGAAGCGAAAGACATGGCAGAAACCGCTGGCGTGAAAGTCCTCGACGGCGTGAGCAAAGACGCCGCCGAAGAAGCGCGAAAGAAACTGGCCGAAGTCGGCGCAGTGGTCGAAGTCAAGTAGTTCGACTCGCTCGACAAAATAAAAATGCGCGCTCATTGAGGGCGCATTTTTTGGTTAAACGATTTTATTACGGGCGTTGCGTGCGCGTGGGTGACGGTGTGATGGTGGGCGTTGCGGTAATCGGCGTCCCCGTGATCACAAAATCGGCGGAGCGTTTGAGGGCATCACCCAAAAAGATCGAGACGCGATAATTGCCGGCGATCCATTTGCATTGCACTAACGGACATTTGGCGGCGGCATAACCGCCCGCGCCGTAGATCCATCTATCGGTGTCAATAAAGATCGGTGTACCGTCTTTATACCAAACGACTGTTAATTGAAAGCCTTCGTTGAAATCATTGAAGGTATAAATGGCGTAGAGGTCGCTGATCTTCCCCGCATCAAATTGAGTCGCCGCGCCGATGGGAACGTA
>Ga0082335_1003308_pt1 | contig 26926 bp, 18 predicted proteins | sample Subgrocontami58m_FD_72375 | JGI IMG/M metagenome (GOLD analysis project Ga0082335, IMG submission 72375) | Subsurface groundwater microbial communities from S. Glens Falls, New York, USA - GMW37 contaminated, 5.8 m (SPADES assembly) (version 2) ...
AACGTCATATTGTTTAGGAAAATATGCAATGTGTGCTTTACCATAAAAAGGAATTAGGTGATGTTCACAGTAGGAAAAAAATGTTATCTCTTTTTCCAGAAGCATTTCTTTATAACCATAGTTGTTCTCAAACAAAGTCATTTCGGGTTTTAGTGATGGATCAAGTCCACTGAATACTTCATTCACATACATTTTTGCAACACGGTGTGGTGTTTCTCTAATACTTTCATCTTCCAGATCAAGTCCCAATATTTCCAAGATAGCGGAAACATGTGAATCTATCATCTCGATCTTTTTTGTGTTACTTAAATTACCTTGAAGATCGGCAAGAAATGGTCTGAGCATTGTTTGAGGTGCCATATAATTACTGGGCAACTTGTGTTTTAAGATCGGTCATTTGCGCCAAAACATACGCGGTAACTGCCATCACGAGATCGCGAACAGCAACATCCAACATTCCTCCACTTATTAAAACTAACGCAATAGAAATTAGCCATATCATTACAATATAGCTTCCGATTTTCGTGTATCTTAATACAATTATTCCTGCTGCAATTTCAATAATGCCAACAATAATCATAAAGGTGTGTGGTGCAAATGGTAATATTGATATAATGCTCGGGCTAAGGTATTTATCCCATTGTACAAGCAAATTTGTAAATTTATCTAAACCGGCAATGATAGGAACTGCACAAAATGTGAAGCGTAAAATGTTCCAAAGAACATTTATTTTATTTTTTACATCTGACATTGTGACCTCTTCTAATTAGGTTTATTATGTATTGTATTCATTAGATAAAGTCACTTAGAAAAGGTTACAAAAAAACTATTAATAATATTTGTAACCTTGTAAGTAATTTGTTATCTAATAGATATGGAAATAACGCGGAAAATACCTAAAGCATCTATGGATGACGGGGAAATCATTCGTTCAGTTCTTAGTGGGAACAGAAATGATTACGAGTTTATCATGCGCAGGTATAATGAACGTTTGTACCAGATCGGAATTTCCATTTTAAAAGATGAAAGTGATGTGGAGGATATAATGCAAGAAACCTATATTAAAGCATATAAGCATTTAAGAAGTTTTAGACAACAGTCAAAATTTTCAACATGGCTGACGCGGATTATGGTAAACGAGTCTCTGGCAAAATTAAAGTATAGAAAGAGATTTGAACAACTCAGCGATACAGAAACCGATAATGTACCGTCATATTTTACTCATAATGAAACTCCTGAAAAACAATTCATGCAAAAAGAATTGAGCGGTATTATTGAAAATGCAATTAAGAGTTTACCACAAAAATATCAAACTGTTTTTATGATGCGTGAAATTGAAAATATGAACGTTCAGGAAACTGCACAGTCCTTAAATATTACTAATGAAAATGTTAAAGTTAGATTGCACCGTGCTAAAGAACTTTTGAAAACAAATATTACGCTCGCTTCCGGTACTCCAGAAATTTTTCCTTTCTTACAAACTCGATGTGATCGCGTAGTATTATTCGTCCTACAAAATATTCGGAGTTAATAAAAAAAGTGATGCGAGATAACATAAGTCGGCTTGAAAAAATTTCTTTACTCCTTGAGCCGACGGCTCAAGACCGTTTGGACGCATTAAAAAAAATAATTGACTATTCGGAAGATTTCCTTCAAAATATCAACATCTTACCTTCTTACAATGTTACTGATAATAAAGGATTAGGAATTTATGATTCTCCCATCGGAGAAGAGGCCGGTAACATTGACGAACTTCTAAAATCATTAAAAGAAAACGTTGACACACCAGGCTTGAACCCTGCATCCAAAGGTCATTTAGGTTATATACCTGGCGGTGGAATTTTCCATTCTTCATTAGGTGATTATCTTGCGGCAGTTACAAATCGTTATGCCGGAGTTTTCTTTACATCTCCCGGTGCTGTTCGTATGGAAAATATGTTGCTGGAATGGATGTCAAATATCATCGGTTATCCAAAAACTTCAGGCGGAAATTTAACTTCCGGAGGAAGTATTGCTAATCTTATCGGCATAGTTTCAGCTCGAGATGCTTTTCAAATCAAAGCAAAAGATTTAGATAAAACAGTTATTTATTTATCCGAACAGGGACATCATTCAATTGATAAAGCAATTCGAATTGCAGGACTTAACGAGTGCATTAAAAGATATATCCCTCTCGATGACAGCTATAGAATGAAATCTCAAGAACTTGAAAATATAATTTGTTCGGATCGAAAAGCTGGTTTACATCCTTGGTTGATTGTTGCATCAGCAGGAACTACCGATGTTGGCGCTGTTGATCCATTAACTGAGATTGGATCAATTGCGGAGAAATATAATTTGTGGTTTCATGTTGATGCCGCTTACGGAGGTTTCTTTATTCTTTGTGATTCAGGTAAAGCTGTTTTGCAGGGTTTAAATAAATCAGATTCAATTGTGATGGATCCTCATAAAGGATTATTCGTTCCCTATGGTTCTGGTGCAGTCTTGGTTAAAAATAAAATGCAGCTTCTTGAGTCGCATCACTATCAAGCTAATTATATGCAAGATGCTTCGGCTTCCACCGATGAATTATCACCGGCGGATTTATCTCCCGAACTATCGAAACATTTTAGAGGATTAAGATTGTGGCTGCCTCTGAAATTAATTGGTTTAGCTCCATTTCGTGCAGCACTAGAAGAAAAAATTCAGCTCGCCAGATATTTCTATAAAGAACTCCAGGCAATTGATGGAATTGAGCTTGGACCATATCCCGAACTATCAGTTGTTACTTTTAGATATGTTCCGCAATCAGGTGATGCGAATGAATTCAACAAAAAATTAGTTAATGAAATCCAGCGGGATGGGAAAGTATTTTTATCTTCCACAATGTTAGATGAAAAATTTATAATTAGATTAGCTGTGTTAGCTTTTAGAACTCATCTGGATACGATTGATTTGGCAATAGATATTATTAAAAATAAAATTAGAAAGTTGAAATGAATCAACTTCACTTGCGGATTTTTAATTTTGGAATGTCAACCAGATAATTCTTAATTATCCCCTTGTTGCAGTAATAATGTTTTCAAGGAAACCGGGGAATGTTTTTATAATACCAGAACCAATTCTTCTGTAATAATTATTCATAATAATATTTTGAATCAACTTCGCAATTAAAATTCGTTTCTTAAATAGTTTTTTCCACTCTCGTATGTAAAGCAGTTCAGTTAGTAGATCATCAATTCCATCAGATCTTTGTTTCTCAAATGTTTTTGAAATTAATTTCGCGCTTTGCATAGCCATACCTATTCCATCTCCGGCAAGAGGCGCAATAACGGCTGAGGAATCTCCGATAAAATATATTCCGTTCTTTACCAGCTCTCTCTCCCCTAAAAAAATATTACCTGTACCATAGACCGGTAGATTATTTACTTCATTAATAAATCCGTTCGCAAATAGCAGATTGAAATTCTTGTTCCCTTCCATTAAAGTTTTTATTTGTTCTTTAGGATTGCCTTGAGTTTCACTCCGATTTTCAAGAAAACATACAGTAGCTTTATTCTCGCCGACAAAATTTAATCCGCAGTATATTCCTTTCGCAGCAAATATTTGAATAGCATCTTTTTCTAAAACATTAAATAACGATTCATCAACATGAAACTTGACTCCATTAAGGAACGATTTTTTAGTTACAAAATTTCGATTAAGCTTTTTATCAAGAATATTTTGTTTACCGTAAGCGGCAATAACTTTATTACATAAAACTGTTTGTGAAGATTGGTCATTATTAACAACAAGAGTAATAAATTCTTTACTATGAATAATTTCCTTAACCTCGCCCGGCTGTAAAACAGCAACTCCTTTCTTCTTAACTACATCAAGTAAAAAATTATCAAATATCCCGCGTTTAATACCATAAGCAGAGAATTTTAATTTTGTTTCAATGAAGGAATTGTTATCATTATAAAATTTGAACTTGGTAATCGGGTTAGGATTTAATTTTAAAAAACTGTCAAAGAGATTGAGATTTTTCAGTGTGCTAATTACTTCTCTTGATAAAAATTCACCGCATAGAGTTTCTCTCGGAAAAGTTCTTTTCTCGATAATACAGACCTTAAAACCTTGATCATGGAGATACAACGCTGCTGTTGAACCGGCAGGGCCACCCCCAATTATTGCAACATCATACTTTTCCATAAATTACTTTATAATAACCGCAAGCCAGCGGAAAGCCCATCGGTATTCAATTATAACTGAAGATGACTTTGCACTGGAAAATATTTCTTGCAATTCTTTTCTAAGAAAACCCCTTTTTACAGAAAGCGGACCGTCGTTTTTAACCATTTCGCTTTTTGAGAATAGGAACGTTAGTAGTTTAATGCCAGCGTACGCATAAACGGAGCGGTGAAGATCGTTTATGATTATACCATGCCGAGAGATTTTCATGAAACTCTGCATCAATTTATTTATTTCTCCTTCACTGAAATGATGGAGGAATAATGAAACATGAACGATGTCGAAACTGGATTCTTTGAACGGAAGACAATAGGAATCGCCGCAGATAATATTTACATCTGAACTATTTTCTTTAACATATCTACAAACCCCTTTGTTTATATCAAGACTTGTTAGACAAACTGTTGTACCGTTGGAATTAAATTTAAAATTATCAGATCCGCCTGAGCCGACATCAAGTATGGAAATTCTTTTACTTTGTCCAATAACTTTTGAAATTATTTCTAAACCTTTTTTGCTTGTTGATCTTCCACCTAAATACTTATTTATTATTTCAAGTTCGCTAAGAGCTGTATTAATTCTAGCATCAGTTATGGAAAAGTCATCCATAATTTCTTTTTGGTAGCTTCTCCGCTTTAACATTAAACGCCTTTCAACAAAGCAACTTCCATAGTAAGTCCCGGTCCGAACGCAACGGCACAGCATAGATCATTTTGCTTAATTGTTCTCGTTTGAAGAATTTCTTTCAACACAAAAAGAATAGATGCCGATGACATGTTGCCGAAATTTTTGAGGACATCTCTTGAAGGTTTCATTTCTTCATCAGTTAATTCTAATCCCTTATGAAGTGAATCTAAAATTGCTCTGCCTCCCGGGTGAAGTGCCCAGTGTTTAATCTCTTCTTGTCTTATTCCGAACTCATCTAATATTTTTTTCAATGCGGGAATTGCTCGCTCTAAAATAATTTTAGGAAGTTCGGTTGACAGCATCATCTCAAAACCGAAGTCACCAATTTTCCATCCCATAAATTCTGCTGAGTTATCAAATAAAATTGATTTAGTAGAAATAATTTTTAATTGAGTTTTAGATTTTAATGAATGAGAATTAGAAAATAACGCCGCTGCCGCACCATCGGCAAAAATCATGTTTGCAAGAATATTGTCTTTGGTCGGCTCAGTCTGTAAGTGGAGACTGCATAACTCAACCGAAACTAACAGAGTATTTGTTTCTTCTTCGTCTGATACATTGTTCATCGCTTCAAGAACTGAATTAAAACCTACCAATGATGCTGCACATCCCATAAATCCAATATGAGTTCTTTTTACATTTCTTTGCAGATTAAGTGAATTAATTAAATGATACTCCAAACCTGGCGCGAAAAATCCCGTACATGATACCGTTATTAGCCTGTTAATTTTCGCAGGATCAACCTCATTAATTATTAAAAGTTTTTGTGCAGCTTCAGTAGTTAATTCTTTCGACCATTTTTCGTACTCCGTCATTCTAAGTTTTGTGCTTGGTCTAATGTAACTATCCCCTTTGCTGTAAAATTTTTCTTCTGAGGAATCAATGCCATCCGGTACAACAAAATATCTTGTATCAATTCCGGAGTGAGTTGATGCTGCATCAATCATCCTTGCTATTGCGGGACGATCAGCCATTCTTTTTTTTAACTCTTCCGTTGCTTTGGATTGAAGCACTTTATATGGGGGGGATGCCGTAACTATATCTATTAACATAGCGCAACTTCTTTCATGCTAGTGTAACTGATGAATTTTAGATAGAACAATTCTTATGTTATTCATATAACATTTCTTTGAGCATAAATGTTCACAAAAAAATAATTATGAATTATTCCCTATCAGAATTTAAATTTAGATTAGATCTATAGGATATCATAAGTTACTTACAATCTGCCTTCAATGAATTTCATTGTCTTATCAAAAAATTCCACTAGTATCATTGTAGGATCAAACGAAGCATTGTTAAACATCAAAATGAATGTGATATTTTTTTCGGGCCAGTAATAAACAAGCGTTTTAAAACCAAATATTGTTCCGGAGTGTCCCCATATTTTTTTACCGTTAGTAGTGCCAAGATTAGCGATTCCAAGTCCGTATCCGGATATCTCACTAGCACTAATTGCATTTAGTCTTTCTGTTTGTAATGAGCTTGATATAAGAGAGCCTTTCACAAGTGCTTGAACCCATGTTTTCAAATCATAAATATCAGAAATTAGGGCACCAGAAAAACCGGCATAGGAAGGATTAAATGATTCTGTAACATCAGGTAGCGGAGTTTCATTTTCAGCCCAGCTATAGCCATGAGAATAATTTCCCCACATAAAATTATCGGCTGGATAAGTAGTATTGTAAAGTTTTAACGGCTCTAGAATTTTTTTCTTTAATTCATAAGTAAACGTATTTCCAGTAATCTTCTCAATTATCATTCCTGCAATTATTGTATTTGTATTTGAATAGTGGTGTGCACTTCCTGGTATAAAATAAAGCGGTTCTGGATATGCAATGTCAACCAACTCTTGAGGTTGCCATATTCTCATTGGGTTAGCTTTTACCGGCCCAGCTAATGTCGGTGATTTGTCCGTATAATTAAATATTCCACTGGAATGATTGCAGATCATTCTAATTGTAATATTACCCCATTTTGTATATGCCGGTAGAAACTTAGTTATTTTATCTTCTAGACTAACTTTGCCGCTATCCACTAACTGTAAAAGTACTGTGTATGTAAAAGTTTTTGTAACACTTCCCATTCTAAATTTCATATCATCTTTCATCAACTCACCAGTTGCAACATTTGACTTTCCTTTTGCTTTGACCCATGTAAGTTTTTGATCTGGAGCCCAAACTGCTGCAATTAAACCGGGGGTTTTTAAGTTTGTTATTAGTGAATCTGTTAAATGTTCAAAAAAGGAAGTAAGTTTATCGTTATTTGGATATGCTAAAGGGTTAGAACTTTCTTTACATGATAATGTGAAAATAAATAATATCGTTGGTATCAATAAAGTGAAATAAAATTTCTTTTTACAGATAAAAATCAAAGTTGTGCTATGAATAGAATTTTTCATTTTATAGTCTCCAAAAGAGTAATTAGCAATAAATTATTTAATCTTCTCCTACAAAAAGCAGAATAAGTATTTCATTTTCTTTTTCGAAAATTTTTGATCTCTATTATCATGGTGTAAGTATTTTCATGAATTCCATTAATGCCATTGCTGCCGGCTCGCCATCTTCACAGTTTGTATATACAAGAATGGTTATTTTTTTTTCAGGATAATAATAGACTTGAGAATTATAACCAGAAATTATCCCCGAATGCCCTATCCAGCCATTAATCTTCATAAGACCAAAACCGTAAAAAGATTTTCCATTACCTTCATCAACCCACTTAATACGCTCCTCTTTTGTAGTAGCGGAAAGTAAATTCCTTTCTTTAATCTCTTTCATCCATATCTTCAGGTCGGAGAAATTTGAGATCAATATTCCGGCAGCATCGCCCCAGGAAGGGCTGTAATTTGTTACATCAGTCAGAATGCCGGTAACAGTTGAGGAAGAATATCCGTGAGAATATGGGTAAGGTAAAAAACGGGACACCGGCCAGTATGTACTTGTCATTCCCAGCGGCTGAAATATTTTTTCACTTAATACCTGTCTAACACTTTTACCGGTTACTTTCTGAATTAACAATCCGAGTATAATTGTATTGCTGTTGCAGTATTCATATTTGGAACCCGGTGTAAATTTTAGTGGAAGTTTAACGGCAGCGGCAACAATTTCTTCTGCAGTGACTGTTAGTTCTCCTTTGTAATAAAGAACCTTAGTCATAAAATCAAGATTTTCGGTGTAGCTGGATAGTCCGCTTGTCATATTGCCCAGCATTCTTACAGTAATCTTGCCCCCCTCAGGTATATTATATTCCGGAAGGTAAGAGGAGATTGATTTGTTAAGATCAATTTTACCTTCGTCAGCCAGTATCAGTACGGCTTCTGTTGTAAATGTTTTTGTTATGCTTGCAATTCTGAAATAGCTTGCCTCGTTCATCGGTTCGCTTGTAACTAAGTTACTTACGCCGCGTGTTATAAATAATTCTTTCTCACCTTCAGCATAAATGCAAGCTGTCATACCTGGGGCATTGTAATTCGTTATTATTTTATCCGCGGCTGACTGCAATTTCGCGATGTTCTCCTTTGTTAGAAGTGGAGTTTGCGCTGCTTTTTGTCCTTCTATAGCTGAAGTACAGATTAATAGAAGCGAGAGCAGATATGAGAGACAAAATAGGTTTTGCAAGTATCTTACTTTCATTGAATCCTCCTCGCAGTGATTTATGTAATGTATCTTCTTAAAATCTTTTTTCGAATTTTATAAATGCCTTCAACATCAAAAACTTCCCTTACAATCCGTATTTTCTAAACATCCGGCATATCAAACTTGAAAGGAACGCTCTTCTCCTTTACCAGGCACCTAATATCTGTGCGAAATCTGTGAATGCAGCACCCGCTGGTTCACCATCACTCCTGTTTGTATAGAGAATAATTGTTATCTTTTTTTCAGGATGATAATACATAATAGTATTATATCCATAGATTTGCCCAGAATGCCCTATCCAACCGTGGCCTTTCGATAAACCAAATCCATAAAATTCAATCCCTTTACCATCTTTATCCACCCACTTGAAACGTTCATTCCTTGCCCCGGGAGAAAGTAAATTCCCTTCATTAATTTCTTTGATCCATATTTTCAAATCAGCAAGATTAGAGATCAAAATTCCAGCAGCATCTGCGTGAGAGGGACTCCAGTTTGTTACATCTTTGTCTGTCCAATATCCATGAGTATATGGATATGGTAAATAGACCGATGTGGGCCAGTAGGTGTTGGTCATTCCTAACGGAAGAAATATTTTTTCATTTAATACATCTTTAACAGTTTTACCTGTTACCTTTTGGATTAATAAACCGAGAATTACTGTATTGCTGTTGCAATATTCATGTCTAGTACCTGGTGTAAAATTAAGGGGATGCATCGCAATAACTGCTACGATGTCTGCAAGTGTGATAATTAATTGTCCATTTAATTTCTGATAAGGCGTAGTCCATATTTCATCTCTAACATAGTCATACAACCCGCTTGTCATGTTACCGAGCATTCGTATAGTAATTTTATCATCGCCGGGTAATTTTAATTCCGGAAGATAATAAGAGACAGATTTGTTAAGATCAATTTTACCTTCATCGGCTAATATAAGAACAGTCTCTGTTGTAAAAGTTTTTGTTATACTTGCAAGTCTGTAATAGTTATTTGCATTCATTGGTTCATTTGTAACCAAGTTGCTTACACCACGCGTAATAAATAATTCCCCCTCACCTTCTACAGAAATGTAAGCAGCCAGCCCCGCTGTATTATATTTTGTTATTGTAAGGTCAGCAGCTGACTGCAGTTTTACCAAATTTTCTGATGTCAAAACATTAAAATGTGGTTCTGCAACCCCTTCCTTACAAGAAGAGGTGATTATTAATATGGCAGATAGAATAAATAAACAGAAAAGATTAAAAAATTTTCTATATCTCATCTTATCCTCCTAAGAGATAAAAATTTCGTACTAGACTAATTGGATAAAACCTAATTTCATAGATGTACTTTTCTAACTAAAAAACTAAATCCAATTCTACTATCCATTGATACTCAGGAGAAGAGACTGTTCTAATTTTAGCTGAATACCGAAATTTTAAGGGAAGTAAGAATTGAATTGGAACTCTTAACCAAACCGGCCATTCGTAATAGTTAATCCCTATCAAAGAACCAAGCTGCAGACCAATTGAAGGACTGAATAAAAATTGATTTTCACCTGGAACTTCTGTTCTTATATATTGCCCCATCTCATTTATCTGTAGATTCGGAAATGAATGAAACCGCAGCCAACCTGCTTCTATATAACCATATATTCCCAAAAATCTGCTCTCTGAGATCCATATATCATAATTGTAAGCTATTCCTCCTTTAAGTATATGAGCCCATAGATCCACATCTACTCCATTAAGGGAAACAAATCCTTTTAATAATGAAAATGAAACTGTTGTCCCAAACCAATAATCAACAGTCCAAGCTTTCGTACGGTCGAAATTATAATTGTAAGAATAAAAAGCAGAACCGAACGAAAGTCTTAAATCGTATTCCCGCCATTTTTGTATATCATCAGAAATAATACCTAACCCAAGCGAGATAGAATTTGCGACCCGGCTTCTAACAAAACTCCAGTTTGGTATAAGCTGGGTATTTTTCTTTATCTCATCAAGATTACCAGCCGGAAATTTGAAATCCGCTGCATCAGTATTGAAAGGAATAGGAATATATGTGAGTGATTTGTATTCGGAGATAAAGAATTTTCCAATAGTTGTTTCGTCATCAGGTATCCTGTCGAAAATCGGTTTGTGGTTCGCATCTTCAGAAGCTGATTTAAATGCAGAGAAAATATCTCCGATCGATTCTGAAACAGCATCAATTATTCTTTCAGTATCTTCTGAATTAGGAGTGTAAGTTATATCTGAAAAATTTGCTTTTGTCTTCCAATAAGAAAACCGGCTATTCAAAGATCCATCACCGTATTGTTTCCAAGTTTCCCCTCTTAGATTAGCAACATTAACTCCTTCTTCATTATAAAAATCATGCAAAGCTCTGTTATTGATTGCACCGCTCAGCAACGAACGGTTTACTACCATATGGCCGGAAGGAAAAATATCTTCGAGAAAATGATCTGCATATGAATTAAAGATTAATGCGTAATACATAAACTCTCTGGACCTTTCCGGTTCCTTTCTAAAACTTGCCCCGGCTTTTTCAGCTAGAGAAATTGCGAAAGTATGCAATGATACATACTTGTTAATTGAATTAGTGTATTTCAATTCGCTCATTACCGTGTCGGCAGAAAACGGTCGTTGTAATTTGAGAATAAGTTTTTTATTGAATTCTGAAAGTTGTTTTAAGAGTGGTGTGCCATAATCATGAAAGTGAGACATATCAGTTAGAGCGAGCAAAAGATATTTAAAATCTTTGCTGAGAACATCCATATTGGCAGCACCAGTCTCGTATTTAGATGAGTACTCACTTTGCAATTTCACAATTCTATTTAATACAGAAGAGCGGTATCGTAAAAATTCATTCATGTTCAAAGGATTATCAGAATGATCTCCTGAAAGAGCGTTGAGAGTTCCATAGGTAATTATGTTGTCTTCGTGTGAGAGATTAAGGAAATAGTAATTCTTTAATTGCGAGTCGTATTTCATCTCAAAATAATTCTCAAGAAAAACTGGCGCTTCCGACTGATTTTTAAAATAGCCGGAATCAATAAGTTTTTTTAGAATTTTTATAAAAGCGGCATCACCCAGTTCTTTATGTTCATTATAATCCCACGAATAGGAAATAGTAGTAGTAATTAGAATGAGTGCGAAAATTTTAATAACGAGTTTCATTTTTTCTCCTCTTTAAGGAAAAAATTTTAGAATATCTAATATGAAGGATCTGTTATTTTTGAAAAATATTTTGTCAAATCAATTTCTTCCCAATCTGAATAGCCACGTGCTTTAAGCCAGATCTTTAACTGAGCGGGTACAGCTACAACCTGGTAAACCGTTCTCAGCAAGCCCTCATCAGGAAAAGTAGCGCCGTTATCCGGAATAGTTGTGTCGAATATTTTCTTCATTACATCAGGTGTAATTTTTCCCTTATTTTCTTCCCCCCGTGCAAGCAAATTCGTTCTGCGTGTATAAGTTTTTCCAATTCCTTCGTTAGTTTGATTGTAAATCGGAATTTTATATTGTGCCCACGATGGATCAATAAAATCATTGGATGCTGAGATCAATCCTTTCCCTTCCCTTCTTGTTAAGTGAGATGTTCCCCATTCATATATATATGTTTGTGTAGGAGCCGAAGCATTCATAATAACTCCGCCACCTGGAAGCGTTGACTTGAACAATGCATCAATTTCCTGTATCGAAGAACTATTAAGTAAAAAATTGAATAACGCATGATTCGCATTAGTTCTGTCTCCGCATTGAGTTGTATCTGAACCTTGCCCATTTTGAAGCTCAAGAAATATTCCTTTATTGTTCATTGCAGTTTGATAAAAGAACGAACCTGCAAAATCTATATTTGCAATTGAGTTGCCGCTCCCGTCCGGATTGAAGACCACAACGGTTAGATACTTTGAAAACCTGGTCATATGAGTAGGTAAATCCCAGTTTCTGCCAACGACTAGCGGACCGCCGCCGGTATATTCACCCCAAGCAGATAAACTGCTGCAACCGCTCATTGCCAATAAAATCGGAAGTGCCGCAATAATATTTGTTTGCTCTTTGTTCAACCCATTGGTCTCACCAATACCATCTACAAAATCTTTATACATCTGTGGTAAAGTATTATAGTAACCATTTCCTGCAGATTTTATTAAATCATACTTAATCTTCTTTTCCTTCATTAGGTAGTTGCTAACGGCATCATCATAAAATTTCTTAATCTGCTCTTTCATCATAGAACCATATTGTTGGCCCATCAGACGAAAACTCCCATGAAGTTCAGCAATGTAGAATTTTTGATTTGCTGATAAGTAAAGTTTTGCGTTTTCATATGAAGCAATTTCTTTTTTTGATTGATCCGAATCTTTTGTGCACGAAGCAAATAAAAAAATTGTTGAGAGTGCAATTATGCATAGATATTTAATAGTGTTTTTCATTTTGGTTGTCCTATATGAAAAAATTTTAAACTCACTTGCCTAAAACTGATAATTTAATCCAGCACAAAAAATTAATGTTGTGACTCTACTACTATCATAATAATCTTTTGAATTTTTAGTCTTTGCCTGTTTAGCTGCTTCAGAATTTGTTATAATATCAAAGTATGCACCCACATCCAGGCTAAACTTACTACCTAATGCAATGGTAGTGCCTCCACCAACATGTAATGTGAATTCCGTATAATTATTTTTTTCATTACCTGCATCGTAAGTACCGGTGTTATCTATAAATTTGCCAGACGCATTAGATGTTATAAAATATACTCCGAGAGCTGCTTCCAAAAATATCTTTGTGCGCCTGTTGTAATCAACTGAGTATCTAGCCCCAGCGAGCAGAGGAACAACTGTAATTGGAATGTCAAGACTGAAAGTTCCTACTCCTCCGTTATTATGAAACCAATCATTGAATTTATCATTGTTAAATTTCCAAACATTGAAACCTGAATTCAGAAAGTATTGAGCATTTTCACTAGTAGCATAAAAGATATTTCCCCTGAACCCGAGTGCAGAATTATAATAATCGCTGAAACTTCCTGTCGGAATTGAAACAGCACCGTACACAGAGACACTTATTTGAGCATCAGAATTTGATGTGAGGCTAATAAATATAAAAACAATTGTTATCAATCTTTTCATAAAACCTCCATGAGTTTATAAAGGTTAATACCGCGCTTTAACACAAAATATTCCAAATAAATTTTCTTCTGTCTATTGAGAAAAAGTAAATAAGCTGCCAAAAAAAAGAAAAAAGAAAATAGATCTATATTTGTGTTACAAAAAAATTGTTTGAATATGAAATTGCTGAGAAGGGGATTTTACGAAGAAGTGTAGTCACCATATTAATTCTCTAAACCTAACCGAGACAGATTTTTAAATAAAAAAACTTCATTTTTTTATTTTAAGCTAACACGACAACCTAAAATTCAAAAATAAACTAATCAGACAGCTATCAAAAATCAAGCTAATATATGTTAAGGAAAAATAATCTGAGGTATAATTTTCAACTCTTAATCGGTTTGTAGAGGTCTATATTTTGTTGCGGAGAGTCAGGGATTCGAACCCCGGAAGGACTTACATCCTTAACGGTTTTCAAGAAAAGCCGTGACCAGGTGGCAGCAATAACTTAACAAACTTTGATAACCAAATTGATAACTATTTTTTGGAAACTTAAAGATTTGAATTTTTTGCAATATAATAATAGATAAAAAAAAGTAGCAACAGTTTATTAGGGGACAAGACTAAAATATCTTTAATTAAAAAGGATACATAATTCCAACAGTAAAATTTAATATACCGTTATTTTCATCATTAATTGCTGATGATGTTCCATCAGAATAAATTGCTATCAAGGTACTGGGATTTTTCTGAACAGTATGAACTTGAAAACTAAAGGAAATAACAGTGTTGATTTTATTAACAATTGGAATTATAACTCCCGCTCCTATTCTATACCCTCCTAGATCGATTTTCTCTATTTTTCCGTAATCTTTTACATTAGGATAGAATTGGATAAAATTCTTATCGACAGTAAAAGACAAGTTCTGAGTTTGAGAAACCCATGCTAATCCAAGCAATCCATATATGTACAGATCTCCTGAAAAGAGACTAAAAATTCCACCAAATTCAAAACAATATTCATTAAATGACAAATTATTACACTTTCGATCCAAATATGAATTATATACAAGACGTGGAATTTGATCCCCAGTAAATGATGAATATCCATAATTAAACCCAATGAACCATGGTGCATCTATTAAATAATATGCACCTAGTCTGATAGTAGTTGCAGAATTAAACCCTTCGTAATAAGGTCCTACAACTTTTGCATAGCCTACAGCTGCAATGCCTAAAAATGAAAAGTCCTCCAAGGGTTCAGTACTGCTGCTTAATGAAAAGGATGTATCAATATCAACCGTCTTTTTTAATTGGTCAATTTTTACACATTTAATTTTTTCGATAGGACCAGAATATGTTACTCCCCAGTAAGTGTCTTTAATGTCTACATTTTTAGTTTCGGAATATTTCCATTGAGAAAACATAGAACCAGAGATAAATATTAGACAAAACAAAAATATATATCGCATTTTTTAAATCCCTGGTAAAGTTTATTTATGAAATAATCTATTAAAAAATAAATCCGTTTGCAAGATTCTTAACCTGTATGTATTCACAGTTCGAAAATGTCTTTTTACAGAAGAAGCTCGAGATTCTCTACCGAACTGCGCAGAAATCTCAAAATGGCTCATGTGTCCTTAATACAGTCCGCTGAAATTGATGACAAAATTGACAACAATTTCCCCAGCATTTCATCAAAACCGCTTACACGTTCCAAAACCTTTAAAACAAAAAAGGTTCAAAATAAACCATTCTGAACCTTTTGCGGAGAGTCAGGGATTCGAACCCCGGAAGGACTTACATCCTTAACGGTTTTCAAGACCGCCGCATTCAACCACTCTGCCAACTCTCCATATTCTTAACGGTTTTCAAGACCGCCGCATTTCCCGCAAAGCGGGACAAGCAACCTTTACCCTGTATGCGGGGACTCTGCTTTCACTCCGTTTGAATACATTTTCTTAAAAAACGCTCACAACAATAAGAAAAAAATTTTTATTTCTCCATTTCCCATGATCGCTTTAAGAATTTTATTCATTCATGTTATTCAATATATTTCATTACAGAATCATTCATATCTGAGGTTAAAATGTCATTTCAAAGATTTATAGTTTATCTATTTCTAACCGTTATTTCCGTTAATACCATAGTTAATTCTCAACATATAATTAAAGTCCCTGCATGGACTAAACAAGCAGTTTGGTATCAAATATTTCCTGAACGATTTGCCAACGGCGATAAATCCAATGATCCAAAACCGATCGATTTAGCTGGCGGCTGGCCTTATGATGTACCTAGCGGATGGCAGATTCATCCTTGGACTTCCGATTGGTACAAACTGCAACCATGGGAATCAAAAAACGGTCACGACTTTTATTGGAATGCCGGCGTTAGAAGATATGGCGGAGATCTTAAAGGTATAATTGATAAACTAGATTATCTGCAGAAGCTCGGCATCAATGCAATTTATCTAAACCCAATTTTTGAATCACCATCGCTACATAAATATGACGCTTCTATGTATCATCATGTTGATAATAATTTTGGACCAGATCCAAAAAAAGATGCTGAGATTTGGTCGCAAGAAAATCCAAGCGATCCGCAATCATGGAAATGGACAACTGCAGATAAACTTTTTTTAAAACTCATTAGTGAATGTCATAAGCGCGGGATGAAAATTATTATTGACGGTGTATTTAATCATACGGGAACAACCTTTTGGGCTTTTCAGGATATCGTAAAAAATCAGCAGTCATCAAAATTCAAAGATTGGTATACAATAAAAAAATGGGATGACCCTAATACAAAAGAAAATGAATTCCAGTATGTAGGATGGTTAGGAGTAAAAGATTTGCCGGAGATTAGTGAAGATGAAAACGGAATTGTCACAGGTCCGAAAGAACATATCCATGCTGTAGTTCAAAGGTGGATGGATCCAAATGGCGATGGTAATCCTTCAGATGGAATTGACGGATGGCGGCTTGATGTTGCGGAAATGGTTAACCATAAATTTTGGAAAGAATTTAGAACTTGGGTAAAAAATATTAATCCCGAAGCTTACATAGTCGGTGAAATTTGGTGGGATGATTGGAGTAAATATAAAATGATGAATGGTGCACCTTGGCTTCAAGGAGATGAATTTGATGCAATAATGAATTATCGTTTTGCCCGTGCACTCAAAAACTTTATAATAAATAAAAAGGGATCCATTGGCCCGCAAGGATTTATTGATTCTCTTCAAACACTATTTCAGGAATATCAAACAGAAAATTTTTATTCGTTGATGAATTTATTGGATAGCCATGATGTAGAGCGCGTTCCATCAATGATAGTTAATCCTGATCTTTTGTATGATCACGGCGGTAATCCAGGACAGACAAAAAGTTTTGATGTTCGTAAGCCGAATAAAAAAGAAAGAGAAATTCAAAAACTTTTGGTTGGAGTTCAATTCACTCTGCCGGGCGCTCCGCAAATTTATTACGGTGATGAAGCCGGAATGTGGGGCGGTGATGATCCGGATTGCCGTAAGCCAATGGTTTGGAAAGAATTAAAATATGAACCTGAGACTGCACATCCGTTTGGTTTACCGCGACAAATGGATGAAGTTAAATTTGATGATGATCTATTCAAATGGTACAAAAAAATGGCAACAATCAGAAATGAGAATCAAGTTCTGTCACTTGGAGAGACTCAATTTTATGTAGTTGATGAAGCGAAGAAAATTCTTGCTTACAAACGCACATTAAATAATGAAACAATATTCGTTATCGTAAACAATAATGAGAATCCGAATCAAATAGATATTAAGTATGGTTCTTTCTTGAACGGGAAGACAAACCTTGTTGATCTGGTAAAAAATAAAAAGGTTGTACCGGATGGTGGTTCGTTTAAATTGCTTCTTAATCCATATCAAATTGTAATATTGAAGGATAAGGATAATTTTTAATAAATGATGCTAAAATTAATGGTATGTCTATTTTTCCGATAGGTAACCAAATTTCTTTAACAAATACTGGGGATCAAATTTAATTATTCTTTTCACATAAGAATAAGAAGCATAAAATCCCAATCCGCCATTAATATTTGTAATGTTGGATGGATAATTGCGTATTGTAAACCCATAATCAAAAAATAAATCAGCCGAATAATAACTCGTTAGATTTTCATCGTATAAAAATATTTCAATTTCCAAAGGTGCAATGGAATATCTTCCTTTAGCTGGATCTCCTGCCGAAATATTTTGCAAAACTTGTTCAAATAATTTTCTATCAATCAATAATTCATTCTTAAAGGATGTATTAATATAATCTGAAAAATTATTGCTGGCAGTTAAGGCAGAAACATTGATAGGAATATTAACTTTGAATTTAGTCTTTACTCCATTTAAATCTCTATAATAATAAGGCAGAGTAACTTTTTGTGCTTTTACCAAACTTAAACTGCTAGACCAAACTATATTCATGTTAGAAGTGTCTCTTCCAATTAACGGACCGGGAATGTATGGAAGTGTTTTTTCTTCATCGAAATAAATTCCTTCGGGAATTTTTGTCTTAGAAGAAAGTTTTTGTCCATCCGGTAAAGAAATGTTTAACTCTACTTCTTTTCCAGAAACCGGTTTAAAATTTTTAAGATAGTAATACTTTGCGGGTGCATTATATCTTGTATTAATATTCTGAAGATCAGTAGTATCTTTAAAAAAATATTTCGTGTTTGAATCTGAATACTTCAACCATACCAATGCACCTGTAACTGCCGGATCTTCTTTATTGTCAAACGGATTAAATCCATTAACGCTGTAAAGCTTGGAAACATATGCTGTCTGTAAAGTTGTATCTCCTCTTAAAATAAGGTTAACATTATATTTTACAGGTAAATCACCAACCGGAGAAATATTTTCTTCACAGCTGTAATTAATAAGCAAGGTAATTACAGAAAAGATTATAAGTAGTAAGCTTCTCATAACTCAACCTTTACAGAAGCTGTTAAAAGGAAAGGAAGCATGTTTACAATTTTCCCGGTTGATTGATCAAAGTAAAAAACGTTTTTTCTGTTATAAACATTTATTGCGCTCACATCTAAATTCATTTTTAAGAAAGAAAGATTAATTTTTTTAGATAGGATAAAGTCCAGGCGATGATAATCCGGCAACCTTGCAGTGTTTTTATCTCCAAAAAACGTAATGGGAAAAAGTGATTCATAAATATTATAATCATTTAAAAAATTATTTAATGATAGTTTATCATAATAGCCGAGTTGCTGTGTAAATGGAAATCCGGAATGATAAGCCCAGTTTGTACTGAACTTCCAATCATAAGGCAAATTAAAGGTGAGCAAAAAATTTAGATTATGTCTTGAATCATATCTTGGACTATAACGAACTCCGTTTACTTCTTTAAAAGACCAGCTTAAAGCATAAGACAAAGCCACATCAATAAGGTTTGAGTTAAATTTAGTTTGTACTTCACCTCCGTAAGATTCACCCGAGCTTTGTAATAAATCCGGTTCTGTAAATAATATTTTATTTTCGTTTAATGTCGGTGAAGACACAATTTTCTTATAATAACTTTCAACATCTATCGAAAAGTTACTGGATAATTTTGATGTTATTCCAAATACATATTGAAGCGATTTTGTTTTTCTTAAATAATCCGGAACTATAATGACCGGATCAAATAATGATAGGACTTCCCTCTCATCAACGATTGTAGTGAGTTCTTGCTGGTAAATTCCAAATGCAGCTTTTAATGTTAACTCCGGAAATAATGTGTATGAGATATTAATACGCGGCTCAATAAAATCACCCTTAGCAGCAATATCTTTTAGATTAAATCTTGCACCAAGGTCTATACCCAGATCAGGGAACTGCATAAATTTATAATTTACATAAGCATTTGATCCTAAACCATCATCACCTACATCCGCTCTAAAATCAAGTCGGTTAATTAAAAATAAACTAGTTGAAACAGATTTAACATCAACACCGATGCCCGCTTCATCTTTACTGTCTAATACATATAAAAAGTCTGCAGAGATTGTAAAATCGTTTACCTCATTTAGTTTTGGTTTTACAGTGCTAAGTTTTTGAATTATTTCATTTTTATAATTGCTAATAGAAATTCCAAAGTCGAGGAAGAAAGGAATTTCACCCATGGTGAATACTTTTAATCCCCAATTATTATTCCGCCATTTGTAATCGGGTCTATTCTCTTCCGGATATTTTAAATTGTCTTCGCTAAATAATCCATGAAGAGAAAATTTTGATCCAGAAAAAAAGATTGGATTAGAATAATTGATTTTAAAAGATGCATCATAGAAATCAACCGGCAGATCGTTATTATTTACAAATTTCCTTAAAATATTATTTGATAAACTTTTCCGACCGGATATAAAAAATGAACCGTAAGGTATTGGACCTTCGACCAAACCTTTTGCAGAAAGTAAGCTCGCACTTAATTTCGTCCCAAATTTATTTTTATCGCCGTCCTTCGTAATAATTTTTAATATTGATGAAATTGCTCTGCCATAATTAGCAGGGAATCCGCCTCTGAAAAATTCAACATTATTAATCACATCCGGGTCAATAACACTGAAAAGTCCAATTGCATGAAACGGATAATAAACCGGAATGCCGTCCATAATTATTAAATTCTGATTTGATTCTCCGCCGCGAACATTAAATTTAACAGAAACGTCTCCCGTAGATTGAACACCGGGCAATGAAGCTAAAGATCTTAGAAGATCTGTTTCCACACCCTTAGGTAATGTTTCAAGTTCTTTTGGAGTAATTATAGTTTTACCTAACTCAAGATTATTTTTATTCTTATTTAAATATTCTGTTGTTTCTATTGCATCAAATTGAATATTAGACGGCACCATAAGAATTTCGATTTCAGTAATAATGTCAGGCTTAACTAGAATACTAAGTTGCTGTGTTTTATATCCTACATACGAGACGACAATTGTATAATTCTTATTTGCCGGAATAGATGGAATAATAAAATAACCTCTATTATTTGCCGAAGCTCCAATATTTAATTCCTTAATAAATACATTTCCGAACGGGAGAGATTCTAACGTGGAAGATTCTTTTACAACACCGCGAATTGTTCCTTTTTCTTGTGCTGTAATTAGACTTACTAATAAAATACTAACTATGATTATTCTGATTAATGATTTCAATTATCTTATAACTAAAAATTTGTGTGTAAAATTAAATAATTTTTCGTGGAATGAAGCATGTTCATTTTATTTTAATCAAGTCAAATTCATTTTTTTCGGACAGTTAAATTTGTTTATTTTTCAGTTGTGGTAATCGGTAATAGCAAGCTTGATTAATTATCTAATATTTTAATGAAAAAGAAAAAAACTCATCCCGAAAATTCTAAAAAGCATCCTTTTTACTTTTATATAATACTCGTTTCTATACCAATCTTAGTCTTATTTTTCCTAGAAGCGGGTCTGAGAATATTTCACTATGGATTTTCTACTGATCAATGGATTGAGATAACTAATAATAAATTAATACTAAATCCGGAAATTGCTTACCGTTATTTCCACAAGACAAGCGGTATTCCTTACCCGACACGTGATTCATTTGACAAAATAAAAAGCTCAAGCTCAATACGTGTATTTGTTCTTGGAGAAAGCAGTACAGCAGGATTCCCGTATTCACCTAATGGAACATTTTCAAAATATATTAAGAAGAGATTACTTCTAAACTATCCCGATAGAAATATTGAAGTAGTTAATCTTTCGATGGCGGCAATAAATTCATATACACTATTAGATCTTATGCCCGGAATTATTGATCAAAAACCCGATCTGATTATTATCTATGCTGGACATAATGAATATTACGGCGCTTTAGGTGTAGCATCAAACGAGTCGCTTGGTAATTCGAGAGTTCTAGTAAAATTGATGCTCTACTTAAATCGTTTTAAGACCGTACAGCTAATCAGAAATTTTATTGATTCGATTACTTCTTTATTTAGAACTGATATTCCTCAATCGGGAACTCTAATGCAGAGAATGGTTAAAGATCAATTAATCCCAATTAATTCAGAAATGTATTACGATGGAATAAATCAATTCCAGAATAATCTTAATGAAATATTTGAAATGACAAATAATGCTAAAATTCCGGTAATTATTGGAACATTAACCAGTAATCTAAAAGATCAAAAACCATTTATTTCTTCTCCAGCTAATAACAATCCGTCAGCAACTGAAGTTTTTAACAAAGCAGTAAAAATGCTTTCTGAGAAAAAAATAAACGAAGCCGATTCGCTATTTGAATATGCCAAGGAGTTAGATCTTCTTCGTTTTCGTGCACCTAAAAAAATAAATTTTATAATAAAAGAGTTAGGCAAAAAATATAATTATACAGTAGTAGATATTAATTCAATATTTAAGACTTTAAGTCCGAATGGAATCGTGGGAAACAATTTAATGTCCGACCATCTTCATCCAACATTATTTGGTTATAAATCAATGGGCAAGATATTTTATGATGAGGTAATGAAAAAAAATATATTCCCAATTCCCAACAGCAAACTATCAAACGAGGAACAGAATAAATATATTTTTAACAATTACAGTTTTACCCAACTAGATTCCACAATAGCGCAATTCAGGTTATTCATTTTAAAAAATAGTTGGCCGTACAATTTAGAGCAGCAAAACATTAATCTTCTTTATGAAAAAATCCCAAGAAAAGATTTTACAGACTCTCTCGCCTTTCAGGTTATTAAAGATGAATTATCCTGGGAATTAGCACATAGAAAATTAGCTGAAAGATATTTACACGATTCGAAAATTGATGAATTCATAAAAGAAATGGATGCAGTGATAGATCAATTTCCAGATGAGATTGTATATTATAAAATCATGGGGGGCAATTTAGTGGAAACATCCAATTTTGATTTGGCTGAACCGTACTTGAAAAAATATTTTGAAATTATGCCGGATGCATTCTGTACTAAGTGGTTGGGAATAATTAATCTGAACGGTAAGAAAGTAAAAGATGCCCTCTTTTATCTTCAAAAGAGTTTAGTATTCAATGCCAGTGATCCTCAGACATTCTATAACATTGCAGGCGCTTTTGCTTTAGACGGTAATTACAAAAATGGATTAGAATATATTAATCAATGTTTGAAAATCGATCCTAATTTTGACGGTGCTCTTAATTTAAAAAAGGAATTAGAAAATATTCTTGCCGGGAGGAATAATTAGAAAATTGCATATATAAATGGTGCCAAAGCTGATCCCTTAGTCAAAATTATTAATCCGCCGAGAAGAATTAAAAAGAAAACAATTGGCATTAGCCACCACTTTTTCCTCTCTCGGAGAAAACTCCATAACTGACCTAATGTAGATAGTTTGCTCATATAATCTCAAACAATTTTTTTAACTAATAAAGTCTAAGGATAAAATTAACTTCAGTCAAGTCTGCTTCTTCGACATTTCATTTTTGATTATCTTAGTTTATAAATTTTACCGGAGAATTTTTAGTGCTTACAAAAGGTCAAATTAAATATATCAACCAGAATAGAAATAAGTTATCGCCGGAAAAACTTTCAAGTAATTTGAAGTTACCAATTGAAGAAATTCAAAAGTATCTGGAACTAAACCCCGCACAAAAAGCTCCATTTTATTTTTATCTTATTATGATTTTAATACCGATTCTGTTTCTTATTGTCTTAGAAGTAGGTCTTCGTTTATTTAATTACGGAACAGATTTATCAATGTGGATAAAAGCTACTGAGGGAAAATTAATGCTTAATCCGGAAGTAGCCCGCCGTTATTTCTCAACAATTAAAAGTCCCCCGTCTTCTATCGAAGACATTTTTGATGAAGAGAAGAAAGTTAATTCTTATCGCGTTTTTGTTTTAGGTGAAAGTAGTGCAGCAGGTTATCCTTATATGCCGCTCGGTTCTTTCTCTCGTTATATTCGTAAACGATTGGAGCTTTCTTATCCACAAAATAAAATTGAAGTTATTAATATTTCCCTAACAGCAGTTAATAGCTATACTGTAAGAGATTTTATTCCCGAAGTGCTTAAACAGAAACCGGACTTAATATTAATCTACACCGGCCACAACGAATATTACGGTGCGTTAGGCGTCGGATCACTTGAATCTTTAGGCAATTCCCGTTCTTTAGTAAACTTAATTTTATATCTCAACAAGTTTAAGACCACCCAACTAGTCAGAGATTTTATTCAGTGGATTGCAAAAATATTTTCCGGTGGCGATTCAAAATCCAGCGGAACATTAATGTCACGCATGGCAAAAGAACAAACTATACCATTTAATTCTGATAATTATAAAGCAGGTATTGAGCAATTTAAAAGTAATATGCACGATGTAATGGAATCAGTAAAAAAAGCAAATGTCCCTACAATTCTTGGAACATTGACAAGTAATTTAAAAGATCAGAAACCATTTATTTCTGTCGAGGATAAAATGTATAAGCCGGCAGAAAAAATTTATGAAGAAGCTCAGCGTGCATATATTTTGACAAATTACAAATTGGCAGATTCACTTTTCAGATTAGCTAAAGATCTTGATGCTTTGCGTTTTAGAGCTCCAGAAGAAATTAACAACATTATTAAAAATTTCGGAAATGAATTTAATATTCCGATAGTAGATGTTGATTCCGTATTTAATGCTGTAAGTCCGAACGGGATTGTTGGAGACAATTTAATGACGGACCATCTTCATCCAACACTTCGAGGTTATCAGTTAATAGGTAAGATATATTATGATGCAATGAATAAGGATAATTTTCTACCAAAAAATATTTCTCCTGCTATTAATTACAATGAGCAAGATCAAATTACGATTTCAAGATTTCCGTATTCAAAAATGGATTCTACAATTTCTGCTTACCGGATAAAACTTTTAAAAAATGATTGGCCTTACATTGATCCAAAGAATAAAGTTCCTCTCACAAAATTAATTACACCAAATACCTATGAAGATACTCTTGCATTAAAATTAGTCAACGATGATATAAACTGGATTGAGTGCCATCAAAAAGCTGCTGAAAGAAATTTACATGACAAAAATATTGACGGTTTCCTTCAACAAATGGAAATTCTAATTTATCAATATCCTGTTATAGTGGAGTATTATAATTTTATTGATCAGCTTGCTCTTGATTTGCTTAAAATAAAAGATTTTGAAAAAGCTTATAAGGTTTTGTATAAACGATATCAAATTAAACCAAATGATTTTTGTACAAAATGGCTTGGAACAATTGATTTAAATTCTTCAAGAATTTCTTCCGCTATTAAATATTTAGAAGAGAGTTCTTTGTTAAATTCAAACGATAATCAAACTCTTTATAATTTAGCCGGAGCTTATGCATTAAATAAAGATTACAGAAAAAGTTATGATGTGATTACTAAAGTTTTAAATGCTGATCCGAGCTTTCCCGGTGCGCAAAGTTTGTTGCAACAGTTAAATGGATTGATGCATAAATAAAACTTATACTTTACTGATTTAAAATAAAAAAGCCGAACTTATTCAGTTCGGCTTTTTCATTAATCAACTAAAGATAAATTACTTAATCAAAAGCATTTTCTTGGTAACATTAAAATTACCAGCTTCGATTCTATAGAAGTAAACTCCACTGCTTAATTTAGTAGCATTGAAATCTACATTATAAGAACCTGCTCTCATTTGTTTGTTCAATAGAGTTTGAACTTCCTGACCGAGAACATTATAAATCTTCAAGCTAACCAATTCATCAGATGGTAATGAGAATCTGATTACTGTGGTCGGGTTGAAAGGATTTGGATAATTCTGTTCTAGATTAAAAGTAGTTGGAAGAGAATTTTGAATAGGTTCAACTGCACTTGTTAATCCTCTCGGTAAAGTTTCAATCTGACCGGTTTTAGCTTCAGCATTTGTCCAAACATCTGTTTCAACGGTATATGGTTGCGTAAAGTTTCTACCGGATGGTTGAGGAATAAATCTAACTCTATAAACAAAGTTTGCAAATCCTGTTGGTTCTTTTTGCATTCCGTTTGGAGCCGGTTTACCATATTCATAAATGTATGTAAAGCCGTTAAATGCCGGTCCAACTACGTTAACTGAACCACTATAGAAAAGTGTTGATCCTTCTCTAGTAAGTTGAAGAGCTCTATCCTGTCCTTCTTTCCATCCCATCTTTGCTGCCCATGCTGCTTGACCTGGTACTAAGAAAACCGAATCAGTTGCTGCATCAAATGGAATAGCTTGTTTTACAGGATCAGTAGCTGGAGTCATATCAACTCTAAATTTAGCTGTAACTGTTACACCAGCAGGAATTATAAATGAAGGATAAATATCATTGAAGAATGGTCTTGAATCGAAATTTTGGTTTGCAACACCTTTGAATTGTATACTACGGTTTCCGCCACCAGTTGAAAACGGTCTTTCGTAACCAGCGTCGCCACCGAGTGGTCCAGTCTGATCAAATGCTTCTACACGATATTTGTGTGGAAGAGCGGAATTAACTTCCCAAAGTGTAAACCCAACACTTAAGAAGTATCCAGCCGGATTAAGCGGATCTTGGTTCATACTTGATTTAGTAGGATCGTTTGCATTCCAACCGTTAAAGCTACCTCTAATTTGTAACTGGTCCTTAGCAGGATCGAAGAGATTTGTTGTTTGAAGAACTGTAAGATCGCATTCAAAGTTTACAGCTCCATCTCTAAGAGTAACTGTAGGATCAACGTTATTCCATGGTCTCGCAATATTTTGAGGTCCGTCAACAATCCAAGAAGTTTTGTTTGGATCGTCTTCCCATGGTGTTCCGCCGTTTTTATCGGTGTATAAAAATTTGTAGTTTATCAATTGTGCGGATTTTATTGTAACTGTAGCTGAGTAGATAGAATCCTGTGGTGCAGCTCCGGCAACTAATTCGGTTGCTGTTGTATTCCAACCATTGAAATCGCCTGCAGCATAAACTTTACCTGTACCTTTAACAAGTGTTTGTTGTTTCATTGGTAAACGCATATCTGCTTTAAAGGTAACCTCAGCATCTGCGCCGGTCGGCATGGCTTCATTATTATACCAAACAACCGGAAGAACCATATCGGTTAAACCAACAACAACTGATCTATTGGATTGACCGCTTAATTCGTCTTTACCCCAATCAGTACCAATAGCATACTTAAATTCATAAGTTGCATTTGCATCAACTTGAAGAGTTTTTGTGTAAATAGAATCTGCGCCCGGTCCATCCAGAATTTTTTCTGTATTTGCAGGTGGAGTATTTAACCAGTTGTTAAAACCGCCCGCTACGGTAA
>Ga0082335_1003310_pt1 | contig 26910 bp, 23 predicted proteins | sample Subgrocontami58m_FD_72375 | JGI IMG/M metagenome (GOLD analysis project Ga0082335, IMG submission 72375) | Subsurface groundwater microbial communities from S. Glens Falls, New York, USA - GMW37 contaminated, 5.8 m (SPADES assembly) (version 2) ...
GGGGCTCTTATTGGCCCCTGGGGACCCCCGGCGCCGCCCGAGTGCAAGGTCTTGCGAAGACCTGCCCGCGGGCGCCGCACCAAGATCGAGGCCGGGGATTAACCCGGCGCCGTCCCACCGCGGGAGCAAGACCGTATCTCCGGCCTACTCCTTGCGATCCGTCCCACCTCACGACGCCCATGAAGCGCCCCTCAGAGGACAGGGTGTAGGAATAAAATCATAGTTCCTAGACCCTGTCAAGCGGCACCGGCGCGCTGGAAACTTATGCCTCCCTCGCGAGCTTTCGCGCTTGCGGCGTTGCGACGGCGTTGTAGAAGTTATCATCCTGTGATAACTATATGGGATGACGGGTCGAAAGGCAGGTATCGAATGAAGACCAAAGTCTTGAGGGTGGCGATTGCGCCGCGCGAAGCCATCATGCGCTATACGCGCGACATCGTGGCAGGACGCCGCCGGCGCACGTCCGGCGATCCCGACATCTGGTTCACCTCGGTTGAGAGCTTCGCCAAGGTGTTGTCGGAGAAAAATCAGGCCCTTCTTGGCCTCATCGCGGAGCGCAAACCGGACTCGATCGACGCGCTGGCCGCCGCCAGCGGCCGCGCCAAGAGCAACCTGTCGCGCACGCTGCGCACCATGGAACGCTACGGTTTAGTGCGGCTGGAAAAGGGCGAGGGGCGCAAGCTTCGGCCGGTGGTGACGTTCGGGCGGGTGGAGTTGAGGCTGAAGGTGGCGGCGTGAACCCTATTCCGTCACCCTGAGGTGCCCGCGCGGAGCGCGGGCCTCGAAGGGCGACGGCATCGATCTCGGGTTTACCCGAGGTCGACAACTTGAAATGCCCCAATCGGCTATAGCCGACTGGGGTGGCCGTTCATCCTTCGAGGCTCCCCCGGCTCAAGGCCGGGGTCGCACCTCAGGATGACGGACTGAGCGCCTTCACCCACACAATCACTTCAAACCAGCATAGTCGTCCGGCTTGAAGCCGACCATGATCTTGCCGCCGCCAAGCTCAAGCACGGGGCGCTTGATCATCGACGGCTGCGCCAGCATCAGCGCGATGGCCTTCTTCCCGGTGAGTCCTTCTTTGTCCTTGTCAGGCAATTTCTTGAATGTCGTGCCCGCGCGGTTGAGCAAAGTCTCCCAGCCTACCTTCTTCGCCCAGCCTTCCAGCTTGCCGCGCTCGATGCCATGCGTCTTGTAGTCGTGAAAGTCATAGTCGAGGCCGCGCTTGTCCAAAAAAGCGCGCGCCTTCTTCATGGTGTCGCAATTTTTGATGCCGTAGATCGTGAGCGCCACGGCCTACTCCCACTTAATCGTCCCCGGCGGATTCAAGCTATTCAGCAGCCTCGATATGCGGCTGATAACGAGGTTCTGGAATTGGCAAGCCGTTCTCGCGTGCAGCACTTAGCCAAGCGTCCATAGCTATCTGAACTTCGGCCAGTGCTTCCTCGCGGGTGGGGCCGAAGGCAGAGCAAGATTTCAGGTCAGGAACGTCGGCGATCCATGCCCCGTCCTCTTCCGACCAAAATACAACGATAGCGTAGCGGTTCACAGGGTCAGCCTTCTAGCGATAATCCGAATTCCTCTATTATATCGCGAAGTTGGCGAACTTGATATGGCTTTGCGTCCTTCCCGATCGGCTGAATATTAACCGGCCGGGTAACTTTTGGATGAATGTAAATGTGGTGGCTGCCGGTCGCGCGAGCTAAGGTGAAGCCAAGCCTTAACAATAAGCGCTCAAGATCGCGGAACTTGATTGTGCCGTGTGCCGCGAGAACCGCTTGAAAGGTTTTCTTGTCGTTGGCCACGTGAATCTCCCCGTGCGAAGGAATGGCCTACGCTACGATCTCTTTCACGCCGTCAATCGTAGGATGTTGTTGAAAAACTAGAATCCTCGTGGAGCGACAAAGGCTTATGGCATCAATGGCCTTTGAAGCTATAAATTCTTCAATTTCCAGAAAACTTTAAGATACGAGACGCTTAGGTCAAGTTTTGGCAACGTCAACAATTGACAAATCAGTCTGGTTTTCTTTAGCGGCGCCGCGTCCGGCTGCGCGGCGGGCAGCGGTTGACAAATCACCTTCCCTTTTGCGGAAAATTTATTCCCACTCAATCGTCCCGGGCGGCTTTGAGGTCACGTCATAGACCACGCGGTTGACGCCTTTGACCTCGTTGATGATGCGGGTGGCGACGTGGCCAAGGAAGGCCATGTCGAAGGGATAGAAGTCCGCCGTCATGCCGTCGGTGGAGGTGACGGCGCGCAGCCCGACGACGTGCTCGTAGGTGCGGAAGTCGCCCATCACGCCCACGGTTTTCACCGGAAGGATCACGGCGAAGGCCTGCCAGATCGTGTCGTAAAGCCCGGCCTTGCGGATCTCATCGATATAGATGTCGTCGGCCAGCCGCAGGATGTCGAGCTTCTCGCGGGTGATCTCGCCGGGACAGCGGATGGCGAGGCCGGGACCGGGGAACGGATGGCGGCCGACGAACGCGTCCGGCAAACCCAGCTCGCGGCCGAGCGCCCTCACCTCGTCCTTGAACAATTCGCGCAAGGGCTCGACCAGCTTCATGTTCATGCGCTCGGGCAGGCCGCCGACATTGTGATGCGACTTGATGGTGACGGAAGGCCCGCCGGTGAAGGAGACGCTCTCGATCACATCCGGATAGAGCGTGCCTTGGGCGAGAAACTCCGCCAGTCCTTTTCCGTCATTTGCGACCTTCTTGGCTTCCGCCTCGAACACGTCGATGAACAATTTTCCGATGGTCTTGCGCTTGGCCTCCGGGTCTTCGACGCCGGCCAGCGCGCCGAGAAAAAGCTTCTCCGCCTGCACATGCACGAGCGGGATGTTGTAGTGTTGGCGAAACAGCGCAAGAACCTTTTCCGCCTCGCCCAACCGCAGCAGGCCGTGATCGACAAAGACGCAGGTGAGCTGCTCGCCGATGGCTTCATGGATCAGCACGGCGGCGACCGCTGAATCGACGCCGCCGGAAAGCCCGCAGATCACCCGGCCCTTGCCGACCTGCTTGCGGATCTTCTCGATCGCCTCGTCCTTGAAGGCGCGCATGGTCCAGTCGCCCTTGGCGCCTGCGATGTTGCGGACGAAGTTGCGGATGAGCGCTGCGCCCTGCGGCGTGTGCATGACTTCAAGGTGAAATTGCGTGGCGTAGAACTTGCGCTTGTCGTCGGCGATCATGGCGATGGGCGCATTGGGCGAGGTGCCGACCACGCGGAAGCCTTCCGGCAGTTTGGTCACGCGATCGCCATGGCTCATCCAGACCGGATATTTCTCGCCCTTCTTCCACACGCCCTCGAACAGCGGCGTGTCCTCGGTGACCAAAACCTCGGCGCGGCCGAATTCGCGGTGATGCCCGCCCTCCACCTTGCCGCCGAGCTGATACGCCATCGCCTGCTCGCCGTAGCAGATGCCGAGCACCGGCACGCCGGCCTGGTAGATCGACATGGGTGCGAGCGGCGCACCTTGGTCGAGCACGGACGCAGGCCCGCCGGAGAGGATGACACCCTTCGGCTTCATCTCGCGGAACGCCGCCTCGGCCTTCTGATAGGGCACGATCTCGGAATAGACCTTTTCCTCGCGCACCCGCCGCGCGATGAGTTGGGTCACCTGCGAGCCGAAATCGACGATGAGGATTTTGTCGTGGGGGGTCATGGGCACCTAAGTTTTCCGCGTCATGCCCGGCTTTATGCCGGGCATCCACGTCTTTATACCGTGATGCAAAGACGTGGATGGCCGGGACAAGCCCGGCCATGACAAATTATAGCACAGCACTCAAGTAGCTCGCCGCAATATGCTGACAAAAAACCCGTCCGTATCCGTGCGGCGGGGGGTCATCAACAGCCCTTCGTCCGAGATGAGCACGGCGCGACGGAAGAGGAAGGCGCGCTCGCCGAGCGCATTGGCCACATCGGCCGGAGGCACCAAGGCAAAGCCGGGATGGCGGGCGAGGAAGGCGCGGATTTGCGCGCCGTTTTCTTCATCCAATACCGAGCAGGTGACATAGGCGATGCGGCCGCCGGGTTTCGGCAAACTGGCGGCGCGGTCGAGGATCGCCGCTTGCTCTTTGACGCGCTGCTCCAACGCCCCTGGCCGCATGCGCCACTTGGCATCCGGATTGCGCCGCCAGGACCCGGTGCCGGTGCAGGGAGCGTCGATCAGGACCAGATCAATCTTGCCGTCGAGGTCGGCGATGGCGTCGCCCACCGACTTCGGCGTGCGCACCTGCACATTGCGCGCGCCGGAACGCAGAATCCGCGCATAAATCGGGGCGAGGCGGCGCTTGTCGGTGTCGGTGGCAAAAATCTGGCCGTGGTTTTCCATGGCGGCGGCGAGCGCGAGCGTTTTTCCGCCCGCGCCGGCGCAGAGATCGACCACCTGCTCGCCCGGCTTGCCGCCGGCCAGCAGCGCCGCAAGCTGGGAGCCTTCATCCTGAATTTCGATCAGCCCATGGATGAAAGCAGGCTCGGCATGGATGGCCGGACTTTTCGCTTCCGCCGCAAGCTTGATGCGCAGGCCGAGCGGCGACCAGCGCGTAGGCTCCGGATGCAAATCGCTCAATTCCGCCGCCGCCTCATCGCGATTACCCTTTAGCGTGTTCACGCGCAGATCAAGCGGCGCGCGCGAAGCAAGCGCGGCCGCCTCCTCCGCCCGCTCGTCGCCGAACACCTTGGCAAAATGCGGATCGAGCCATTCGGGATAGTCGCCGGCCACATGGGTTAGCGCGCCGGCAAGCGAGCCGTTCCGCAGAGCCGAAGCTTCGGCTTCCGTCAGCGGCGGGGGCGCGAAGCGCGAGCCATCGAACAGGCGCCCGATGGCGTCCGGTTCGAGACCGCGCTCCAGCTTGAGCATGCCAAGCAAAACGGCGCGCGGCGTCGCCTCGCCCATGACATAAGCGCTGGAGGCGCGCCGGCGCAGCGCGTCGTAAACCAGGCCGGCGATGGCTGCGCGGTCGCCGGAGCCGGCGAAGCGGTGAGCCAGGCCCCAATCCTTGAGCGCATCGCCGGCGGGACGCCGCCGCGCTTCAATATCGGCGAGCGCTTCGATCGCGGCGGAAAGGCGGGCCGACGGCGTCATGCGAGCAGGATGTGTCGCGTGAAGCTCACCCACATGACAGTCAGCACGACAGCGCCGGCAGCGAAATACATGGCGCGGTAGCGGATGTTGTTGCTGGTGACATACACCCATGCCTGCAGAATGCGCAGCACCACAAACACCCAGGCCAGCAGCACGAAAACAAGATCGGCCTGCCGCGTGATGACGACGAGAATGGTCAGCAGGTAGAACAGCACCGGCAATTCGAACTGATTGCTGAAGGCGTAGGCGGCCTGCAAGGCGCGCGGCGGCCAGTTCGGCTCGCGCAGCGAAACGTCGGCCGCATGCACCTCTTTCTTGCGGACGGCCTCTGCGCGCCGCATAGCCATCAAGATCATCAGCGTCATGGTCAGGGCAACCTGAGCGAAAAGTGGGGCGAGGACCATTTGCAGGGACATGGGATTTTCTACCCAATTGTTTCAAACTTCGCCACGACCTCAAGCGTCATCCTGAGGTGCCCGCCACCGATCTCGGGTTTACCCGAGATCGGCGTATTTAACTGCGCAACTCGGGTATACCCGACTTGCGTGGCGGGCCTCGAAGGATGGCCGTCGCCCTTCGAGGCTCCCCCGGCTCAAGGCCGGGGTCGCACCTCAGGGTGACGGAGCAAGCGCATGACGCATGACCTCACCCCCGCCCCGGATAATTCGGGCTCTCGCGGGTGATGGTGACGTCGTGGACGTGGCTCTCGCGCAGGCCGGCGTTGGAGATGCGGACGAACTCCGCCTTCTTGTGCAACTCGGCGAGGTCTTTCGCCCCGACATAGCCCATGGCGGCGCGCAGACCGCCGGCCAATTGATGCAGCACCGTTGAAGCAGCGCCCTTGTAGGGTACCTGCCCTTCCACGCCTTCCGGCACGAGCTTGAGCGTGTCCTTGATGTCCTGCTGGAAATAGCGGTCGGCCGAGCCGCGCGCCATGGCGCCGACCGAGCCCATGCCGCGATAGGTCTTGTAGCTGCGGCCCTGGTAGAGAAAGACCTCGCCCGGGGTTTCGTCCGTTCCCGCGAGCAGCGAGCCGATCATGGCGCAATCGGCGCCGGCCGCGAGCGCCTTGGCCAGATCGCCAGAATATTTGATGCCGCCGTCGGCGATGACCGGCGTGTCGCTGGCGCGCGCCGCCTCCACCGCGTCCATCACGGCGGTAAGCTGCGGCACGCCGACGCCGGCAACGACGCGGGTGGTGCAGATCGAGCCCGGCCCGATGCCGACCTTAATCGCGTCGGCGCCGGAATCGATCAGCGCCTTGGCGCCTTCGCTGGTGGCGATGTTGCCGGCGACCACCTGCACCGCATTCGACAGCCGCTTGATGCGCTGGACCGCCGCCAGCACAAGCTTGGAATGGCCATGGGCGGTATCCACCACCACGAGATCAACGCCGGCCTCAATCAGCGTCTCGGTGCGCCTGAAGCCTGCATCGCCGACCGTGGTCGCGGCGGCGACGCGCAGGCGGCCTTGATCGTCCTTGCAGGCATTGGGATTGGCGACGGCCTTTTCCATGTCCTTCACCGTAACCAAGCCGACGCAGCGGTATTGCGCATCGACTACCAGCAGCTTCTCGATGCGGTGCTGGTGCAGAAGGCGCTGGGCTTCTTGCTGCTTCACGCCTTCGCGCACGGTGATGAGCCGATCCTTGGTCATCAGCTCGGCGATCTTCTGGCGCAGGTCGGTGGCGAAGCGCACGTCGCGGTTGGTGAGAATGCCGACGAGCTTTCCGGGCTTGCCCTTGGCCCCTTGCTCCACCACCGGAATGCCGGAGATGCGGTGCTCCTTCATCAAGGCGCGCGCATCGGCGAGCGTCGCCTCGGGATGGATGGTGACCGGGTTCACCACCATGCCGGATTCGAACTTCTTCACCTGCCGAACCTGGGCAGCCTGCTGCTCCGGCTCGAGATTGCGGTGGATGACGCCGATGCCGCCGGCCTGCGCCATGGCGATGGCCATCTGCACCTCGGTGACCGTGTCCATGGCCGAGGCGACGATCGGAATATTGAGGGAAATAGTGCGGGTGATGCGCGAGCGGATATCCACGTCCGAGGGGAGCACTTCGGAAAGCCCCGGCCTCAGCAGCACGTCGTCGAAGGTCAGCGCCTCGCGGGGACTTTCTTTGGATTTCGGGGCCATGGCCAACTCCGCTCCCTCGCCTTTCGGCGCTCGACTGGCGGACCTCGGATGTCGGATATAAGGACTTTTGCGGCGGGACCGGCGTCCCGCGTCCGACTCGATGGCCCGCTTTTGGGTTGGCGGAGGTCGTTAGCACGGGAACCTGAGGATTCCTAGAGCGTTCCTTGCTCCCGGCCCGAATTCGCCATGTTTTCCCGAGCCATTGCCCGCCGTGACCAGGCGATGCAGCATGGGGAATCGATTTTACGGAAAGCGAAACGATGCTGTCCTTCTCGATCCTCGATGTCGCAGCCCTCGCCTGGTTCCTGGTTGCCTGGGCGGGCTATGCCATTGTGCTCGATCGCACGGCCTATGGCCAAAGCGGGCTCAACATGTTGATGCACCGCTATCGCGAAGACTGGATGCGGCAAATGATCCGCCGCGACATGCGCATGCTCGACGGGCAGGTCTCGGCCTCGCTGCAAAACGGCACCGCGTTTTTCGCCTCGACCTCGCTGCTTGCCGTCGGCGGCGCGCTTACGTTGTTTCATTCGAGCGGCGAGATTCTGTCGCTGGTCGGCGCGCTGCCGTTCGGGGTGGTGCCGACGCGGCTGCAATGGGAGGCGAAGACCGTCGGCCTTGCCACCATCATGGTCTATGCCTTTTTCAAATTCGCCTGGTCGTACCGGCTGTTCAACTACATGGCGATCATGCTCGGCGCGGCGCCGCCGGCGGCGGAAAAGGACACCGCCGCAGCGCAGGATTTCGCCCACCGGGCCGCGCAGCTCTGTGGGGATGCCGGACGGCAATTCAACCGCGGCCAGCGCGCCTTCTTTTTCGCGCTCGCTTATCTCGGATGGTTCGTCGGCCCGCTGCCTTTCATCGTCACCACCGCAGGCGTACTGGTGGTGATGTGGCACCGTCAATTCGGCTCGGCGGCGCGGCACGCCATCATCGGCGATTGAGCGAGGCGGAGGGGCAAGCACCCGCGGCGCGCCTTCACGGGCTTGGAAACAGCTCGGAGGTTTTGCCCGTGAGCCAATAGCCCAAAAGGCCGGCCCACTCATGCAGCGCGGTGTCGGTGCGGGCCAATCCGCCCGACAGCGCGGCAAAGGGCATGAACACATCCGCCGCGCCGCGCGTGCGCCAATCGACCGGATAGGCCTCGACGGCAAAACCCGCGCGGCGGAATACCCCGACCGATCGCGGCATGTGATAAGCCGAGGTAACCAGCAGCCAGCGTTCGCCCGGTTTCGGCTGCACCAAATCCTTGGTGAGGCGGGCGTTCTCTGTGGTGTTGCGGGAGCGCGCTTCGAGCAGCACGCGCCCGCGCGGGATGCCGAAGCTTTCCAAAAGGCCCGCCACGAAGTCAGCTTCCGACGCGCCGCCCAAGAGGCTTCCGCTGCCGCCGCTGAAGACGATGCGCGCCGCCGGATATTGCCGCGCAAGCGCCGCGACCGCGGTCAGGCGCTCGGCGGATTCGTTGAGCGCCAGCTCCCGGCGCGCGGCGGAGACATCCGGGGAGAGCGCGCCGCCCAGCACCACGATCCCTTCCGGCGTGCCGCGCCTGGCGTCCCAGGGCGGAAAGCGATCCTCCAGCGGCAGCAGCAGCGCGTTGCCGAGCGGCGACCAGCCGGCGATCGCGATGGCCAGAACGCTCCCGATCAACAGAAAACGGCCGAGGCGCTTGCGCCGCGTCGGCAGCAATCCAATGCCGATCAAGCCGATCACCATCAACAGGTTGGACGGCGTGGCGAAGAAACCGAGGATTTTGGAAAGAATGAAAAACATGGCTCGATGCTCAACCCCGGCAAGCCGCCGTGAACCGCGCAAATCCTTCCGCCCGCAAACGGCAGGCAGGGCATTCGCCGCAGCCGTAACCCCAGTCGTGGCGGCGCGAGCGGTCGCCACGGTAGCAGCTATGGGTTTCCTCGATCACCAGGCCGAGGAATTCCTTGCCGCCGATGTCCTCGGCAAGCGCGAAGGTCGCCGCCTTGTCGATCCACATCAGCGGCGTGTGGATGACGAAACGCCGGTCCATGCCGAGCCCGAGCGCGACCTGCATGGCCTTGATGGTGTCGTCGCGGCAATCGGGATAGCCGGAATAGTCGGTTTCGCACATGCCGGCGACCAGATGGCGGGCGCCGCGGCGATAGGCCAGCGCGCCGGCGAAGGTGAGGAACACCAGATTGCGCCCGGGAACAAAAGTGGTGGGCAACCCGCTCTCGGCTATTTCGATCGCCGTGTCGCGGGTGAGCGCCGTCTCGGAGATGGCGCCGAGCGCGTCGAGCTTGATGACATGATCCTCGCCAAGCCGGCTTGCCCAATCGCCGCGCAGGGCCGCGATCCTTTCCCGCAGGCGCGGACGCATGTCCAATTCCACCGCATGGCGCTGGCCATAGGCGAAGCCAACGGTCTCGACCTGGGCAAAACGCTCGAGCGCCCAGGCCAGGCAAACCGTGGAATCCTGCCCGCCGGAGAAAAGCACGAGGGCGCTGTCAGGAGAGTTTTGAGGAGTCACATTCATACCGGCATCATTCTTTGGACCGAGAAGGGAAAAGTAGTTTCAACCTATTGTTGTATAAGGGCAGATTGGGTAGAATTAATACATGCGATAAGGCACCCGACGGACAGAAGGGCAAATCCGATGGCCAACAGTCACATCCTGAGCGCCTTCTGGTCCATTTCATTTGGAAAGATCGCGTATGTCCTTCTTCTGTGCTTACTCATCGTCCTGCTAGCCCGAGAGGTTTACAGCGTTCTTTTCGACCAGACCCTGTATGTCGGCAATTTCGAGTATTTCGCCGATGGAAAGGCAAGCCCGGAACAGACCAAATCATTTCCCGCGCACATTCTGGGGCAACATCAGTTGTTGCGCTCCGCGTTAATCGAGGAAAACCGCCGACGCGAGAAGGCCACCAAGGCGCCAGCCGGAACAAATCTGCACCGTGGCCTCCCCTCGTCCCTCCCCGAAGTTGCCCGTTGGTCGTCGTTGCTCACCGATGCCGAAATCAAAGTCCAAGGTTTTGATATCGGAAAGTTGCTTTCGCTCCTTCGCGCCTGGGTGACACCGCCGGCTGAAATCACCGGATTTGTGGAGAAGTCGGGATCCGTCGTGCGCGCCTCCGTGACCTATCCGCAGCGGCAAAGTAGTTATCCGGGGCTTACGGACCCTTTTGAGACAGGACAGTTAAGCGGTGAAGGATCGGCGGCATTCGCTATCGCCGCCAGCCTCGTCTGGACGCAGGCCGCTGAAGCGGACGAGGATTTCCGCAAAATTCCTCGCGACGTTTTTGTCACTTGGGCGCTGGCGTGGTGGGACTACCGACTATTACGGGGTCGAGAGGCTCTCGGCCAAGTCTGGTCTGACGACGACAAAATACGTTGGCGGCAAGCGCGCACGCTGGTGGAGCGATTGATGCCCAAGGCAGGCAGCTATCCGGAAATATGGAGCCTGCATGCCGACATTATCGAAGTGATACCCAGGGCTCTTCAAACCGACGAAAAGTTGCGAACTGAGGCCGAGCGCAAAGACGATTCCGGCGTGGTGCAACAGGATCGAAAAAAATACGCAGAAGCTGCGGGGATCGCGACCGCCATTACCGCGGCCAAGCAGGTGGAGGCCGCGCAAGACTCAAAACAGGTTGCACCGCTCAATATGCAGCTGGTTTCGGAAACCGTCAAAAAAGTCTACGCCGACACGACCAATGTTTACCCCGGCCGGCCAATCTGGATTCGCAAGGTGGTGGCTACTGCCGGTTCGGGGTCTCCGATGACGAGCTCCGTTACGGCGACCGCCATCGTGATCGATGCAGGGCAGAAGAAACTATTGCTCCCGGACTATGCTCTATTTGACGCCACCGACGATGCAACATACGAATTCAGCCTCAGCGCGTCCGGCTCCGTCATTGCGACGGCGAAGAAGTCCGATTTGGTTCCACCACCCAATTCCGTGCCGGGATCGGCACCAGGAGTGTTCAACGGTTTCTTGCTGGCTCCACTTAAAGCTAGCGTCAATGCCAGCAATGTCATTGCTACCGCTTCGACGACTCTTACAACGTTCGGACCAGTGCCTGCCGTGGACAAATCTCTCAAGGTTGCAACCAGCAGAGGCGTAGCAACGGCGCGCATGGTGGCGCAGACTTCTACATTTGCGATTGTTGAGCCACGTGTCACCGGCGCGGGGGACGGCGGCGCTCCCGTCCTCGATGAGCAAGGAAGACTCGTTGCAATGGCTTACGCGGGCAGCGAGAAGCAGGACCAGTTCGCGGCATTGCAATGGCTCTTTGAGCAGAAAAAATTGCAGCTTGCACCGTGAGTTGACGGCAGGACCTGACGGCAACGCCGTCCGCCGCGTCACCCCCATTTCAGCGCATAAAGCTACCCCTCGACGCTGCCGTCCGGCCGCGCCAGTTTGCTGATGTCCGTCATTTCTTCCGCCGACAATTCAAAATCGAAGACGGCCATGTTTTCCGACAGGCGCTCGATCTTGCTGGTGCGCGGGATGACACCGAGGCCCTGCTGGAGCAGAAAGCGCAGGCTGACCTGCGCCGCCGTCTTGCCGTGCGCCCGGCCGATGCGAATGAGGACAGCATCGTTCCTGGCGGCGCCCTTGGCGATGGGGCTATAGGCGACGACTGCCATGCCATGCGCGCGGCTGGCGGCGATGGTTGCGGACTGGTCGAGGAAAGGATGCGCCTCGATCTGATTGCAGACCAGAGGCTCGGTGCTCAAGGCCACCGCCTCGTCGAGCACTGCCCCGGTGAAATTCGACACGCCGATGTGCCGCGTCAGTCCCGCGCGCTTGACCTTGCACAGGGCGCCGAGCGTCTCCGCCAGCGGAATGCGCGGGCTCGGCCAATGCAGCAGCAACAAATCCACGTCGGTCAGGCGCAGATGCGTCAGGCTGTCCTTGGCCGCCCGCTCCAGCTCCGGCGGGGAAAAATGCGCGGGCCAGATTTTGGTGACCATGAACACGTCGTCGCGGCGCAGGCCGGAGGCGCGCAGCCCCTCGCCCACTTCGCGCTCGTTGTCATACATCTCCGCGGTGTCGATGTGGCGGCAGCCGAGCCGCAACGCCTGCTCGACGATGCGCGCACAGACGCGTCCGCGCAGATCCCACGTCCCAAGCCCAAGCGCGGGGATTTTGGCGCTCTTGGCCTCGATCACATGCATGCCATGCCCTTCATAGACGGCCGAGAATGCCGGGGCCGGGGCCCATTGCCAACGGGCCACAGCCGCCGGGGCGCGGCGCATGCGAAGCGGTGCAAGCAGAATTAAGCAATGCGCGATTACCATCACTATGTTGCATTGTAGGACGTTAGGTTATCTTCTTACATTGGAACAATTCAACTGTAGAAAAATGTTGTTGCATCTGTGGTTTTCCATGTCTTTGTGTAGCTCATCATTACTGCTTCAAGAGAGAGAGAGTCATGAAAATCTTTGTCTTCGCGTTGGCGCTGGCGGCCGTTTGTGGACTTACCCTAAGCGATGCCGCGCGCGCTCAGGACACGCTTACCACCACCATCAAGGGCCATCGCTTCGAGCCGGCGGAAATCCGCGTGCCGGCCGGCAAGCGCATCACCCTCACTGTGATTAACGACGACGCCACGCCCGAGGAATTTGAAAGCCACGTGCTGAAAGTAGAGAAGATCATCCCGGGCAAGTCGAAGGCGGTGGTGCAGTTCGGACCGCTGAAGCCGGGCCGCTATGAATTCGAAGGCGAGTTCAATTCCAAGACCGCCAAAGGCGTGGTCATCGCGGAGTAGCAGCGGCCCATGATCGGCGCACTGATTATCGTCTTCCGCGAAGTCATCGAGGCGGGGCTCATCATCGGCGTGGTGCTGGCCGCGACGCGCGGCGTGCCCGGCCGGGGAAGATGGATTTCGCTCGGCATCCTCGGCGGCGTGGCAGGTGCGAGCGTGATCGCGGCTTTTGCCGGCGCGATTTCCGACGCCTTCGCAGGAACAGGCCAGGAATTGCTCAATGCCGCGGTGCTCGGCGCAGCCGTGGTGATGCTGATGTGGCACAATGCCTGGATGGCGCGCCACGGCCGCGAGATGGCAGCCGAAATATTCCAGATTGGGGAGGCGGTGACGGAGGGAAAGCGCCCGCTCACCGCCTTGGCCTTGGTGGTCGGGCTTGCGGTGCTGCGTGAGGGATCGGAGGTGGTGCTGTTCCTCTACGGCATCGTCGCCGGAGGGGCCACGGCCTTGGAAATGCTGGTGGGCGGTATCCTCGGCCTCGTCGCCGGCGCGGCTTTCACCGGCCTGACCTATCTCGGCCTGCTTGCCATTCCCTCACGCTACATCTTTTCCGTGACCACCGTGCTCATCACGCTGCTCGCCGCGGGCATGGCGGCGCAGGCCGTGCAATATCTCGACGCCGCGGGCGTGGTGACGGTGCTCACCGACAGCATGTGGGACACGTCCGGGTGGCTGCCGCAAAGCGGCATTGTCGGCGGCACGCTGCATGCGCTGATGGGCTATAACGAGCGCCCGACGGTCATGCAGGTAATCGTCTATGTGTCGGTCTTGGCGAGCATGGCCCTGCTGATGCGGGCGGTGGCTCCGCCGCGCAGGCCGCTGCAAGCGACCTGAGGTCAAACTGCCGGCCGCGCCGGCCTCAAGGTGGCGAAGACCAGATCGGGCGCCTGTTCGATGAGTTTGAGCAGCGCCCGCGCCGGGCCGCGCGGCGAGCGCTTGCCCTGCTCCCAGTTGCGCACCGTTTCGACCGGAACGCCGATGCTCGCGGCGAAATCCGCCTGGGTCAACCGGGTGGCCGCCCGCACCCGGCGGGCATAGGCGGCCTGGGTTTCGCCCGCCACGGGCGACACGCCGGCCGCGATGGCTCGTTCGCTGCCGTCCGATAAAATCTCCACAAGACGCCCGTCCGCCTTCAACCGCACGCGCATGACCTGCAACTCCCCCGGCTGTGGTCCATTGGCCGAATTCTCGACCACTGTGGGTTAAGGCCGAGTTAACGGCAGCCATTGGCCGAGCAGGCCAAAGACCCATTCGGCCAGTGACCGACAGCACGGCGCACCCACGCACGACAGATAAATCTTGGGGTTGGCCGAACAGAGCCGTTATCGCCGCGCGGCGGCGCTATCAGGACGCGCGGACGGCGGCGGCCTGCGCGCTCCTTGCGGCTTGCAGCTTGGCATCAAGCAGCAATTGGTCGATAGCTTCGCGCGGCGCCGGCTTGGCGAACAGGAAGCCCTGCATCTCGTCGCAGCCGGCCAGGCGCAGCAGCACCCGCTGCTCCTCGGTCTCCACGCCCTCGACCAGGACGCTGAGGTCGAGCGCACGTCCGAGCGCCACGATGGCCTGGATGATAACTCCGCTATTTGCCGAGCGCCCAAGCGGAGCGACAAAGCCGCTGTCGATCTTGAGCTTGTCGAAGGGTAAATGCTGCAGATACTTGAGGCTGGAATAGCCGGAGCCGAAATCGTCGAGCGCAATGCGGACGCCGAGCCCGCGCAGCTCTTCCAACCGCTTGCGCGTCTCTTCGGGATCGTCGATCAGCACGCTCTCCGTGATCTCCAGCACCACCCGCGACGGCTCAATCCCGGTTTCGGCGAGCATGGAAGAGACAAGGATGAACAGCGCGCGATCCTTCACCTGAATCGGCGACAAGTTGATCGCAACGAAGAGGTCTGGCCAACGCTTGGCATCGTTGAGCGCCCGGTACAGGACGAATTCGCCGAGCCGCGCCATCATGCCGGTCTGTTCGGCGACCGGAACGAATGTCATAGGCGGGATATTGCCGCGCACGGGATGCGTCCAGCGCAACAGCGCCTCCACGCCGATGATGCGTGATCCCTCTGCTGTGACGATCGGCTGGTAGTGCAGCTCGAGCGCGTCGTCATCGAGTGCTTGCTTGAGTTCGCGTTCGATGAAACGGCGTTCGTAAAGATCGGCATCCATGGAGGATTCGAAAGCCACGATATTGCCGCGCCCAGCGCGTTTGGCCGCCCGCCATGCAAGGGTCGCGTGCCGGAAAAGTTCATCGGAAGTCAGCCCATCGCGCGGCGCGTAACTATTCCCTATGTTTGTATCGAGCTGCACGCTCTGACCCTGGATCGTCAGAGGAACTGAAATTCTTTTCGCCATCTCTTGCGCAAGAAGAAGGCCCGCGTCACGGCTCTTTGCGCGCAGCACGAAGATGAATCTATGCCGCCCGAGGACGCCCAGTGTCGCTCCCGGCCACGGGGGATCGATAAGTCTGGCGGCCGAGGCGCGCACGAGGTCGTTGGCCCACAGACGGCCGAACGAGTCGCTCAGCTGGCGGAATCCGGTAAGATCCAAATAGCAGCAGGTCACGAATTCGTCCGGCTCGCGGGTTGCGAGCGTCTGCTCCAGGACTTCGAGAATACTGCCGGCGTTGGGCAGGCCGGTCAGCGGGTCTTCCCGGCTCAGCTTGCGGGCGCCCGCCTCCGACTCCGCAAGCTCGCCCAACAGGCGGCGAATATACCATGACGACAATGCGCCAAGCCCCAGGAGGCCAAAGGAGATCGCGATCCACAGCGGCATGAACAGACCCGCGGCCTGCGTCATGGGCCGTCCGGCGTTCCAACTGAGCCAACCGAGGATGCGCCCGTTGCCGTCCAAGATCGGCTGAATGTCGCGGCCGTTCTGCTGGGGTTCCGGACCCGCCTCCCATTTCAGATTTTTGACGCCGGAGAGTTCTTCCAGGAGACGCAGGCTTACCGGCTTTACGTCACTATCGCCGCCATGCAGCAGGGTCAGCTTCTCGACGCCGGTGCGAAGCGCGATGCGCTGCTCCGCCCCGATGCGATCGTCAGCTTGCCGGGCGTAGCCGTAGAACACCAGCGCGCCGACGATCAACGCTGCCAATAGGCCCAAGGAAAGAGGCGGAATGAGCCGCGACGCAAGCAGCAAGGCCCCAGGCAGCGACAACGGCGGCGGCAGCGGCACTGTCGGAAAATAACCGGCCTTGTCCTGATATTTTCCTTCGGAGCCGGAACCCATGCAATACCCTGCAAACGCACGGGATCTGTGCGCCCCGCGCGTCAAAATAGGGCGCGAATGCTTAATGCCAGGTCGGCAAAGAGGGTTAACCATTTATGAGCGGCGGGCGAAACCGTTCACAACCCTGTCATTTCAGACCGAACCACAGCGTGGCAATACCAAGAAACGAGAAGAAACCGACGACGTCCGTGATCGTCGTCACAAAGGGACCGGAAGACACCGCCGGATCGACCCCAAGCCGAGCCAGCCCCACCGGAATGACGATTCCACCGAGCGCCGCGGCGGCCAGCACGCACACCATGGCAAGCCCCATCACCAGTCCGAGGTCGTTGACCTGAAACCACGCCACCGCGACGACCCCCATGATGACGGCGAAGCACAGGCCGTTGAGCAAACCGACAAGCAGCTCGCGGCGGATGAAGCGCGACACGTTAGCGCGCCCCAAATCGCGCGTCGCGATGGCGCGCACCACCACGGTCATGGTCTGCGTCCCGGCATTGCCGCCCATGCTGGCAACGATCGGCATCAGCACGGCCAGCGCCACCATCTTCTGGATCGAATGCTGGAACTGGCTGATCACCCAGGAAGCCGCCAGGGCGGTGAGCAGATTGGCGAACAGCCACGGGAAGCGGCCCTTGGCGATCGTCGCCACCGAATCGGACAGCTCTTCCTGGCTGCTGACGCCGCCCAGCGCCTTGATGTCCTCCTCCGCCTCCTCGGAGATCACGTCCATGATATCGTCGTAAGTGATGACGCCGACCAGGCGGTCGCCGGCGTCGACGACGGGCACCGCCACGAGATCGTAGCGCTCGAACAGTCGCGCCACTTCTTCCTGGTCGTCGATGGCGCGCACACGATGGCGGTCCTCTTCCATCAGCTCCGACACGGGAACCGGCCGCTTGGTGCGCAGCAGCCGGTCGAGCGGGACCGCGCCGAGAAAGCGGTGGCCGGGGTCAACCAGGTAAATCTCGAAGAAGCGGTCGGGCAAATCGGCGGTCTCACGCAGGTAGTCGATGGTCTGGCCGACGGTCCACAACGGCGGCACGGCGATGATCTCGGTCTGCATCCGCCGGCCGGCTGAATCTTCCGGGTAATCCAGGCTGCGGACGAGCGCCACCCGTTCCGGCGGCGGCAACTGATCGAGAATTTCCGCCTGATCTTCCTTCGGCAGATCCTTGAGGATTTCCACCGCGTCGTCAGAGTCGAGCTCGCGCACGCCTTCGGCGACCGTCTCGGCCGGGAGCTCTTCAAGAATATCTTCGCGTACGGCGTCATCGACTTCCGTCAATGCGGTGAAATCGAATTCCCGGCCCATGAGCTCGATCAGCCGCGGCCGCAGCTCGGGATTCAGCGCTTCGAGCAGGTCGCCCATGTCGGCTTCATGCAGATCGCCGGCGAGCTCGCGCAGCGCGGCGGAATCGCCAGCGGTGATTGCCTTTTCGATCTGCTCAATGAATTCCGGAAGGATTTCACCGCGCTCACCCCGAAGCGTAGGGACAGGCATGACGGTTATCTCGGCGTCATCGGCCATGCGCTGCCTCGCGTGAAATGCTGGAAGAGTTCCGCCGCCGCTTGTACGCTCCCACCTTCATGCGTGGCAATCGCCCATGCGGCGGTGGCTGCGATCGCATCCGCCGCTTGCGCCCCCGACCTGCCCCGGGTCAAGTAACGCCGTCACGGAAGGTAAAAATATGACGCTACGGTGGCTGTTTGGGCTTGCGGCGCTCGCATGGACGAGCGCCGCGGCAGGCGCGCCCTGCCCCGGAAATCCCGATGCGCTCGGCACCGAGCGCGTGCTGGCAGTCGATACGCGCGCGACGCCGCGGGTCGGCCGCAAGCAATTCCCCGCGACTCTGCCGCTCGCGCCCAAGGAGGTCGTCCTGACCTTCGACGACGGTCCGTGGCGCGGCACCACCGAGCGCGTGCTTGATGACTTGCGGCGCGAATGCGTGCAGGCGACGTTTTTCATGGTCGGCGCGCGCGCTGCGGAACACCCGGCGCTGGCTCGCCGCGTACTGACCGAGGGCCATACGGTGGGCTACCACACGTTTTCGCACCCCTTGCTCAATCACATGCCGCTCGCAGCCGCGGAGGCGGAGATCGACCGCGGCATCGCGTCGGTGGAAAAAGCACTCTACGGCGGCCCGGGCAGGTCTCCGGCCACCCCATTCTTTCGCTTTCCCGGCTTCGCGGCCTCACCCGCGCTGCTCGACCGGCTCGCGCGGCGCGGGATGGTGGTGTTCGGTGCCGACCTATGGGCGAGCGATTGGAATTTGATGTTCCCGGCTGACCAACTGCATCTGGTCATGAACCGGCTTCACGCTGCCGGCGGCGGAATCGTGCTGTTCCACGATACCAAGGCGCAGACCGCCGCCATGATCCCAGCCTTCCTGCGCGAGCTGAAGCGCAACGGCTACCGCGTCGTTCATGTCGTGCCCGCCATGGGACATGCCAGCCCCGCCGCGGCGGCGACCAATTTGCAACAGTAGGGGAAAAAGCGCCTTTGCGGCCAGCGCTCCGGAGAAAGTCCAGGGCTAACGCGCCGTTAACATGCTAGTTTGTAGCTTCGAGGGTAGGTACGCCGGGTCTAACTCACAAAAGCCGTTGCTACCTGGGGTAAACGGGAAAATGCGCCGCATCACGGCCATCTCGTGCGCGCTTGCGTTTGTCGTGGGGGTCTCACCCGCGATCGCGGGTGAATGCGCCAATCCCAACGCGCTGGGGACGAGCCGTACGCTGGTGATCGACAGCGGCGCGCATCCGCGCCTTGGCGCGATGCAATATAGCGAAACCCTGCCGCTGGGGCCGCACGAGGTGGTGCTCACCTTCGATGACGGGCCATTGCCTCCCTACACGACTCGGATTTTGGACATTCTCAAATCCGAATGCGTGAAGGCGACCTATTTCCTGGTCGGGAGCATGGCGCAGCATGCTCCGGAACTGGTCCGCCGCATTCATCAAGAAGGCCACACGATCGGCACCCATAGCCTCCGTCATCCGCTGCCCTTCGACCGGATGCCGCTGGCGCAGGCCGAGCAGGAGATCGACGGCGGCATCACGGCGGTGGGCGCGGTGCTGAGCGACCCGGCGGCGCTTGCGCCTTTTTTCCGCTTCCCCGGCCTGGGGCGTACATCGGCGGCAGAAAATTATCTGGCGTCACGCTCGCTTGTGACCTGGAGCGTCGATATCGTTGCCGACGACTGGTTCAGGCAGATCACCGCCAATGAGATAGCGCGGCGCGCCATTCAGCGCATCGAAGCCCGAGGCCAGGGCATGCTGCTGCTGCACGACATTCATCCGGCCACCGCGCTCGCACTTCCGACAATCTTGAAGGAGCTCAAGGCGCGCGGTTATCGCATCGTGCATGTCGTGCCCTCCGGGCTTGGCCGGCCCGCGACCGTCACCGACCCGCAGCAATGGGTAATGCGCAGCGGCCGCGCGCGTCCGACCGCGGAGGCAACGTCCCCCAGCGTCAGTCCGCGCCAAGCCATGCCGAGCCAGGCGCCGAGGGCGAAGGCGCCGATCGGCCGCGGTCAATCGGCGCAGGCAGAGACCGCGACGCCGGCCTGCAACAGCTTCGGTCTGATCGCGGCTGTGCTGGCGTTCGGCTGCCAGAATTCAACCGGCCACCAGTTGAGCCTCACGCCGAACCGCCCCGCCAGCTGACGCCGCGGGCGCTTGCAGCATCGCTCCGGCTTACCGCGCCAGCGGATCGGGCCGGACCTGGAAATGCACCACCAGGGGCTTGGTCCCCCTGCCGCCTTCCATGTGCCAGGGCGTACGGTCGCCGCTGGTCACCCATAATCCCCGGCCCTTCCAGCCGGCATTCGGATCGTCGATGCGGCCTTCGAGACCTTTGGCATAGAAACCCAACGGATAGGGCACGCGCAGCGTGACGAACTTGCCGCCGACCAGCGCATGCAAACCGTCGAACAGATTGCCGGTGGCGATCGGCACGTTCTCGCCCAGGCCCGACGTGTTCCATTGGTCGACCCAGGTGTAATAGCTCGACTCGGCACTGTTCTCGCCGATGCCCTTGAAGCCGGGCCCGGGGAATTGGTGGAACGCCCAGCCTTCGGGACAATGGTCGCCGGTGGCTTTCGGGCCGTTGAGCGGCCCTTTGCACTTGCGCCGGTCGAAGCTGGCGAGATGTCCGCTCGCCAATGAAGCCCACGCCACGCCGTTGCGATCGATGTCGGCGCCGCGAATGCCGAAGCCCGGCAGCGGCACATTGTAGACCTCGGTGAGCGCGGTCTGCGGCGGGTTCGAGCCGGGAGCCACGCGCACGAGCGCGCCGGGGAAACTGCGGTAGGAACCCCAGATGGAGCCGTCGGCGGGGTTAGGCATCACCGCATAGAAGCCGGTGGCAACGCGCTTGTCCTTGGCCGGATCGACCGGCTGGTCGGGTTCCACGTAATCGTCGCGCTTGCCGTTGCCGTTGGTGTCGAGGATGAACGCGGTCCAGCCCTGCGACTTCGCCGCATCGCCAGTCTCGTCGAACATCTTGGTGTTCAGCCAGCCGAGAACCGGACCGCCGCCGCTCGTCCACAAGGTGTTGTTGGGATCGTTGTAGGCGAATTGCAGGTGATGGGTGGAGAAGCAGGTGTCGATGAATTTGTATTCCTTGGCCTTCGGATCGAACACGGCGAGATGGCGGCTGGCGCCTTGCGTCGGGGTAAGTTTTGCCGACGGGTGATCGGAGCCCTGCTTGCAGAAATCCGGATGTTTCGAGCCGCGCACCGCGGCGGTGAGCCAGACGCGGCCTTTCTCATCCAGCATCGGATTGTGGATGTTGGCCTTGCTGTCCCAGATGCGCTCGTCGCCCCAATAGGGCGAGGGTTGCGTCGGCGGCGTGCGCGCGGTGCTGGGCGTATCCGCATCACGCACCGGCACCTTGAAGGTGGTCGCCGCGTTCTTCGCGGGATCGAGGATCGGCATGTCATCGGTGCTCAGCTCGGGCGCGCCATAGAGCGGGCCATAGCCGTTCACCGTGGGCTTGCGCCGGTCGGTGCCGCTGAGATCATGCAGGTAGTGTTTCTCGTCCAGCCAATCGCGGACGGTGACAACGATGTTGCGCTCCACGCCTTGCGGGCGCTGCGGCTTGGAGTCCGGCACCTCGCCCTTGGCGATGCGATCGCTCCAATCGGCGAAGAAACGGAACGGCACGCCGCCCAGTTCGCCGGCGAGCTGATTGACCATGCTGTTGCCGGCCTGGCCGGAGGCGAGGCGGCGCATCCAGGCCTCCTCCGAGGATTTGAATTCGCCGAGCGCCTTCGGAATGGTGCGCGTGGCGAGATTGCCCATCTGGTGGCAGCCGACGCAGCCGTTGTTCTTCATGCCGTTGAGGTAGCGCTCGATGGTGACTTTCTCGGGCAGCTGTTCCTTCGACGGCAGCTTGAGCATCGAATACCAATAGATCGCCGGATAGACCTGTGCCGCGGCCGCGGCATTCGGCGCGGCCTGCGCCGTCAGATTGACGGTCTTGCCCGGCTCGCCCGCCACCTTGGCGGAATCCGCGAGCCCATAGCCGCGCACCCAGACGCTGTAATTCGCCTTCGGAAGATCGGGCACGAGAAAGCGGCCTTGATCGCCGGTGACGACAATCTTGGCAAAGCGCGTCGGCAGATCCTTCGTTTCCGCGATCACCCAGACACCGGCTTCCGGCCCGCCTGGTCCGGTGACCACGCCGCCGATGTCCGTCGCACCCACGGTGACGGCCGCGCTTTGCTGCGCGTTCAGCCAAGCGGTTGAAGCGTCAACAAGAAACACGACGCAGAGCGCCGCCAGACCCCACGACCGCCATTGGATGGATCGCATGGCACCTCACCGTTCCTCCTATCGCTTCCCGACCCGTTTTTTGCCGGTCTTAGGCACTATCGCGTGCCGGCTGCCGAAGGTCGCCCGAGGCGCAGTTTCCGCCGACATCGAGGGGCAGTCAATTCACCTTGCCGGAGGGTAGTGTCTCAGTTTGAAATTGGTCCACTTTGACGGCACACCGTGCCAGCGCAGAACCATACGTTACCAGTGAAGCGGTCGAGTACGTAAACGAGAGGAACTTCACCGCCTCGCAGCCCGCTTACGGCTGTATATCGGCCCCCAATCAAAAAGGCCGCAATGACTGCGGCCACGCTCAGAACAAGGGCGATTTTCAAACCGTCATTCATGCGGTTTCCCCCTTTAGTTCGCGCGTCTTGTAAGGGCCGCGCTTCCCCAGCTTCGGCTGCGCTACGTCCACCATCTCGGCAAGATCGGTCATTGACCAGAGCTTATCGGTCACACCGGCGGCCATGGCCGGGGTCATCCGAACCGCCTTGTGCATCTTCACGAAATTGTACCAGACGGTATAGAGCGCGACCATGTGCATATGGTTCTCGAATTTCTTTGAGAATGCATTGGTGAGCCGTGTAAATCGGCGCATCTGCATCCGCATCGTAAGGTTCTGCCGCTCGGCAAATGACGTGCTGATGTGCTTCGGATCGGGGTTGCCTTCAATCGGCGTCTTGCGGGCACCAAGACACTCCGCCGGGCTGTAGCGGCCCTTCATGCTCTCGGGAGCGGCGCCGTACATCTTCACCAGCATAGCGTAGTCAATGTCGCCGCCAAATGCGCCTTCAACGGCCTCTAGATATGCCTTGTGTCCGTCGCTAGTTAGCTGCACGCGGTTCGCCAGCCGCGAACGCAGATCGTCCATGAAACCTATCGCGTAATCGCTGTCCCGGCCGCCAACCAGCCATGTAATCAGCAGCTTCGAGTCTGCATCTAGCGCGGTCCAGGTCCAGGTATCGCCATAGGCCAAGTCCTGCCGCTTCGCGGTCGCGACGTTCTTTTGCTTGGCGTAGGTAAAGGACCAGATTTCATCGACCTGCACGCGGCTGGTTTTGACGTTTCGGACCTGGGCATCATGGAAGGCCGCACACGCCTTTCCGGCATCGACCAGCAGCTTGGAAACGGTATTGATCGACACGTCTGCCACGCGCGAAATGGACCGCATGGACGACCCCTCGCAAAGCATGGAGAGGATTTGAACGCGGGTTTGAACAGGGAGCCTATTCATCCCATTACAATATGAACTATTTGCTTGAGTGTCAAGCATTAATTTCAGATTTGCGGCACGCCTCCATTTGAGCGATGTTTCTGTGCCTCTATAGCCCCGCTAGGGCTACAAGAAAAGCTTATTATTTTGTATATGGACAAAATAGATTAGGTTTGCTATGCATCCATAGCCCCGCCAGAGCGATGTGATTGTCGCGTTCTGGGGCTTTAGGAGCTAGTAATGGCTGCCGAAGATGAAATACGGCGTCTTTCTAAGAAATGGGCCGCTGGCGGGAGCCCTGGATGGCCACGACGCCTCGAATGGCTAGACGTAAAGGGGCTACGAGGTTGGACTGGCCAACGCATTCCCCTGCGCTTCCCAATCGTAGCAATTGTCGGCGAAAACGGTTCAGGAAAAAGCACACTCTTGCAGGCGGCAGCTTGTGCTTACCAAGCCGAAGAAGGTGGACGAACTTGGTTTCCGTCTGAATTTTTTCCTGATACCGCATGGGACCATGCGCAGAGTGTTTCTATCGAATACGGTTATTCGGTAACTGGCGCACATAGTGAAGGTTCACTGAGAAAGAAAACGAATCGCTGGCTTGGTCACGTTGATCGGCCCAAGCGGCGCGTCGAATATATCGATCTGAATCGCCTTCAACCTGTTGCGGCGCGTGTCGGCTATGCGCGCATTGCCAAGATCAGGCATCAAGAAGTCATAGAATCCGCAAAGAATTTTGATGAACGCCAAGTTCATCGCCTCTCGCATGTTATGGGTCGCCCTTACGACTCCGCAAGAATGGCGCTTTCAAGCATTGATACGGACCGCAAAATTCCCGTCATCAGCAGAAACAACAATGAGTACTCTGGGTATCACCAAGGTTCCGGCGAGACGACTGTCACCGAGCTATTACAAGTTGATCTTCCAAAATATGGGTTAGTGCTGATCGATGAAATTGAATCTTCATTGCATCCGCGCGCGCAGCGCCGACTCATTAGAGACTTAGCGGAAGAATGTCGTCAAAGAGAATTTCAATTAATTCTAACCACTCATTCTCCTTACGTCCTAGACGAGCTTCCGCCGGAAGCGAGAATGTACATTCTTGAAATTGGCGGCGGAAAAAGTGTCGTCTCGGGTGTTAGCCCGCAATTTGCAATGACAAAAATGGATGATGATGTTTATCCAGAATGCGACCTTTACGTCGAAGATGCGGCTGCCAAGGGAATGCTAGAAGAAATTCTAGCATTTCATGGAAAAGAAATATTCTCGCGATGTGCTATTGTTCCATTTGGAACGGCGAACGTAGGACACGCTCTTGGCCAGATGGTTGCTCAAGATCGTTTTCCTCGCCCCTCTCGCGTTTTTCTTGATGGCGATGGTGCGGTAGCGGACGGTTGTATTTTATTACCGGGCGGCGACGCCCCTGAGAGAGTTATTTTTAAAACTCTCAAGCCGCTCAAGTTTGCGGAAACGTGGTCACATATAGCTAGAGATGTTGATCTAGTGCAAGACGCTTGCACTACAGCAATGACGCTGGCCGATCATCATGAATGGGTAAGAGCGGCAGCAGTCAAATTGATGTGTAATTCAGATACCCTATGGCACGCGATGTGTATCGAATGGGCAAAACGCCTCTCAATCGATGACGCGGCAAAAATCGTAAACCCAATTCGAGATGCACTCCCCTAAGATCACTACGATTTTTCCCAGCGTTTGCTTGCGGCTTTTTTGGCAATTTCGGCCCGACGCTCTGGAGATAGAGCTTTAGCTCTGGCCCGACCGCCCTTTAAGCCTCCCTTGCGCGCATACTCGTGTGCAACAGTCTCATCAGCTTCCCCCGTCGCAATCCGCATGACATGGACGGCGTTGCCTATCACGTCGGCGGGGCGCTTTTCGCCTTTGGGGCCTCGGGGCATTAGGCGGCCCGTTTGGTCATCGCTTTGCCAGGCCGCGTAATTCTAATCTCAACGCTGCCATCATCGCCTAGCACCCTTCCGACACCAACCGAAAAAACATCATCGGAAGATGCAAAACGAGAGTATGCCGTCCTAATGGCCTCTACCTCCGACAGACTTAGCTTCTCTGACATTGCGAACTCCTATGCTGGAAAGGCAGGATATAGGAACCAAGGCGCGGATTCGATAGCCGGTCAAGGCCGCCTAAATTCAAACTGAGACACTACCTGCCGGAGACAACGCGCCATTGAGCCAAGACGGCGTGAAGGAGGCGGTGGGCCGAAACTACAGGAATGCAGAAAATGCTCACCCTAATGGGCCAGTAAAAAAGAAAGATTGCCAAAGCCGGACGCGTGCGCGACGCTTTCTATCGTGCCTACACAACCTCCATGGACAACCTATGAGACTGTTACGCGAAATGGTGAAATCCCAACTGTCAGCGGAACGTCGCCGACAGGTAAGGAAGGCGATCAACTTAGTAAAATGGCCATACATAAAACTTTGCGGCCTGTGGCAGAGGTGGTCCCACTTTCTGAGACAGCCGGCTAAGGTGGATTCGCCGACGAAGAGGACGATCCACCATGAGGACGCGGAGACGGTTTTCGGCTGAGTTCAAAGCGAAGGTTGCGCTTGAGGCGATCCAGGGCCACCAGACGGTAGCGGAGCTGGCGACCAAGCACGAACTGCATCCGACCCAGATTGCGGCTTGGAAGCGCGAGGCGATCGAGAAGCTTGCCAAGGTCTTCGACGAGAAGGGCAGCGCGCGCGAGCAGAACCGGGACGCCGAGCTGACGAAACTGCACGCGAAGATTGGTCAGCTTGTCGTGGAACGGGATTTTTTGGCCAAAGCCTTCGATTGCTGAGCCTGGATCGGAGGAAGACGATGATTGATCCCGGTCATTCACGGCTCTCGATCGTGCGCCAGTGCGAATTGGTGTCGATCTCGCGTTCCTCGTTCTACCGCGAGCCCATGCCGGAGGGCGCCGATAATCTGGTTCTCATGCGTCTCATTGACGAGCAGTTCCTGGAGACGCCGTGGTACGGCTCGCGGCAGATGGCGCGGCAGCTGCGACGCAACGGAGCGGGTAGCGTTGGGCGCCATCGTGTCCGCCGGCTGATGAGCAAGATGGGCTTGGCGCCGATCTACCAGCACCCGAAGACGAGCGAGCCGCATCCGCGGCACAAGATCTATCCGTATCTGCTGCGGCATCTGACCATCGACCAGCCGAACCAGGTCTGGTGTGCGGACGTGACCTACATCCCGATGCGGCGCGGCTTCCTCTACCTCGTCGCCATCATGGACTGGGCCAGCCGCAAGGTCCTTGCCTGGCGGCTGTCGAACACGATGGATGCCGACTTCTGCGTGGCGGCGCTGGAGGAGGCGATTACCCGTTACGGCAGGCCCGGCATCTTCAACACCGATCAGGGCAGCCAGTTCACCAGCTTTGCCTTCACCAACACGTTGAAGGACGCTGGCATCCGCATCTCGATGGATGGCCGTGGCCGCTGGATGGACAACGTCTTCATCGAGCGGCTATGGCGGTCGCTGAAATACGAATGCGTCTTCCTCAATGCCTTCGAGACCGGCAGCGAGGCAAGAATGGGGATCGGTCGTTGGATCGGCTATTACAACGCCGATCGACCCCACTCGGCCTTCGGCGGAAGGACGCCCGACGAAGTCTATGCTACGCAGGCAAACGAGGAGAAATTGGCGGCATAATCGA
>Ga0082335_1003311_pt1 | contig 26904 bp, 34 predicted proteins | sample Subgrocontami58m_FD_72375 | JGI IMG/M metagenome (GOLD analysis project Ga0082335, IMG submission 72375) | Subsurface groundwater microbial communities from S. Glens Falls, New York, USA - GMW37 contaminated, 5.8 m (SPADES assembly) (version 2) ...
GTGGCTTTGGTGATTGCCCATGAACTTGCACATCAGTGGTTTGGGAATCTGGTCACTATGGAGTGGTGGACTCACCTGTGGTTAAATGAAGGTTTTGCCTCATTTATAGAATATCTGGCAATTGATGAAATATTTCCTGATTGGGATATTTGGACTCAATTTGTATCAACCGAGATGAGTGATGCATTTTCGCTGGATGCGCTGGTAAATACTCACCCTATTGAGGTGGAAGTGGGCCATCCGGCAGAAATTTCCGAGATTTTTGACAGGGTGTCATATTCCAAAGGGGCTTCTGTTTTGCGGATGCTCTGGAAATATTTAGGTGAAAAAGATTTTCAAAAAGGACTGCAGCTTTATTTAAAAAAGCATGCATATGGAAATGCCCAAACAGAGGATTTATGGAAAGCTTTGGAGGAGGTTTCTGGAAAACCAGTGGGTAAAATCATGGCTAACTGGACATCTAAACCTGGTCACCCACTCATAACTGTGGAAGAAAGTGGAACACATCTTAAATTGACTCAATCTAGATTCTTTTCCAGCCCAATTTCTAAGAAGCAAGATGAGCAAAGCTCGCGCGCTTCGCGCACTAAAACAATTTGGAGTATTCCACTGGATGGTCAGTTAATGGATAAAAAAACACGTTCCCACATCGGAAGTGGGAAGCTAAATGAAGGTGAAGTTAGTTTGGTTAGGGTTGATTATCCACATGAATATTTAAAAAAATTAGAATCAAAAATCACTCAGCTTTCTGCTCCGGATAGATTAGGTTTGATTAGGGATTCATTTGATTTGAGCCAAGCCGGAAATTCTCCTACAACTTTGGCATTGGAGTTGGCACAAACTTATAAAGACGAGGAAGATTACACTGTCTGGTCAACCCTTACTGGCCACATTGCGCAATTAGATTCTTTACTTGTTTATGAGAGCTTTTATGAAAGCTTCAAAGTTTATGGGAGAGATATTTATGGTCTAATTGCCAAAAAAATGGGTTGGGAAAAAAGAGTCAATGAAAAGCATACTGATACACTTCTTCGTGGTATGGTCTTGAATATACTGGGTTCTTTCGGAGATGAGGCTACTATCAAAAAAGCACAAAGTTTGTTTGGGAAAAAAGTAGACCCTGATTTAAAGGGAGTTGTTTATAATTTGGTTGCGGAAAATGGTGAGAGAAATGAGTGGAGTACAATGGTAAAAATGTATAAAAAAGAGGAAAACCAGCAGGAAAAGGATAGGTTAGGAAGAGCTTTAGGTAAATTTAAATCCAAGGTTTTGCTCAAGAGAACTTTAGAATTTTCTATCAGTAAACATGTCAGGTTTCAAAATACGCTGGGTTTAATTTCTTCTGTTTGGGGGAATCCTTATGGTAGGTATTTGGCCTGGGAATTTGTAAAAAGTAACTGGAAAATGCTAAAAGAAAGATATGCAGGAGGACACTACTTTACTAGGGTGTTCCAGCCAGCAGGGGAGTTTACAAAAATTTCTGATGCGCGCGATATAGAATCCTTTGTCAGAAAAAACCCGGTTCCGGAGACCAAAAGAACCATTGCCCAAGCCTTGGAACAAATTTATTCCAATGTGGAATGGTTAAAAAGAGATAAAGAAAAAATAAAATCTCTCTTGACAAAGTAGTACTAAATATAGTACCATCAATCTAGTGACTAAGCGAGAGAAAAGAGTTAGAAAGCTCTTTGCAAATCCAAAAACAGTTCCTTTTAAAGAACTGGATAAAGTATTAAAAGATTCTGGATTTGAGCGTAGACAACCCGGATCTGGTAGTAGTCACTTTGTTTACACAAAGGGAGAAATTCAAATTTCAGTGCCATATAGGCGACCTTTTGTCAAAGAAGTTTATGTAAAAAGAGTTTTGGAATTATTAGGAGAAGAAAATGAAAAATAAAAACCTTAACTATTATCTTAATTTAGATTACACAATCCGCCTTAAACAAAATGAAGACGGATCATATTTTGTGGAAATTGAAGAATTACCTGGTTGTATGAGCGAGGGGGATAATAAAGAGGAAGCTTTAATAATGATTGAAGATGCCAAGAAAGCCTGGTTGGAAGTTGCATTAATAAGAAAAATAAACATTCCTGAACCGGACAAAGATGAATTTAGTGGTAAATTAAATGTGAGAATGCCAAAATTCCTACACAGAAAGTTGTCTTACAAAGCAAAAGAAGAAGGTACCAGTCTAAATACCTTAATTTCTACCACATTAGCTTCCCGAGTTTGATAAAATTCAAATGTGGAATGGTTAAAAAGGGATAAAGAAGGAATTAAGAAATTTTTAGGAAAATTTGAGGCTAAAGTTGATTAAAAATCCCTAGGTGTAGCTACAATTCCACCCCAGACGTGGGATGACCCAACGAGGTGGAAATTCATAAATAGAGATTGCCACACGAACTTTGTTCGCTCGCAATGACAGAACAAAATATGATAAAATCCTTGCCATGGCTTTGAATGTAAATGAGTTAAGGAATGGGACGTTTTTTAAACTAAATAGTAGGATGGAGTTCAACCTCAAAAGGTAAATTTATATTTGAAGACTTCTTAGAAGCTCTTTTGGAAAAATTTAAAACAGTAAAACCGCTCACCTGTTTGGTCTTTTTATTTTTCCAGATAACTACATCATCACCCATCTCCTCTGATGAATCATCTTTAGTTAAGGCTCCCTTACTAAGATATAAAATATCTCCCTCTTTATCATATTCAAGTTTAAAATTATTACTCTTTTTCATACTTTTCTCCTGTCTCATTTCCATGATTGGATGGCTTTTAATAATATGAGCTTTTCTTTTAGCTGTCAGTTTAATTGTGCCAACTATTGTCTTAAATGTCACAAACTAATAATAGCAAATTTATTCCAATGTAGAATGGTTAAAAAGGGATAAGGAAGGTATTAAGAATTTCTTAGAAAAATTTGAGTGAGAAATCTTATTTTAATTTTTGGAATTGTTGTGCTAAAGCTTCATTAGTTAAGTAAGCTCCAAATCTACTATCTGTGTTACCTCCTAATGAATCTGTCCTAATTCTTGATTGCTCTGATGGATCCAGAATACCAAAATTAACCTTTTGGGTTTGTATCTTTTCTGACAGTGCTTTTATTTGATCGGGAGGTGGGTGTTCTTCCTTTGAACCTATGTTGGTATACACGGTATTTCCATAATCGTCTGACCATTGAGCAATACTGAATACACCAGAATTTGGATCAATGTGTCCACCGGGAGTACGATAGGAATAAATAACAGAGTCGCGGAATTTAAATTCACGGGCATACTTCTCAAGTCTCTCGTTCTCTTTGGCTTGACGCTCATCCCTTTTAGCTTTTAGTTTATCTACAAATTCCGGAGGAAGATTCCTTAACTTATCATAGGGGTCTTCTGCAGCCATATACTTATGATAGCATAAAATATGCTAAAATCCAGAGATTATGGCTTTGAATGTAAATGAGTTAAGGAATGGGACGTTTTTTAAAGAGGGGAAGGATATTTTCCTGGTGGTGACTTATGAGCATATGAAAACCGGCCGGGGATCCGGGAATATTAAGCTTAAGGTCAGAAATGTCAGGACAGGATCTGTGGTGGAAAAATCTTTTATCACAGGTGCCAGGGTTGATGAGGCTGATGTGGATAAGAAAAAGGCCCAGTTTCTTTATCGCGACGGAGATATTTATTCTTTTATGGATCCTGTATCTTTTGAGCAGTTTACAGTTTCCTCTCAAGTTCTAGGAGAGCAAGTTAAGTATCTCAAAGACGGGTTGGAAGTAATTTTGATTGTTTCTGAAGAAGAAGCTTTAGGGATGGAGTTACCTATGAGTTTGGTATATGAAATAGCAGAAACAGGGCCCGGTGAGCGGGGAAATACTGTTTCCAATGTTTTTAAAGAAGCCACTTTGGATAATGGACTGGTGGTGAAAGTCCCTATGTTTATTGGTATTGGAGAACATGTTAAGATTGATACCAGATCAGGACAATATGTAGAAAGGGTAAAATAAATGAAAAAGATCACAAAAGCTTTAATACCTGCAGCCGGGTTTGGAACCAGGTTTTTACCCCAAACCAAGGCCATGCCCAAAGAGATGCTTCCTATTGTTGATAAACCAGTGATTCAATATGTGGTAGAGGAAATTGTGGCCTCAGGAATTGAAAATATTATTATTGTGACCGGAGCAAGTAAAAGAGCTATTGAGGATCATTTTGATACCCCGGACCAGGATCTTCTGCAAAATTTAGAAACCGGCAATAAAACCAAGGCGATTGAACAGGTTAAAAAAATCTCAGAGATGGCAAATTTTATTTATGTCAGGCAAAAAGGGCCATACGGTAACGGCACGCCTGTTTTATCCGGAGAATCCGTAATAGAAGACGAGCCATTTGCCGTTGTTTGGGGAGATGAATTTATTTTAGCTGAACCACCAAGGCTTAAGCAGATGATAGATGTGCATGAAAAATATGGGGGAATGGTTATCTCCGGAGTAAAGATTGAAAAAAAAGAAGATTTAAAAAGATATGGAATTGCGGATTTAGAACCGGTTGAGGGCAATGTTTATAAAATCAAAAGAATTGTGGAAAAACCTGATCCTGATTCTGCCCCCTCTGATATAGCCACCCACGGAGCCTATATTTTACCACCGGAAATTTTTGGAGCTTTGAAAAGCTTAAATCCCGGCCAGGGTGGAGAGATTTGGCTGGTTGATGCAATTAATTTATTACAGGAAAAAGGCGTTCCGCTTTATACTGTAGTTATTGAAAACGGTAAGTATTATGATACCGGCAATAAATTGGAATATATGAAGACTGCGGTGGAGTTGGCTCTAAAACATGAAGAGATTGGTAAAGATTTTAAAGACTATCTTAAGCAGTTAATGGACAAATCTTAGGGCAAAAACTACTGTGCCAACAGATGCCACTTGAGTTAGGATTCCCCAAGGTAGGAAAGTTAGTTTTGTATGTTTTTGAATCTTATGTTGAACCTGGTAGGCAGTAGAGAAAGGCGGGAATTTCCAGTTAAACAAAAGATAGGGCATCATTAAAATGTCCCAAATTTCAGAAAAAAAGATACAGGATAATAGATAAATAGGATCTATATTTTTACCAAAAATAAAAAAGGCTAGGAGTATGCCTACTGCTAAGTCTAGAACAGATTCTGCAAAAAGAGTTACCTTATTTTTGCCTCTCCAACCATTACCCAGATCCCAGTGTGGAATCATATCTAAAAGAGGGTGGGAGATAGCAGCTAAGGGTAGGGCGATTGCAGGATTTGAAATAGAAGCTGCTATTGCTCCTCCAACCAATGCATGTGCTGTTGCTGTCATGTAACTATTAAGTATACCTTACTTTGTCAATTTGAATCAAATCCTTTCATGTGATAACCTTTAATCTTATGTTTCCGGTACTTTTCTCAATCGGTAATATCAGTATTTCTTCATTTGGCGTTTTTCTGGCTTTGGGATTTTTATTTGGTGTATTTTTAGTCTGGAGGCTCTCCCGCGCCTGGGATCTGGATGAGGAAAAGATTTTAGATTTAACTCTACTGACTTTTTTAGGGGGCTTTTTGGGCGCCAGAGCCTATTTTGTTTTAGAAAACTTCCAGTTTTTTATCCAATCACCACTTAAAATAATCATTTTCACTCACTTTCCGGGTTTTTCTTTTTGGGGAGGATTTTTAGGCGGCTGGCTCTCCCTTTTTTATTTTACAAGGCGTTTAAGGCTGGATTTTTGGCAGATTGCTGATATTGCCTCAGTTGGTTTTTTAGGGGGCTTGATCTTTTCGAACATAGGCTGTCTTTTAGGAGGATGCTCAATCGGCATTGCCAGCAAGTTATTTTTTGCGGTTCCTCAGGTAGGAGTTATTGGAAAAAGGCTGCCTATTTCAGGATTTGAGGCGCTCCTTTTGATTTTTGTTCTATTTATAATCTGGTCCCGGGCCACAAAGTTTCACTTGAGAGGTAAGATTGTCTCTTTATCTTTAATCTATATAGGAATAGTTAAGCTTTTGATGGAACCCTTTAAGCAAAAGCATGATCTGGGTTATGTCTTTTCTACTGTTTTAATTATTTTGGGTTTAACAATTCTTTATAGAATTACCAAAAGAAATTTTCTGCTGGATCTTAAAAACTTAAGCCTTTTTCCCTTAAACTTTTTTACAGACCCAAGATTAAGAAAAATAGTAATAGACCGTTTGAATAAAACCTGGTATAATCAAAAAACGTCCTTTTCCTGGAAATTTAGAAATATAAAGAAAATTGCAAGGAGGTTAAATGTTAGATTTTCCTATAAAAACAATAGAATCGATTAAAAAACTTTTACAAAAACAGCAAAAACAGGTAGAAGAAAACCTGAAGGAAATAGAAGAAAATGACCCTGCCAAATCTCCTGCATTGGTAGAATCTACAGAACCCGGCACTGATTCTTATATTGCTGATATTCACACCAAAACCATGGTTTTAGGGGAGCAGCTTAAAAGTACCGGCAAAAATATTGGGATTTCTCTTAACAAGATCCGGTTGGGAACTTACGGAAAGTGTGAGAAATGTGGTAAACAAATAGAGGTAGGAAGACTGCTTGCTATGCCCACAGCTCAATATTGTGTTGCTGACTCCAAAAAAGTTTCTAAGTAAAATCATTCTGGCCCTCCCGGGGTATTTATCCCGGTATTGGAATGAACATCTCCTCCGGTGGTTTGAATCCAGGGTCGGATACCTGTTGAGGTAGGAGTTGGGGTAGGAGTTGGTGAGCCTCCAGAAACAGTGAATGATCTTGAGGAGCAGTTGCTATCTGAACCCTCATTTACTCCCTCAGTAACCACATCGCCTACATCAGCACAGAAGTAGGCTGTATGGGATCCTGTGGTGGCTGTCCACGAAGAGGAAGTGATATTAGATGAGGAAGAACCTGCAGATAAAGCCGGGACGCTATGGTCTGAGCCAATCCTGCCTGAGCTGGAAGTTAAACAGCCGGAGTTATCCATACAAAATCTGCCTGATGAGGCTGCAGCATTGACTAATCCTTCATTATATACCCTGCCTGTAAAGGTAACAGAGGCTCCTGTTGAGGGGTTTGTGAAACTATTTAAGGTAGTAGTAAGGTCAGGCTGGCTTGTTGAGGAGACTGTTAAATTTCTGGTAGTACAGTTGTTGGCCTCATTTGATTCTGTCACGGCACTGCTATTATCAGCGCAAACTTCATATTTATGGGTGCAGGTACCTGTACAAACAGGCACAGTCCAGGACCAGTTTTCTGTTTCAAAATTGCCGGCAGTTAAACTGCCTGTGGACTGGCTGGCTAAAGTAGTATCCCAGCTGCCGTCGTTATTTAAATCAATCCTTAACCTGGTTTGGGAGGCAGCTGCAGCAGCATTACCCTGGTTTAAAACCCTGCCGGAAAGGCTAATACTCTGGAGGGAGGTAGCAGAAGAGGGGGTCAGGGTATCTGCTATTAAGTCCGGGGCAGTCACATTCACAGAGTTAGTACAATTGACAAATCCGGTGTCCTGGCCATCAGTTGAGGTTACTTTCACTCTGGCTGTCTTTGTGCCCACAGAAGTATAAGCTTTAGTTACAGGATGAGTAGTAGGGGTAATATCATCAACAACTGTTCTGGTTCCGGTACTGCTTAACCCATCGTCTCCTGCCCAGGTATAAGTATGGGTGCCTGCTCCACCTATAGCTGTGGCAGTCCAAGTAACTTCTTGGTTGAGATTAGCCGAAGTGGGACTGACTGAACAAGCTACATCAAGTCTAGAGGGAATAAGAGGTGCACTTACTATTAAATTAGGCTCACATTTGCCTCCAAACCACTCTCCTCCTGTTCCATCTTTGACCATCTGAAAAGCAAACCTGTAAGTGCCGGCAGTATCAGGAGCTGTGACATTAAAGGTAAAAGTAGCTGTGCTACCCGGACCAACAGAAGAGGAGACATTCTGTCTGGTGGGACGGGTGCCCTTGTTACTATCTGCTCCGGTTGAGGTACCCCAATTAGGGTCATCCCGGGGATCCTGGGCCCCTAATTTATAATTTGCCCCGGAGGTCCAGGTGGTATCACCATCATTTCTCATGGTAACTACGGCTGAATAAGTTTGTCCTGTTGTAATAGGATTTCCGCTATTAACAGAAATAGAGGTACAAGTAGCTGCATTATTGGTCAAAACCGGAGGGTCTGCTGTTTTAACTAAAGAAAAATCATCAACAAGTGGATCATGGCAACTTCCCCCGACAATGTCACACCCTCCCTGGTTACCCTCTATAGTAATTGTTAAAGTAGAAAGTTGTGGAATAATATTAACCTCTAAAAAAGTACTGCCAATACTAGATCCAAGGGCTTCACAGTTAGTGTTATGACACCATGTTACCTGATTTGGGTTACCTTCTATATTTGGATCATCCGCGAGTGCATAAAGAGTAACTGAGCCATCAGGGATTGCTCCATCAGTATATACCCCTGCTTTAATACTAACCTGATAGGTGGCACCCGGAGTAACCGTAAATGACTTGGAAAGCCTTCCATCCGGGCTGGGTCGGGTAGTATTAGCCAATTTAACTGAATTGCAGGAAGCTCCACAGATAGCTGTCTCTTGCTGAGGGATACTATTACTTGACCAGCTGCCAAAGCCACTATTAAAGTCATCCGTACAATTTTGTCCTGAACAGGAAAGAGTCGCTGAAGCAGTTGTTGCCAAAAAGAAGGATAAAAATATAGAAAAAAATATGCTAATGAATAGTTGATAAATTTTCATTTCTGAGCCCCTTGTTTGTTATACATCTGTATTTCTGCTATCTTTTCTCCGGTTTCATCAAACACTAAATTTACCTCTTCACCCTTTTTATTTTCTAAATCTTCTAAATATAGAATAGTAGTAGGGAGTGAGAATTGTTTTCCAGGCGTATCACTTAACTTAAATACTATTTGGCTGATTAAGACCTCGTTTGAAACCGGAAAAGATGCCTGTTTTCCTTCGGAATTGACTGTGAGGATGCTTTTTTGACTATCTACTGCCAAAACTGTGCCTATAAGCCCTTTTAAAGGTTTTATTGGTTTTTCCCGGGCCATCTGTGCGGGAGGTAGCTTAGAAGGAGTTACTTTTAAAAGAAAACTGCCTATTCCGGTAGCCAGTAGTAAAAACAGCACAAAACCACTAGGGATAAGAAATTTAGGAGAAAGAAAAAAAGGAGCCTCAGATTTTATTATCACTGTAGGTTCTTGGTTAGGGATAGATAAGTCAGGCATTAGCTCCATTATGAAGCAGGTTTGTCCTATCTGTCAAGCAAATTTGCTTTTTATAACAGAATATGGTATATATAACTTATAGTAAGAATTACTATGAAGCCTGAACAGCTCTTGAGCAGAGCAGCTAGCGAAGCTAAAAGATTTGTTAAAAAAGTGGTTAATACACCAGTCGGAAGAGGTGTTATCGCAGGTGGTTTAGCTTCAACAGTAGGCATGGCTGCAGATAATCAAGCTAACTACCAGCCTGACCTTAATCCTCAACAAGCCGGACATACTCTGGTTCTTGATAATCTACATCTCCAGGCTGCACAACAAATTGATTATTCTCAAAGCGTTGATTTTCCACAAACTCAAGTCCAAGTTGAAACAGGAGATTTTGAGGTAATTAATAAAGGCGGAGTGGAGTTAACCAGGATATATGGGCCAAATGATCCTGATAACAGGTTATTTGTGCAAGTTTTTTTACAAAAAGCTGCCAATAAGGAGTTGGCTAAAAAGGTAGTTAACCAATTTTTTATGGTAGATCCTATGCCAAAATACCTGGATAAGTTTACTTTTTGGGTCAGGACTTCTCCAACTCCGGATTTTGGATGTGACAGATCAAGTAAGTGTGTTAATAAACAAGCTATAGTAGACGAGATAAAAAGAACGCATAATGTTATAGGGATTTATTCTCCGGAAACAATTATTCTTATTAATAATGGCAGTCTTACTGGTGCATCATTTCTTGATGGATATAACCTTCCCAATATAAATAGTTATGCTGGAATATCAATGACTGAAGAAGCAGGAGGTAATGCTAATCAGATTCCAGTAATAGAACTTGCACACTCTATCTTTAATCTTTCAGATTTATGGATATATGGTTCAGATCTAAATATAGGTATTGGTTTCCCGAATTGCAGTAGAACCCCTCAACTTTGGGGATGGGATCCTGACCCTACATCTGAGATTGGCTGTGGTTGGGATAAAGAAGCATATAAAAGTGATCTTGAAAGCATTTTAGGAGATCGTGGAAAATACCCCAATTTTGGAACATGGGAAAGAACATGGATAGACAGGCTTGTTAAATTATTCCCCGGAAATTATGCCTACCCTCCTTTTAAGCTTAGTTTGTATAGAAACAATCCTGTTTCAGGTAAAGGTTTTCCCCAAGGATCTTTGGATTTAGGGTTTAAAGCAGATATTCCTTATGGAACTAAGAATATGGTCTATGAATTGATTCCGGCAGCTGATAAAGAGACAAGCATACCAAACAGTCCTGGACTAGGACCTATACAGATTACCGATACTAGGGTGATTAATCAGATTAGGAATGAAGGTCTCATTCTACCTGCTCCTAAATTAGGAGAAGGACCTTACGTTGCTTTACCTGGCATGAGTTATATCTGGAGAGTTAAGGTTTCACCGGAGCCAACCTTACCTTTCCAAGAAGGTCCTGGCTGGCAAACATTAGATGCAACACCAGTATTAAAAATCCCAAATCAAGGAAGAGGTGAGATTAAGGATTATAGTGCCCCCAGAGGTTCAGAGAAAATATCCTTCTTACTGGATGGTAAAACAACCAATAATTTAGCCCCCTTCCTCCAATGGCAGGATGGTAATTCGGATGTGTTTTACTATCATCTGCAAGTATCTGCCGATCCGACATTTGAAAAAGATCCTGCAAAAGCAACAGCTGCTGTTTGGGAAAATTTAATTCATGGTGGAGAAAGCATACCCTTAAATTCCTGGAAAGTGCCTGGAGGTCTTTTACAACCGGGGAAGACATATTATATGAAAATCAAGCCAAGGGTTCAGGGAGATGGAGAAGATCCACAGTGGAGTAGTATTAGAAGTTTTAGAACATCTGCTGATGCCAAAGTATTAGCTGAAAATGAGCTTGAAGTAATCACCCAACCAACTGCCAAAAGAATAATCACCAAAGAGGAACATTTAAAATTGCAAGAGGAAATTAGACAAGCAGAACAGGAGAGGATGAGATCAACACGGGAACACTGGGATGGGGTAGAGAGAGAAGTATACAGAAAAGAAGAAGAACAACTTTCCCCGGCTTCATAGATAACTCTGGTTCATTTCACAGATAACTTTTTCTCAATAAAACTTAATATATTTTCAGCAAAGGAATATGCCTCTTTTGCATTTTTTTCATTAAAGTCCATAAACTCACCAATATCCGGATACCTGGTAGGGGCATAGTAGCTATTTAAAGTACTACATTCTTCCCTCAATTCTTCAAAGGATTCATCAGTTTTGAGGCATTCTTCTAGTAGTGCTCTTATATCATGAATTTTTTTAATATTTTTTCCTTGGCTAATAATATAAGCTTTTAGTGCTTTTTCTGCAGCTTGTTGAGCAGCAAAGCATGCCCCTTTTAAAAAGCCATCTTTGAAACTTGCTTTACTCCATGAAAGATCATCTTGAGCAAATTCAAACCATTTTCTAGACTGCGATGAATTATCCATAAATAATTCTGCCAGTCTCTGCGGCTTCCTTTATAAAAAGATTGTGATTTTTCGCCTTTTCAAATTCTTTAGGTGTTAGTACGAATACATCTACAGCAGTAGTAGTTCTCAAAAGCAGATGAACTTGTTTTTGTCTTTCCAGGAAAGATTGATTAGTCTTTTTAATCACTACCAGATCTACATCAGACTCTCTAGTAGGATTACCAGAGGCATATGAACCAAATAGAATTATCCTATCTGGCTTATAAGATTTAAGTTGATTAATGATATTTTTGACAATTGGATTCATTGTACTAATTCTACCATAAATTTAGGACTTAAGAAAAATGAAGATTCAGGTTTTATAATCACTTCCGGTTGATCATCAGGCGGCATTAAATTCATTATGTGCCAGTTCAACCTTTACTGTCAAGGCAAAGAAGAACAACTTCCCCCGGCTGCATAGATTACTTTTTACCTAATCCCGCATCATGAGAGCCAATGGTGATGAAGTTTATGCCTTCTTCTGTTATTTCAAATGTAAAACGATTATGCAGGTCAATCCTTGCTTCAAAGTAAGCAGTGTTACCCATCTTTTTAGTTTGCAAAGAAGGATGGCGGTAATTTTCTTCAAGCAGTTTTAGCTGTTTGTTGAATTTATTTTGAATATTTAAAGGTAATTTTTTATACTGCTTTTTAAACTTATGGGTAAAAACAGGATTTAGGATTTTAGCCATTTAATGGCCTCCTCAGCAGAATTGAATGTCATAACCCTGCCTGCTTTTATATCTTCTTTAGCCTTTTTATCTGACCATTCCCACCACTCATCTGATCCATATGAAGGTTCCCCTTCAAACAGTCTGGATTTTATGGCTTGAACATCTTGGGTAAGCTGATCAAGCTTGGAAACTAGTTTTTCAAATGTTTTTGCAGGCACTGTAATTGTTTGGGTCATAATAGTATTATTGTATAATTTCCCCATGATTAATTCAAGATCTTTGGTTTTAAATGCGGATCAGTTGAGAAAAAGTCTTCAGTCGTCAGCTGTCAGTCGTCAGATGAAGAAAAAAATAAAAAGAAACGCTATATATATTGTTTTGGATAATGTTTTGGATACTTATAATATTGGGTCTATTTTTAGGTTAGCTGATGCGGTGGCTGCTAAAAAAATCTATCTGTGTGGTGAAACGGAAATTCCACCTAATCACAGAATTAAAAAGGCTTCTATTAATACAACTGAAGTAGTGGAATGGGAATACGCAGAAAGTGCCCTAAAAGCTATAAAAAAGCTTAAAAAAGAGGTCAGAAACATCCAAATTATAGCAATAGAACAGGCTGCTAATTCAATCCAATATGACAAATTTGAGTACAAAATGCCCATATGTTTGGTGGTGGGACATGAAAGTGATGGTATAAGTCCTGAAATTCTAAAAATTTCTGATGCAATTGTGGAATTGCCTATGTTTGGGATAAACAAATCCTTAAATGTAATGGTATCTTTAGGGATAGTGCTGTATGAAGTTATTGAGAAAAATACTTCTTAATTTTAAAGATTTTTTGAGTAATCTATAACTAATTTAGCCATAGATGGTGTTAGTCGCGATTGCATACTTTGAATTACTAAGCTGGAAGCATAGGATGCGCTTCTTGCAGCATTTATTAAATCAGCCTCCCTCCATTTTCCCACGAGTGTAGGAATTAATAATGCAAGCATAGTTCCCATATAAGTATCACCAGCACCTGTTTCATCTATAACACGCTCTTTTGATACAGGTACTGCTGATACAAAAAAAACTTGTTCTTCATATCTGATTAAAGCTCCTTTGTCTGCCTGGGTAGCTACCACTAATCTGCTTCCCGGAAAGGCGGAATTAATAGCTCTATTAATGTCAGTTTCGTGAGCAGCTTGCATTACCTCAGAACTATTTCCGAAAACCAGATCAGGAACTCTATCTGTAAAAGAGAAAATTTGATCAATATTTCTATTTGAAGGTATGCCAACAAGACTTAAAACAAACAATCCATCATCTTCAACTACTTCTAAAGCTTGTCTTACGCAGTCTCTTGCAGCAGGGATTCTGCAAACATCTACGTCTGTTATAAACACCTTATTTGCCGATGTATGCAATTCTTCTTTAGAAACCTGAATATTTGCTGCCGCACCATATAAATCTATGCCCTCAACCAGACCATTATTGTATATTCCTACCCAAATATCTGTGCGTTTTCTATTGCTAACCTGAGGTTCTCCAAGTCGTTTATCCATATGTTGTAGGTAAAATCTTCCTCTTGGATCATTTCCTACACAGCTCATAAGTTTTACGTTTGGATTGCCTGATAATCTGACAAATGAAGTTAAGATATTAGGAATTGATCCCCCTGCATATAAATCCGCATATGGATGAGCGTCTAAAAATGCAGGCAGTTGATTTCTGGAGGCAGGAAGATGCAGAAGGGGAGAATGAATTTTTCCTTCTACATAAGCTGATCCTAAAGCAATTAGTCTGTCTTCTTCAGTCATTATTTTTATAATCTTATTTTAAGTTTAAGGAGTTTCTTTTTAAGATCAAACGCGGAGGTAAAATGAATCGTATTAAGGCCTAAATTTTTGGCAGTTTCTATATTCTTTATACTATCATCAATAAATAAGCACCCTTGAGGTTTAACTTTAAGTTTTCTGAGAAGAAGCAGGAATATCTTTTTATTTGGTTTAGAAAGTTTTACTTCATAAGAATAGAGGGTTTCATGGAATAGTTGATGATATTTATATGTTATTTCACAATATTCTACCCATTCTTTGGCATGGTTTGATAAAAGGCCCAATTTATAGCCATCCTGCTTCAATTTTTCTATGATTTTTCTGGTTCCCTTTATCTCTTGGAAGTTTTTTCTTACAGCATTTTTTAACTCATCAATAGGGATTTGCCAAGAGTGTCTTTTGCTAATGATATTCCAGTATTCATCCTCAGTAATTTCTCCTAAGAGTAATTGGTCAAGTTCATGAATTAATAAATCGTTATCTGATAATTTAATTTTGGATTGAATATGTTTTCCAGCACCTCCTACTCCATGAAGGTAAACCTCTGAGAGATCAAAAATGATTGTATTTATCATAGATTAATTATATTCCTTTATTTCTTACTTTTTTAAAAATCAACTCCATTTTATTTATAAAGTGCAGCAATAATTCTTGGCTCCTTTGTGGGGAAGTTTCAGAATCCTCAGGTAAGGCTAAATAAAAATGTTCAGAAAGAGGTTTAAACATTCTTGGTCTAACAGAGTAGTCTATTTCTGCACAGATTAGTTCAAAATCAGTATCCGCTAATATTACTCTGGCTTGTAGAATAACTTCGGCAACATATTCCTCAGTTCGCATAGGCTCTGGGAAATTAGGGTCTTTCGGAATATAGTAGGTTTCGTTTAGTTCTTTCCATCTTTGATTTCCAAAGAGAAAAAATAGGAAAAACTCATATAGAAGAATTTTTTGATGTTGTTATTATTTCTGGAGAGGTAGGTATAGGCAAACCGGATACACGAATATTTGATTTGGCATTAAAACAATTATCTGTAACTTCAGAAGGAGCAGTGTTAGTAGGAGACAATTTAGAAAGGGATATAAAAGGTGCTCAGAATGTAGGGATTAAAGCCGTCTGGATTAACCGTAATAGACTTGTAATTGAAGGTCAAAACATTGTGCCAGATGCTCAGATCACTAGCCTAAATGAATTATTTGGAGTCTTGAATTTTGTATAATGAAAAAGTGAAAATTTATACTTCTTGTTTTATAGGGTTGCTCTGCCAGAAAAATATCAACAAGAGTTTGAAGTATTGCTTGAAGATATATCTAAAATATGCCCACCCCTGGAATTAGTTGACCCAAAACTCCTCATATAATAATCTAGAGTTTAGGGTTGAATTAAGGAATAGCCCACTTTTTTGGCTTTCTATAATGTAACTATGTTCAGGATAAATAAGAGTCTGAATGTAATGGTATCTTTGGGGACAGCGAAATTTCACCAAACCACCGGATCAAAAAGGCTTCTATAAATACCACAGAAGTAGTGGAATGGGAGTACTGTGAAACTGCAAAGGAGGCAGTTTCAAGGGTAAAGCGTGAAGCGAAAAGGGTAAATTATCTCAATAGAACAGGCTGCTAATTCAATCCAATATGACAAATTTGAGTACAAAATGCCCATATGTTTGGTGGTTGGACATGAATCTGATGGTGTAAGCCCTGAAATTTTAAAAATTTCTGATGCAATTGTGGAGTTGCCCATGTTTGGGATAAATAAGTCTTTAAATGTGATGGTATCTTTGGGAATTGTGTTGTATGAACTGATAGAGAAGAGTAAAATTAGGGCGCAATGAATTTTACAAAGGTTCAACTAAGAAATGGTTCCCCTCTTGTGCTTATAAAACTACCCGGAGTAAAAGCTGTTACAGTTTCTGCATTCATAAAAGCCGGTTTTAAGTATGATCCTCCGGATAAGCCAGGGTTAGCTCATTTCACAGAACATATGCTGTTTGACGGGACTAAAAAATATCCATCTACTAAGGAACTTTCCTGGGCAATAGAAAAATATGGTGGTTGGCATTATGCATTTACCTGGATAGAGCATCAAGTACATACAATCCATTTACCAAAAGATCAGACAGAGATAGGTATCGCAGTGTTAACAGATATGTTAATTAGTCCGTTATTAGAAGAGAAAGAAATCGCAAGAGAAAAGGGAATGGTTAAGGAGGAAATATTAAGGAATAGGTCCGATCCAGAGAAAGCTGTTTTAGATTATGCCTGGCAGCCCCTTTTTTTTGAAGGAACTACGCTTGCCCGTCCTTACTCAGGAGTTGAACAAAATATTGATAAATTTACAAAAAATGATGTCAATAAATTTCTTGAGAACAATTTTTTAGCAGATTCCACAGTATTTCTTATAGCTGGAGATTTTGATCAAGCGGAGGTTAAAGAATTGTTTGAATTTAATACCAAAGATTATTCTAGGAAAGAAGAGAGACAAGATGTCGGAATGGTTTCTAAGAATAAAGAAAGAGTGAAAGTTTATCCGTACAACACAGAGCAAGCATCAATCGTTATAGGTATAAAAGGGGTACAGTTTGAGAATAAGGATAGGTATAAATTGGAGTTAATTAAAGATATTTTGGCTGGATACTATGGTGCCAGGTTGCCGCAGAAGTTGAGGGAAGAAGGGGGTTTAATTTATAACTGGAATGCATGGCAGGATAATTTTTCCGATACAGGTTATTTAATATTCAGGTCTTCAACTGCTGTGAAGAATGTGTCAAAATTCGTAAAGATAGTTTTAGAGGAATTTAAAAAATTAACTATGACTTCCATTAGCGAGGAAGAGTTAGGAATATCTAAAGGACACATAGCAGGGGAGCTTTTTTGTAATACCCAAACAGGTCTTGACTTTATCAACTGGTATGGTATACAAGAACTAATGACAGATAGAGCATTAACTTTGGAGCAGCAGGCTGAAATTTATAAAAATATCTCAAGGCAGGAGCTATTTGAAATAGCCAAAAAATATTTTAAAAAAGACAATATTTATATAGCAGTTTTTGGAAATATTAAATCTGAAATAATTAAAATCTAAATTATTTAGGAAGGGGGTGAAACAAAAATGAGTAAAACTGAAGTTAGACAGCCTGTTCCCGCTAATGATGCTAAGGAATTCAGCACAATAAGTAAGGCTGTCCATGCTTTAGCGTGTGCTCCAGGATCCTGTGGAGGAGGTCCCGGGGGAGCATGTCAGGGGGCATGCAGAGGTTGCAGGGAATATATTTCTTTCCAACCCGAAACAGCGCAACATGTAAAAAGATAAGAAAGTTTGCGTAAGCTAAATGATTACTGTATACTTCTTTGCGCAAAGAAGTATTGATTTTATGGCAATAAAAATAAATGGTAAGTCCTCATAATACAGAGTTGGATATACGCTCTACTCTTAATAAGGCTCTTAGTTTGATGGGAAAGAGAGGGCCGATAATCTCTTTATATAAAAATCCCAGATATAATGATGAGCCTCAATTTTTTCAATATACGGCTATTTTTAAAAAAACTTCTACTTTATCAATTGCTCATAATGATGCTGAAAATCTGGCAGGGGGAACAGCGATTTCAAAAGAAAAAGCTATAATGAAGGCTTTAGGTGAAGCTATAGAAAGGTATTGTCTATCTATTTTCAAAAGAAAACAGTTTATTTACGCCTCCTCTAAGGAGTTAATAAGAGATTATCTGGATCCTTCAAAAATTGTTAGTTTTTCCAGCGCTCAATTGAAAGATAATAATCCTAAAATTTTCGCACCGAAAGAGGACTCAAAATTATGGTGGGTAAAAGGCTTTTCAATAATAAACAATAAAGAAATTTTGGTTCCAGTACAACTTGTTTATGTTCCATATCATAATTATGATGAACCAGTGATTAGACTACCTGTTACAACCGGAGCTTCTGCGGGCACTTCGCTAGAGGGGGCAGTTATAAGAGGTATTTGTGAGGTTGTTGAGAGAGATAGTTTTATGATTTTTTACTTAAATAAATTAACTCCTCCAAAGCTGGATTTATCTAAAACTCAGGATGGAACTTTCATTAAAATCAAAGAAAGCTTTAGAAGATATAACCTTGATCTTTTTGTTTTTGATATATCTACTGATTTGCCGTTTACTTCAATAATGGCAATTATTGTTGATAGGTCTGGGATAGGACCAGCTGTATCGGTTGGGCTTAAATGTTCTTTTTCTGCAAAAGATGCAATCATAGGTGCTGTTGAGGAGGCCCAACAAGTTAGACCCTGGATAAGGGATGAGATGCATAATCAGACAAATCCAATAATTAATCCTGATTCCATAGTAGATTTAAAAGGTAGAGGTTTATATTGGTCCAGGCTCGAGAGGATTAAAGACCTAGACTTTTTTCTTAATAGCAAAAATATTATTTCAGTAGATCAGTTTATTGAAAAGTCTACTATAGGTGGTATTGATTTTGATAGTTTAATTCAGAGATTAAGCCAAAAAAAGCTTGAAGTTGTATTTGTAGATGTGACTAGGCCAGAAGTTAAAAAGGCAGGTTTTTTTGTTGTCAAAGTTATTATTCCTCAACTTCAGCCACTATATTTATATGAGGAGTTTAAATATTTAGATGGTGAGAGATTATATCAGGTGCCTAGGGCCTTAGGTTATAAAGACACTCCGAAAAATGAAAAGGAGTTAAATCATAAACCGCACCCATTCCTATGAACAAAAAAATAAAACAAATTATTGAAGAGCCGAATTCTTTGACAAAGAAATTTTATGATGAAACTCAGATTAAAGAGTTATCAGATCAGACAGATTCTGAAGATTGGCCAGAGGAGTGGAAACAAATATATTTCAAATCTTATCCCAGGATGCCGCAAATAAAGTTAGAAAAACCTAATAAACTGTCTTTAAAAAAGAGTCTCAATAGCGTTTTATTGAACCGCAAATCAGATCGAGCTTTCCGTCACGATAAGATTACCAAAGATGAGATATCTAAACTTTTGTATTTTTCAGCTGGAATAACAAAAAAAGCTGAAGATTGGAGCAATACCTCTAGAACTTATCCGTCAGCTGGTGCAAGATTTCCCTCAGAGGTTTACTTAGTGATTTTTCGCTTAGACAACCTAGAAAAAGGATTATACCACTACAATGTAAAGACTCACTCTTTAGAACTATTGTTAAAAGGCGATTTTAAAAGCGATTTGTTAAAAATGACAAAGCAAAAATGGATAAAGAATGTTGGGATTGTATTAGTAATTACTTCTGTGCTAGGAAGAGCTGAGGTCAAATATAATAGTCGTGCTTTTAGATTTTGCTTGATTGAAGTTGGTCACTTAGGTCAAAATGTTTATCTTACATCCACGGCTTTAAATTTAAAATGCTGTGCTATTGGAGGATTTATTGATAAAGATATAAATTCCTTGCTGGATTTGAACGATAGTAATGAGTTTACAACTTACTTATTAGCTGTTGGTAAGTAGACAAAATAGTTTTATGTGCGATCCATTGTAGAACTGCCCATGTTTGGAGTGAACAAATCCTTAAATGTAATGGTATCTTTAGGGATAGTGCTGTATGAAGTGATTGAGAAAGTTGATCAATCTTAAGATTTATCCACTCCTAATCTTTGATACCCATTTTTTCGAAAGATTTCATCAAAGCCAAAAATATCCTTAGTCTTTTGTTCGTCTGCAAAAGCCATAACGATACAATCGGTGAAGCTAACAGATTCAGGTTGTTTTATAAATTTAGCCAAGGCTTGATTAACGCATCTTTCATTGCTTTGTTTCAAAATAAATTCTTTTGACTGCAAAATAAATTTTCCTAAATCAAAGGCGGTTTTATGATTAAGCTTTTTCCCGATGACATTAATTAGCTCTGAAAAAACTTCTGCAGGAATAACGATGGGTTCTATTCTCTTTTGAAAGGTTTTTAATTCGGAGATTTCGATAGCCCGGGAGTGATTTTTATCAGTTTCAACCAGAAGCGAGAAAAGGCCGCTGGAGTCAGCAATAATCATTATTTGTCCCACTCCTCATACAAATACTTATCATGATTTGTGGATAGGTCCTTTGGTCCCTTTATATTCAATTTTTTTCCTAATTTAGCCAATTCCATTAGAGCAGCTCCGACACTTTTTCTCTTTTTTGCCAGACTTTCTTCTAAAGCCTGACGTATCACTTCTGCCTTGGCTTTTTTTTCTTTTTCTGCAACTAGGCGAATATTCTGGTAAAGCTCTTCGGGTAAATAAACTTGAGTTCGGATCATATGTCTAATGTATAACATACATATTGATATTTTGTCAAGTCTGAACCAGAGTATAGCCAACTTTTTTATGGCTTTCTATGATGTAGCCATGAGATTGAAGAAAGGAGTGTTTTCTGAGTCTGTAAATCAGGGCATCCAAAGCCCAATCAGTGGCCTCTTCGGATCCCCCCCACACGTTCTGGAAAATTTCATCTTTTGATACTACATTTCCAATATTTTTCCTGAGCAAATTAAACAAACACCTTTCTTTTACAGGCAGTTTGGTAGGAAGATTTGTTTTTATATATTCTGCCAAAATAGGGGAGAAGATTTGGTATGTATCATTTATTTCAATAATGTATCCTACTCCCAAAAGATATTCATCAACTTCTATGGCTTTACCCAGAGTGATTCTTTGAACATCCTTTTTCTGGCTGTAATCTAAATAATTGTATAGATCCCGAAGCTGCAATTTAACAAACTTATCTAATAAAAGATTACTCTTTTTGTGAGAATTGATAAAAATATGCAAAAGCTGGTTATGTCCGCCTGAAAGTTTAATCATTTCATCCAAGTCAGGATGGGCTTTTAAAGTATGTTCAAGTATAAAAAGCGATTTCAGATCTTTTGGGCTAAATGGGGTGAAATATAAAATTTTGGAATAAAACGGCAAATTACCACCAGTTATAGCTTCAGGTGCAATCTCATATAAAGGCTTGATGGCAGTAAAAATAAGCACGATTTTGCCTGCAGCAATATTTGTCAGGCTTTGTAGATTTGAAAGAAAATTTTCATCAAAATCTTTTCTTAACTGGTCAAAGCGGGAGAAAACAACCACAAGCTTATCATTTTCCTCAGCCAATTTTTTAAGTCTGGCTTTAATTTCCAAAAATACCTGTTCATCTGTGATAGAGGATGGTTTTCCGCCCAGATCCCTAAAAAACATTCTGTAAAACTCATGCTGGGAAAGAGTGGGCAGGTTATACATATCGACATGAATAAAGTATGCAAAACTCTGGCAGGCCAGATATTTTAAAAAATATGATACCCCAATTCCTGGCATGGAAACTACAGTAAAAGATTGGCTTCCATCAATTAACTTTTTAAATTCTGCCAGCTTTTCTTTGGCAAAATCCGACTCTAATTCCGCCTCTTTGAAATTGTATACGCTTTTAGCTTTATTCATGTCAGGATTATATCAGGAAAATATCAAGCAGTCAAGGGGGTTTGGCGGTAAGATACTCTCAGAAAGGGGAAAATATGAATGTAGAAGGTGGAGGAGGTTTAGCAGGAGGTGGAGGTCTGTCTGGTGGGGAGTTTGGTTCAAGCATAGGTATTGGTTCAACCATTGTTAATGAAGGACCTTTGGCACCAAACATTTTGGAGAATACTATGCCATTAACATTAAATAACTTTAATTCTAAAGGAGAGATAATTTTTAATCCTTTCAAAGGAGAGGAAGCCTCTTCAATAATTGGGCAGGCTGAGGAAGTAGCCGGCAAAGCCTGGGAAGCTACTGAGCTATTCCCGGCAGCTGAGGGAAGAAATTTACTACCAGCTCAATCTTTACTAATGCTAGTGGCTGCCCGGACCTTTTTGCCTGTTCCTTTGGAGACCATAACTGTACTAAAACCTGAAACAGCTCAGATAAATGACATACAAACAGGTACATATTTAAAACCAGAACCAGGGTTGGTATACACCCAACCTCAAACAACTCCTGTTTCAGCCAAGATCCCGCAAGATGAAGAAGAAGCAGGGGAAAAAATAAGGATTACTAAAAAAAGCTTGAAGTCAAGATTTTTAAAAGATGGGCCTACTTTAAGAAAAAGGATTTCTGAGGTCGGAGAGGCTTTTAATATGGCTAAAATTGAGACCCAAATATCAGGATTTGGTGAAAAAGTAAAAGGATTTCTAATTGCCAGGCTTATGCGGCCAAATCCGGAAAATACCAGTCAAATTGTTAAGCCTAATGGCCCGGATGGTTCTTATGAGCAAACCAGGGATGAAATAAAAGCAAGAACCTTTAATTCTGAGAGTGAGGTAATAGATATAGTTTTGAAGAATAATCCGGTAAAAGAAGGAGTTGAAGGAGAATTAGCAACTAATGAAGAGATTGCAAAAGTTACCAAATATAAGCTTGTAAAGCCTCAGCTAGTGCCTGCTTTAGTAGTTCAGGATGTTAAGGAAAATACCATTGAGGATTTGGGATTGTCTGAGCTTTTCCCAAAAGCAGCATAAGGAATTTGACAAACCTATAGTTGTCTGATAGAATTAGTTTCATGGAAAAAAGAACAGAAGTACCGACGCTTTATATTACTGGGCAAGGTAGAGTAGGCATAGAAACTGCCAAAAGACTTGGTGATATTGTTGGTTTGGTACACCCCAAGGCATTAGGAGGTCTGACTTTATCTGGAGGCACTAATATGGCTGATGTTTTTCAGGCCCAATTGGATGTATCTGGCAAGCGCGATGAAGCAGTCATGTTACATATTTTTTCCTATGATCGAGATAATGCCCAAGCTATTACAGATGAGGTAGCTTCTGCCAAAGAACAATTCCCTGAAGTTTTTCATTTTGGAGTGGTGTCAAAGCCTGTTGATCCTCTATCAAGCAGATATTTTAGACAAACTGAAAAGCAACCTCTTGAGTCTTTAGGCATTCCTTTAACAGTGTTAGATGAGGGGAAAGCAGTTCGAATAGAAGAACGTAGAAAATCTGATATCAGATTTAAACCGGAAGATGTTGTCTTTTATGGAATGGTGGGTCTTTTTAAAGGACATGCTACTTTTCCAGAACTTAATCCACACACTCCCAGAGAAATCTTAGAATCCCTAACTGATCAAACTAACTTAATTGGTATATCAGTTGGTCAGCAGGATCACTACTATCCTCTTAGAAAGTTGCCAATTATTGGGATTCCGATTCCCTTTTTAGGCAGACACCATGTAGAAAATGAGTTTTCAAGGAAAATAGATGACACAATTCGTGACGTACTTTACGGAGAGTATATTACTCCTTTTGAAAGGGCTAATGATGTTACGCCTAATGTATTGGCACTTCAGATACCGTTAGATCCTGAAGATTCAAAATGGAATAGAGCGTACATAAAATCTTTTGAAGAGGAAGCAGTAAAGAAGGGTGGATTTCGATTGGCGGTAAATTCCTTGGTTGTAGTAGCTAGTCCGGTCATGACTCCTCTATATGATGGAATGTATGTAGTAAGCACAGCAGCTCTTTTTTATCCAGCTAAAGGAAATTAACTATGCAAGAACGCGCAGAATTAGCTCAAATTAAAGAATTTATAGATAGGGATACTCCTAGAAGAGGAGTAGTGATTGATATGCCAACAGGTCTTGCTGTCATTCAAGCATTTGGAGAAGACCCAAGACTTTTAGGCTTTATCAAAAAAACTGCTGGAAAATTAGATCAAAATGAGCAATTCTTTGTCATGTATCGTAGAGAAACCATTAAAGAAGAACCTCACTACTTTGTTGGCTTTACTGGTCAACTAGAAAGATTTGATTCAAAAATTAGAATGGTTTTGATGTGGTCTAGTCATCGTGACCCTTTTGATAATGGAGTTAAAACTTGGCTTGACTTTTATGATGAATGGCATTGGAGACAGGCTGTGGAGTATGGTGAAATAGCTTTGGGTAATGTCCAGCATAGTCTAGCTGATTTTGTAAAGGAAATACCAATTAACCTTGCCTATTTATTGAGACTAAGAACAGATATTGGGGCATCTTATATGCGTCCAAAAATAGATCCAACCTCACCTCCAACAATGGGTATGAGACCAAGTTTCTGGGGTACCCCTTCAATAGGTGTGCATGAAAGAGGGGGGAGAAGAGAGGTAATAAGAAGAGGTAAACCGGAACTCGTTCTTAATGATCCTACCTTTCTTACAGGATTAGATGCAATTACCCAAGTATTGAGGAATATAACTATTTAACAATTTAACAATTTTCTCCTTGACATTTTGTATATGTTGGACATATACATAATTTATGAAGAAAAGATTTAAAACTATACCAAAGTTTAAAAATGAAAATGAAGAAAGGGATTTCTGGGCTATTGCGGATACTTCAGAGTATTTTGATACAAGTAAACCAATTAAATTTAACTTGTCTAAGCTTAGGTCATCTACAGAGACTATTTCTCTAAGGCTCCCGCAATATTTGCTAGCCAGAATTAAGCAAATAGCTAACTTTAAAGACGTGCCTTATCAATCCTTAATGAAAATTTTCCTGGCAGAAAGAGTGGAAAAGGAACTAAAGGGTTGACAGAAGCAAATAGTTAGAGTTAAAATACAAAATGCCATGAAGATAATTCTTTGTGGGCAAATTATGTAAATTTTTTGCACATTAACAACCGAAGATTTTATATACTACTCTTCGGCAAAATTATATCCCGCCGATGGCGGGATTTTTAATACCTAAAAGAGTGGTGGGTTTTTAGACAAGAAAAGAAGTTTCTTGTCAATTCCAATGAAAAATGGATAATATTGAGAGTTTGATCCTGGCTCAGGATAAACGTTGGCGGCGTGCCTTAGGCATGCAAATCAAGGGGGTCCGATGATCCGCAAGGGCTATCGGACAACCGGTGGACGGGTGAGTAATGCATAGGAATCTACCTTAAAGTGGGACATAGCCAGCCGAAAGGTTGGGTAATTTCCCATGTGCCCGCCCCTCGTAAGAGGTGGCGGGTAAAGCCGCAAGGCGCTTTAAGATGAGCCTGTGTCCTATCAGCTAGTTGGTGGGGTAATGGCCTACCAAGGCAACGACGGGTAGCTGGACTGAGAGGTCGGCCAGCCACAACGGGACTGCGACACGGCCCGTACATCTACGGATGGCAGCAACCGGGAATATTCGACAATGGACGAAAGTCTGATCGAGCGACGCCGCGTGGAGGATTGAAGGCCCTCGGGTTGTAAACTCCTTTTGTAAGGGAAGATTATGACGGTACCTTACGAATAAGCACTTGCTAACTACGTGCCAGAAGCCTCGGTAATGCGTAGAGTGCAAACGTTATCCGGATTTATTGGGCGTAAAGAGTTGCGTAGGCGGTTAGGCGCATTTTGTTTGAAAGCCTCCGACTTAATTGGAGATTTGGACAAAATATGGCTTAACTTGATGGTTGGAGAGGGTGCTGGAACCTATGGTGTAGCAGTGAAATGCGTTGATATCATAGGGAACACCAAAGGCGTAGGCAGGCACCTAGTCAACTCATGACGCTGAGGCACGAAAGCTGGGGGAGCGAAACAGATTAGAGACCTGTGTAGTCCCAGCCGTAAACTATCTCTGCTAGATAGCCGCCGCAAGGTGGCTGTCGCAGCTAACGCGTTAAGCAGAGCGCCTGGGGAGTACGAACGCAAGTTTAAAACTCAAAGGAATTGACGGGGACCCGCACAAGCAGTGGAGCGTGTTGTTTAATTCGATACAAAACGAAAAACCTCACCAGGGTTTGACATGTAGCTGCAAATCCCATGAAAGTGGGACTTCTTCGAGAGTGCTACACAGATGCTGCATGGCTAATCCCGATGGATCGGGATGATGGCCGCTCCGATAGTAATGTCGGAGAAAAATAACCAACCCAAAACGGTGAAGCCCTAATTGACTTTCGGGTAAACTTAGGTTTATTCTAAAGTTAATGGGTAATACCGTGGGAAGCTGTTATTGTAGAGGTTAGATGTTAGAGGTCGGAAGATGGATAAAGAAATTGGAAGTTTGAAGTTAGTAGGGTACAATCAAAGTAATGATCCAAAGTTTTAAAGACTTAAGAGTGTATCAGGAGTCTTATGATTTAGCTTTAGTTATTAACAAAGCTATTTTAAGATTGCCTAACAGTGAAAAATATGACTTGGTAGATCAGATGCGAAGAGCATCAAAATCTATACCAGCAAATATCGCTGAAGGATATGCTAAAAGATTATTTGAGAAAGAGTTTAAGAAATATCTTTTCTCAAGTATTGGATCATGCAATGAAATGGTTGTACATATCAGTTTTGCAAAAGATTTAGGTTTTTGGAAACCTGAGTTTTGTGAAGATTTACTTAAACGATATGATATCGTAGGTAAACAACTAACAAAATTATTGCAGAACTGGAAATCCTATCCAACATCCAAAATCTAATTTCATAATCTATTTTCTAATTTCCAACATCTAACTTCTCTTTAATTAGCCCCGTAGAGACTGATATCCGACATAATCGGATTGAGAATAACTTTTTAATAGTTATTCAGACGGTTGGCCCCCTACCCGGACGGGAGGGGGAAGGTATAGTCCATGCCTGTAGAAATACAAGGATAATCATGGTCGTCAGCTCGTGGCGTGAGCTGTTACATTAAGTTGTGAAACGAGCGCAACCCTCACCGTATGTTAAATAATTCATGCGGAACAGCCCCGCCTTATGGCGGGGAGGAAGGCGAGGATGACGTCAAGTCAGCACGG
>Ga0082335_1003312_pt1 | contig 26892 bp, 31 predicted proteins | sample Subgrocontami58m_FD_72375 | JGI IMG/M metagenome (GOLD analysis project Ga0082335, IMG submission 72375) | Subsurface groundwater microbial communities from S. Glens Falls, New York, USA - GMW37 contaminated, 5.8 m (SPADES assembly) (version 2) ...
GTGCGAGGCCCCCCTGACGGTGGACTCCGAGGCGCGCTTCGCGGCGGGGCAGGTGGTGCAGGTGCGTGCGATTCCGGTCGCCGCCGCCGGTGTCTACGTGCCGGGGGGGAGGGCGGCGTATCCGTCGAGCCTGATCATGGGAGTCGTTCCCGCCCTCGTGGCCGGCGTGGGGCGCGTGGTGGTCGCGACACCGCCGGGGCCGGATGGCTCGCCCAATGAGGTGGTTCTGGCTGCGGCGGGCATCCTCGGCGTGGATCAGGTCGTGGCGGCCGGAGGGGCCGCGGCCATCGGGGCCCTGGCCTTCGGCACCCAGAGCGTGGCGGCCGTGGACGTCATCACGGGCCCGGGAAACCCATGGGTGCAGGAGGCCAAGCGCCAGGTATTCGGCGTGGTCGGCATCGATTCCGTGGCGGGTCCGAGTGAACTCGTGGTGGTGGTGGACGACACCGCCGACCCCGCCGCGATTGCCGCTGACCTGCTCGCGCAGACCGAGCACGGTCCGGATTCCCCGTCGGTGTGCGCCAGCGCGGATTCCGCGGTGCTTGATCGCGTGGAGGCCGCGCTGGCGGCCGAGGGTCCACCCGTGGGTATGATCACCTTGGTCGACTGCCGGAGCAGGGAGGACGCCATCACGCTCGCCGAGGCCTTTGCACCGGAGCATCTGCAACTCGCTCTCGCAGATGCACAGGCGGTGTCATCTCGGATAACCCGGGCGGGGTGCGTGTTCCTCGGCCCGCTCGGTGCAACCGCCTTCGGCGACTACGTCGCCGGCTCCAATCACATCCTTCCCACCGGCGGCGCGGCGCGTCATGCGTCAGCCGTCGGACCCGCCACCTACATGCGCCGAATGGCGCTGGTGGACATTCCGCAGTCCGCCGTCGACGCCCTCACGCCGCACCTGGCGCGCCTGGCCGACGCAGAGGGATTTCCCCAGCACCGCCGGTCCGCCGAGTTGAGGGTCTCATCATGAGCAGAACAGCGTCCGTGCACCGCGCCACCGGCGAGACCGACGTGGAGGTCCGCATCGACCTCGACGGCACCGGCGCTGCCGAGGCCCGAACGGGGATCGGCTTCTTCGACCACATGCTGACCCTGCTGGCGCGCCACTCCCTGATCGATCTTTCCGTCACCGCGGCGGGGGATCTGGAGACCGGCAGCCACCACACCGTGGAGGACGTGGGAATCGCTCTCGGAGAGGCTCTCGACACCGCGCTTGCCGATCGCAGCGGGATCGAGCGATACGGGAGCGCCCTCGTGCCGATGGATGAGGTGCTGGTACAGGTGGCGGTGGACCTGTCCGGGCGTCCCTTTCTCGCGCTCGACGCTCCGCTGCCCGCGACGGTGCTCGGTGGCTTTGAGACGGACCTCATGGCCGAGTTCATGCGCGGGCTGGTGAACCAGGCACGCATGACGTTGCACATCTCCGTGTTGTCGTCTGGCGGTCCGCACCACGTGATCGAGGGGTGCTTCAAGGGCGTGGCGCGCGCGCTTCGTACCGCCGTGGCCCGGAATCCGCGAGTCAGCGGTGTTCCGTCGAGTAAGGGACGGCTGTGACGCCGAGCGTTGCGGGCCCCGACGTGGCCTTGCTGGATTACGAGATGAGTAACCTCCGAAGCGTGGGCAAGGCTCTTGAGCGACTGGGTGCCCGTGTGCGCATTGCCACCCGCCCCGAGGAGGCTGGCGGCGCCGATGCCGTGGTGCTCCCCGGGGTGGGTCGCTTCGGGGCGGCGATGGAGCGGCTCGCCCATCACGGATTCCCCGAAATGCTTCGTCGATCCGCCATCGAGGGCGTGCCGATCCTGGGCATCTGCCTGGGGCTGCAGCTGCTGTTCGACGGGAGCGAGGAGAGCCCGGGGATTGGGGGGCTGGGGATCCTTGCCGGTCGCGTCGAGCGTCTGCGCACGCCGCTCAAGGTTCCCCACATCGGGTGGAGCGAGGTGGCGTGGCGCTCCGGCGTCCCGATCGCGCCGCAGGGAGATGACGTGCGGCCCGCGGACCGCACATATTATTTCGTGCACTCGTACGCCTGCGTTCCCGATGATGAGCGCCACGTGCTGGGCACCGCGGACCACGGGGTGCCGTTCGTCGCCGCTGCTGGCACGGGAAGCGTGACGGGCGTGCAGTTCCATCCCGAGAAGTCGAGCACCGCGGGTCTGGCGCTGCTGGGGCGCTGGCTCGACGGGGCGCGCGCGGGCGCCGCCGTGGCGGTGGCCGCGTGATCGAGCTCTATCCCGCGATCGACCTGCGCGACGGTGCGGCGGTACGTCTGGTCCAGGGTGACTTCGAGCGCTCGACGGTGTTCAACAAGGATCCGGTGGCCCAGGCCCGGGCGTTCGCGCGCGAGGGCGCCGCACGCCTGCACGTGGTCGACCTGGACGGGGCCCTTGAGGGCCACCCCGTGCATGCGCCGATCGTGGCGCAACTGGCGGCCGCGTTTCCGGGCATCGTTCAGATGGGAGGCGGTCTGCGCGATCGCCCTGCGGTGGAGACGGCGATCGCCACCGGGGTCGACCGTGTGGTCGTGGGCACGGCGGTGATCGAGGACGAGGAGTTCCTCCGCTGGGCGACGGGACGGCTCGGTGACCGTCTGGTGGTGGCGCTGGACGCGAGGGATGGCCGGGTGGCAACCCACGGGTGGACCCAGATGTCGGACCGCACCGCGGTGGACGTGGCCACCGACCTCGTGCGCACGGGCGTCCGCCATCTCCTCTACACCGACATCGGGCGCGATGGCACCCTTGGGGGCCCGAACCTGGCGGCGCTTCGCAAGTTGTCGCAGGCGGCGCCTCCCCTCACGATCCTGGCGTCGGGCGGGATCTCATCGCTTGACGACCTCACCGCCCTTGCCGAGCTGCGGCTGCCAAACATCCGGGGTGTCATCGTGGGCCGTGCGCTCTACGAGGGCCGCTTCGGCGTGGCGGAGGCAATCGCCACCCTCGCCGCCGCAGCGCCATGATCCGGGTGGTGCCGTGCCTCGACGTGGACCAGGGGCGCGTCGTGAAGGGTGTCAACTTCGTCGGGCTGCGCGATGCCGGGGACCCGGTCGAGCTCGCCGCGCGGTATGACCGCGAGGGCGCGGACGAGTTGGTGTTTCTCGATATCACCGCAACGCACGAGGAGCGCGACACCATCATCCACCTGGTTGAGCGCACGGCGGAGGAGGTGTTCATCCCCTTCACCATTGGCGGTGGGCTGCGCACGGAGGACGACATCCGCGCCGTGCTCGCAGCGGGGGCCGACAAGGTGTCCCTGAACTCCGCGGCGGTGCGCGATCCCGACCTGCTGGAGCGCGCCGCATTGCGGTTCGGCGATCAGTGCATCGTGGTCGCCATTGATGCGAAGCGTCGTTCGGATGGTTCGGGGTGGGAGGTCTTCCTCGCCGGTGGACGCATCCCAACGGGACTCGAAGCCGTTGAGTGGGCCGCTGAGGCCGCGCGCCGCGGGGCCGGCGAGTTGCTCGTCACGAGCATGGATCGCGACGGCACGAAGGATGGCTACGACTGCGAACTCCTGGCGGCCGTGGCAGAGGCCGCGCCCGTGCCGGTGATCGCCTCGGGCGGCGCGGGCACGCTGGACCACTTCGTGGAGGCGGTCACCCGCGGACATGCAGATGCAGTGCTCGCGGCATCGGTCTTCCATGACGGCGTGTATTCCGTGGATGACGTGAAGGCGGCCATGGCGCGCGCGGGCGTGTCGGTGAGGAGGTAGCGATGGCGAGCCGGGGAATTCGTACCGACCGCGCTCCGGCGCCCCTGGCGGGTGCGCCGTACCAGCAGGCCGTGGCGTCAACGCCGGGTGAGATCGTGTGGGTATCCGGCCAGGTGGCGCTGGAACCCACGAACGGGGTTCTCGCCGCCGATGACGTGGCCGGGCAGACGCGTACATGCCTGGCGCATATCGCGGCCATCCTCGACGAGGCGGGCGGCTCCATTGCCGACGTCGTGAAGACGACGGTCTTCCTCGTGGATCTCGCGAGCGACTTCGCGGACATGAACACGGTCTACGCGCAGGTGTTTGCGACGAACCCGCCTGCTCGTGCCACGATCGGCGTCGCGGCCCTGCCGGCGGGCGCGCTCGTGGAGATCGAGGCCGTGGCGGCGCTCCCGGGTCGTACCCGGTGAGGTCCTGCTATTCCCGGAAGTACCGGCGCTCCAGCAGCACCTCGATGGCCATGCGGTCGAGGTAGACGGGCGCTTCGGAGATGGCGCGCGAGTCATTGGTGGGGTCGTTCACCCACGCGCGGAATTCCGCGGCCACGCGGTCGGATTGCGCCCTGAGGGCCTCGAGCGGAAGGGCCTCCCACCGGGCGAGGGCATCTGCCAGGCCATCAAGCGCGATCGGCGCGGACGCAACAAGGTCTGTCGATAGATGATTGGGCATGGGCCGGATTCTAGCGCGGTGCGCGCATGGGTGGATCACGATCCCATCCTCTCGCGGCTCCCCCTGGCGGAGGGCGGTGCCTCGGTGAGCGTGGTGGGCGGGGCCGTGCGCGATGCCATCCTCGGCATCCCTCACGGTCGGGATGTGGATCTGGTGGTCGAGGGTGACGCGATCGCCTTCGCCCGGGTGGTCGGACATGCAATGGCCGGTCGGGTCGTGGCCCACGAGCGATTTGGTACGGCCCGCCTGGAGTTCGGGCATGGGCGGCACCTCGACCTCGTGAGCGCGCGGCGTGAGACATACCCCGAGCCGGGTGCCCTGCCCGTCGTGGCCCCGGGCACGATCCTCGATGACCTCGCTCGACGGGACTTCACCGTGAACGCGATCGCCTATGGTCTTTCCGGCGCGGCGGCCGGGGTGGTCCTGGACCCGCACGGGGGCCTCGCCGACATCGCGGATGAGCGCATCAGGCTGCTCCGGCCGGGTGCGTTCACCGAGGACCCGAGTCGCGTTGTGCGAGCCCTACGATACGCCGCCCGCCTCGGATTCCGCCTCGAGGAGGCAACGGAGGCTGAGGCGCGGGTGTGCATGCGCTCCCTCGACCTCTCGTCGTCGCGGGTGGGTGACGAGTTGCGCAGGATGCTGGAGGAACCGTCTGCCGTGCGTGCGCTGGACATCGCTGCGGCCCTTGGTGCCGCGTGGCCCACCGATCCGGAAGCACGGGCCACGGGCCTGGGACGGCTGGATCGGGCGTTGGCGCGGCCCGGCGCACCTGACCCCCCCACGTGGGCCCTACGCCTCGGCGTGGGGCTCACCCCCGAGGCGGCGTCGCGCACCGCGGTTGCCGGGTGGGCACGCGCCATCGCCGCCGAGGTGCAGGCCGGACCCGCGCTTGCGACGCAACTGGAGAGGGTGTCCGTGCCATCCGGCATTGACGCCGCTCTTCGCAACAGCCCCCCTGCCACACAGGTGGGCGCAGCGATCGCGGGTGCGGAGATCGTGGGCCGATGGTGGGCGCAGTGGAGGGATCTCGAGCCCGCCGTGAGCGGATCCGACCTGGTGGCCGCGGGGGTGCCACCGGGGCCGGCCATCGGACGCGCCCTCCGCGCGGTGCGGGCCGCCGTTCTCGACGACGAGGTGCGGGGCGTAGAGGAGCAGATGTCTCTGGCACTTTCGATCGCGGCGCCGCTCGCGTGACGAGCGAGCGCTTCATTCCCGTCGATGCGGACGCACCTCGTGTGCACGCGGCGTTCTCCACCCGGATCGGGGGCGTGAGCATCGGTGCCCATGCGTCGCTCAACATCGGCGCCGGCACGGGGGATGACGCGGCGCTGGTACGGGAGAACCGCCGCGCTCTGGCGCAGGACCTGGGGTTCAGCGCGGCGCGGGCGGCCACCGTGAATCAGGTGCACGGGGCGGGTGTACTCGATGTGGGCCCGACGGGCGGGGATGGTCGCTATCTGGGAGACCTGGCTGGCCTGGGCGACGCGGACGCCCTGGTCACCCGCAGTCCGGGCGTGGCCGTCATGGTGCTGGGCGCCGACTGCCTGCCCGTGCTCCTCTGGGACAGGGACGGTTGCGTGGTGGCGGCCGCTCATGTCGGATGGCGGGGGCTCGTGGGTGGCGTCCTCGAGGCGGCGGTCGCCCGGGTCGGGGACCCCGCTCGGGTGGCGGTCGCGGTCGGCCCCGGAATCGGCCCGTGCTGTTTCCCGGTGGATTCCGCGTTGCGGGATGCCATGAGCGGGCGCTTCGGAGCCGATGTGGTGACGGGTATCGCGGTGGACCTCGCCGCCGCGGCTCGGGCAGCGCTGGAGGCTTGTGGTGTTCCCCGCACGGCGGTGAGCGTGGTGGAGTGCTGCACGTCCTGCGATGAGGAGCGCTTCTTCTCGTATCGTCGCGACGGATCGGGAACGGGGCGCCACGGCGGCGTGGTGTGGCGTGACGCGGACGGTGAGGGCACATGATCGATGTGGATCGCCTGCGGGGCGTGCTGGCCGAGGTCGGCGCGCAGGTGGACTCCGCGGCCACGCGATCCGGGCGAGCACCGGGGGCCGTTCAGATCGTGCTTGCCGGCAAGTATCTGGCCCCGGACGATGCCCCTGCCCTGGTCGCCGCGGGTGTGCGTCTGGTGGGGGAGAACCGACTGCAGGACCTTCTCGCCAAGAGGGCGGTCGTGGGCGATGCACTGCAGTTCGACTTCATCGGCCACCTTCAGCGCCGCAAGGCCAGGGACGTCGTCCACCTCGTGCGGCTGATCCACTCCGTCGACTCGGAGGCGCTTGCGAGTGAGTTGGCCGCCCGGTCGGACGGCCAACTGCGCGTGCTCGCGCAGGTCAATATCGCCGACGAGCCAACCAAGCACGGGGTGGCACCAGCGGACCTGGATCGCTTCATGGAGCACTGTTCGGCGGTGGGAATCGTCGTCGGTGGTCTGATGACGCTGCCACCCGCGGCGGCGGATGCGGAGGACTCGCGGAGATGGTTCGCGTACCTGCGAGAATTGGCTGATGGCATGGCGACGCACTGGGCGCCGCATCATGATCTTCGTGATCTTTCGATGGGCACCACGCAGGATTTCGTGGTTGCCGTCGAAGAGGGCGCTAGCATTGTTCGCGTTGGACGGGCAATCATTGACCGAGTCCAGATGGAGTCGTAGGTGGCACTGAACGATTACTGGCACAGGACCCTCGCGTATTTCGGGATGGCCGACGACGGCCATGACGACTACGAGGACTTCGACGACCACGATCGCGAGACGAACGCACGTGTTCGTGACGACGACCGTGGCGGGCGCGATGAGCACTCGCCATCCCGCGAGCGGGTGTCGTCGGCGCGCAGGGCGTCATCGCGGCGGGACGACTTCGACGACATCTACTCCGACCCGGGCGTGCCATCCCCATCGCGAAGCATCCGCGCGGTGGAGTCCCCTCGCTCGTCGCGTGGTGTCGAGGTGAACCTGATCATCCCGCGCAACTTCAACGATGCGCAGCAGATCGCCGACAAGTTCAAGGGCACCATTCCGGTGATCCTGAACCTGCAGGCCGCGGACACCGATCTTGGCAAGCGACTGATCGATTTCGCCAGCGGGCTCACCTACGCGCTCGACGGCGGCATGTCGCGTGTGGCCGACAAGGTGTTTCTTCTGACCCCGCGAAACGTTGAGGTATCCGCCGAGGAGCGCGCACGCATTCTCGAAAAGGGTTTCTTCAACCAGTATTGATTCCATGAGCGACCGTGCCCCCGCCATCGGCGTCGTGGGTGTGGGTGCGATGGGCGGCGCGTTTGCGGCGGGCCTTGCCCGCCACCACGCCGTCGTCGTGTTCGATCATCTCCCCGGAAGGGCGGAGGAGGTCGCGGGCGCCATCGGGGCACGCGCCGGTGATGCCGCCGTATGCGACATCGTCGTGCTGGCCGTGAAGCCGCAGGACATGCAGGCCACCATGGAGTCGGTGGTGCCGCGCATGCGGGCTGGGGCGATACTGGCCTCGGTGGCGGCTGGCTGGACGATCGAGCGCCTGGCGGCCGCCGCTCCGAATCGCCCCGTGGTGCGCCTGATGCCCAACCTGGCCGTCGCCCATGGCGACGGGGTCGTCGCCATGGCCACATCTGGGCTCGACGCCGCTGGCGCTGCTGGTGTGCGGGATCTCCTCGTCCCGCTGGGCGCCGTGGTGATCATCGACGAGTCTCTCTTCGATGTCGCCACGGCGATTGCCGGTAGCGGGCCGGGATTTCTCGCGTATGTGGCGAAGGCCTTGGAGAATGCCGGTGCAGACGCGGGGCTGCCACGGGCCGACGCACGCGCGATGGTGCAGGCCGTGCTGTCCGGTACCGCATCGCTCCTGGCGGACGGCGGCGATCCCGCGAGCCTGCAGGCCCGCGTGACGTCCCCGGGTGGCACCACCGCGGCGGGAGTGTCTGCTCTGGATGCCCGGGGCGTGTCCGACGCGCTCGGGGATGCGGTACGGGCTGCGTCGGCGCGCGCGGCCGAGCTCTAGGGCCCGTGCAGGAACTACCACACCGTGTGACGGCTGCACACCGTCGCCATACAGAGCCGGCGAGACCGCTGCTACCACCAGTAGCAGCGATGCTCGCCACCACCGTCTGGCTCGGTCTTCGCTCGTCCTCCGGTGCGGCGGTTATTCCTGCACGGACCCGTAGCCGAGGGCACGCATGGACCTCGTGATCCAGTACGTGAATGCCCTGTTCACGGTGTTCCTCTTCATCATCTTCGTGCGAATCCTGCTGTCGTGGGTTCCCGCGACCCCCACGGGTCGGGTGATCGGAGCGCTGTGGCGGTTCTTCCACGACAGCACCGAGTGGTACCTACGCATCTTCCGGCGCGTGATTCCGCCCGTGGGCATGTTCGATCTGTCTCCGATCGTCGCGTTGATCGTGCTGTATGTGGTGGATGCCGTCGTGATCCGACTGTTGGAGACCTTCTGACCACGTCGCCTCCGGAATGGGTATCGCGTCGTGACGGGGGAATCCTCGTGGCGATCAAGGCGGTGCCGCGGTCGCGGCGGACCGGGGTCGTGGGTGTGCAGGATGGTGCCCTGCGCGTGCAGATCGCTGCGCCACCGCACCGTGGGCAGTCGAATGCGACGCTGTGCCGGTATCTGGCAGACCGAGCTGGCGTGCGTCCATCTGCCGTACGCTTGCGCCGGGGCGCGGCAGGCGCGCGCAAGCTGATTGAGATCGACGGGGACCACGATGCCCTGGAGGCCCGTATGGGTCTCCTCGCACAGGACATCGAATGACCAGCCCCACGCGGGGTCCTCGCGAGGAGGTCATTCGGGCGGTCGCCCGCCGGGTGCGCAGGGAGGCGGCTGCGCGGTACCGGACGATGGGCCTGATCGCGCTGGCCGTCATCGCCGCGGATCAGATCGTGAAGGCCATCATCCGCGCCACGATCAGGCCGGGGGAGACCATCGAGGTGCTTCCGGGCATCGATCTGGCCAACACCCTCAATAGGGGAATCGCGTTCGGCCTGTTTCCGGGGAACCGTGGACTCGTCGCAGTCCTCACGCTCGTGGCGATCGCGGTAATCGCCACCCTGCTCGTGGGATTCGCCGGCCGCCATGGGCTTGTGCCGATCGGGGGTGGTCTTCTCGTGGGGGGGAGCCTCGGCAACCTGATTGATCGCATCGCGCAGGGCGGGGTGACCGACTACATCGCGATCGGCGCGTGGCCGCCGTTCAATGTGGCGGACATCGGGGTGGTGACCGGCGCCGCACTTCTCGTGCTCGCGATCGCACTGTCCGGATCCGATGAGTGAGTGCGTCGTGATCCGCTTCACGACAGGTGCCGATGAGGCCGGGCGCCGACTTGACGCCGTGCTCGGCGAGAGGGAGGAGATCGACAGCCGTGCCGAGGCGCAGCGCCTGATTGATCGAGACGCCGTGACGGTGGATGGAGCGGTGCGCCAGAAGCGCCACCGGTTGGCCATGGGCGAGGTGGTCGTGGCGGAACTCGGGCCATCCGTGCAGGCCGCGGGAGACCTTCGCCCGGAGGATCTCGGTGTGCCACTCGTATTCGCGGATTCACATCTCGTCGTGGTGGATAAGCCTGCCGGAATGGTGACCCACCCATCGCGGGGGCACGGCAGCGGGACGCTGGTGCACGGGCTCCTGGCCGCGGGAATCGCGGGCGGGCAGGATCCGGACCGGCCCGGAATCGTGCATCGGCTTGATCGCGATACGTCGGGGCTGTTGCTCGCGGCACGGACGGAACGGGCGCACCGTCGCCTGGGGCGGATGATGAGGGACCGGGAGATCGATCGGCGCTACCTGGCGCTGGTGTATGGGCCGTTCCCACCCGCCCTCAGCGTGGACCGGCCAATCGGCCGCGATCCACGGCGGCGCACACGTCAGGCCGTGGTCCCGGTTGGCGGCCGCGAGGCGGTCACGCACTTCCGGCGCCTCGAGGAGATCGGTGACGTGGCGCTGATCGAGGCCCGACTCGAGACCGGTCGCACCCATCAGGTGCGCGTGCACCTCGAGGCAGCCGGACATCCGGTCCTGGGCGACCCGGTGTACGGCCGAGGCCGCGACACGCACGGCCTGGAGCGCCAGTTCCTGCACGCATATCGCCTGTCGCTCGTGCATCCGGAGACCGGCCAGGATCTCGCGTTCGAGAGCGCGCTGCCGGTCGACCTGGAGCGCGCTCTTCAGGAGGCACGGGGCCGAGCGGGCACGGCAGGCTAGACTTCCACGCTGGTCCGCACCTCCGCGGCCCAGCATTCACACACCTACCTCGGCGCCACGCCGCTGGAGGGTGGTGGTCGGCACACGCCGGCTCCCTCCGCAGCCCGCCGGGAATCCTGCAGCCAACCCAATTAGGAGCCGTGACGCATGCCTGTCGTCACCATGAAGCAACTCCTGGAATCCGGTGTCCACTTCGGTCACCAGACCCGCCGCTGGAACCCCAAGATGAAGCGTTTTATCTTTGGCGAGCGCAGTGGCATCTACATCATCGACCTGCTGCAGACGCTCGAATTGCTCGAGCACGCGCACACGTTCACGAAGAATGTCGCTGAGCGTGGCGGGACGGTCATGTTCGTGGGCACCAAGAAGCAGTGCCAGGACTCGGTTCGCGAGCAGGCCCTGCGCGCCGGGATGCCCTACGTATCCCACCGCTGGCTGGGTGGGCTCCTCACCAACTGGAGCACCATCAGCCAGCGGATTCGTCGTCTGCACGAGTTGCGCGCGCAGAAGGTGGGCGGCCAGTTGGAGCTCTTGCCGACCCGGGAGCGCCTTGCGGCCCAAGCCGAGCTGATCAAGCTGGAGGCCAACCTCGGCGGCGTGTCGGAGATGCAGCGTCGCCCCGACGCCATCGTGATCGTCGACCTCAAGAAGGAGGCCATTGGTGTGCGCGAGGCCAATCGCCTGGGTATTCCGGTGGTGGGGCTCGTGGACACCAACTGCGACCCCGATGAGGCGAACTACATCATCCCGGGGAACGACGACGCGATCCGCTCCTGCTCCCTGATCCTGTCGGTTCTCGCGGATGGAATCCGCGAGGGCAAGGGTCTGGATCCCACGGGTGGCTACGAGGAGGCGCGCGCCGCGGCCGCCATCGCGCAGGCCGCCGGGAGCCCGTCTGCCGTGCTGGCAGCCGCAGCCGCCGAGGCCGCAGCCGCTGAGGCCGTTGTCGAGGTCGGCGAGGCGATTCTCGAGGAGGCCGTCATCGAGGAGGCCGTCGCCGAGGCCGTGCTCGACGAGGTCGTCGCGGAGTCCATCATGGCGGTTGAGGTCGCCGAGGCCTTGGTCGAGGACGCCGTCATCGAGGAGGCTGTCCCCGAGGCCCCGGTCGAGGAGGCCGTTGTCGAGGCTGTTGCCGACGTGGCCGCCACCGAGGCCGTTGTCGCGGCCGCGGAGGCCGTGGTGGAGGAAGCCGAGGCCGTGGTGGAGGAAGCCGCTGCCGAGGTGGTGCTGGAGGAGGCCGTCACGAAACTGGCGGCCGACGCCGACATCTCGTCGACGGAGGAGGACGCGAAGTGAGCACCACGCAGATCCCCGCAGCTCTCGTCAAGGAACTCCGGGAGAAGACCGGTGCCGGGATGATGGATTGCAAGAAGGCCCTGTTGGAGACCGGTGGCGACGTCGATGGGGCGGTGACCCTGCTTCGCACGCAGGGGCTCGCGGCCGCGCAGAAGCGGTCCGGGCGTGAGGCCAATGAGGGCACGATCGCCAGCTACATCCATCAGGGCGGACGCCTTGGCGTGATCGTCGAGATCAACTGCGAGACGGACTTCGTGGCCCGCACGGATCGCTTCCAGCAGTTCGCGCACGACGTGGCACTGAACGTGGCGGCGATGAAGCCCATGTATGTATCGGCCGACGACGTCCCCGCGGAGCAGAAGGATCGCGAGCGTGCCATCTACGCCGAGCAGGCGCAGGGCAAGCCGCAGGCGGCACGCGAGAAGATCGTCGACGGGAAGCTGGCGAAGTACCTGAAGGAGATCTGCCTTCTGGACCAGCCGTTCTTCCGTGACTCAACTGAGAAGACGCAGCGCACGATGGAGGAGCTTCGCGCCGAGGCATCGTCTGAGCTCGGCGAGAACATCACCATCCGGCGGTTCGCGGTCTACCAGCTTGGTGAGTAGCAGCCAGTCCGACGACGCCCCGGGGCGTCCGGACGCGGCTGTCTGGTCGAGGGTCCTGCTGAAGCTGTCGGGCGAGGCCCTCATGGGCGATCAGGGCTATGGCATCGACCCGACCCGCATCAGTGTGATCGCGCGCGTCGTCCGCGATGCCACCCTTCGCGACGTCGAGGTGGCCATCGTCGTGGGCGCCGGGAACATCTTTCGCGGCGTCAGCGGCGCGGCGGCTGGCATGGACCGGGCGACCGCCGACTACATGGGCATGATCGCCACCATGCTGAATGCGCTGGCGATTCAGGACGCGCTTGAGAAGGTGGGCATGACAACCCGCATCCAGTCCGCCATCGCGATGCAGGAGGTCGCCGAGCCCTACATCAGGCGCCGAGCGATTCGACACCTCGAGAAGAAGCGGGTCGTGATCTTCGCCGCAGGAACGGGCAACCCGTTCTTCACCACCGACACGACCGCCGCGCTGCGTGCCCTGGAGATCGGCGCCGAGTGCATCCTGATGGCGAAGAACAGCGTCGAGGGCGTGATGAGCGCGGATCCCCGGGAGGATCCCTCGGCGACCCTGATCCCGCGCATCACTCACATGGAGGCCATCGAGCGAGGGCTCAAGGTGATGGACACCACCGCCCTCACTCTCTGCATGGACAACGATCTGCCACTTCTCGTGTTCAACATGCAGGACGAGGGCAACCTTGCCCGAATCCTGAGCGGTGAGCATGTGGGCACGGTGGTCAGCGGACCGGCACGCGCCGGCGGAGGGGGCGACGCATGAGGCAGCGCATCGAGGATGCCAAGAGGCGCATGGATGGGGCGGCCAAGAACCTCCAGAACGAGTTCGCCTCGTTGCGGACGGGGCGGGCCAGCACCGCTCTTCTCGACCGCATCCAGGTGAATGCCTACGGAACGCTCACGCCGCTGCCCCAGTTGGCCAAGATCCACGCGCCCGAGGCCCGTCTGCTCACCGTGCAGCCATTCGACAAGACGATGATCTCCGACGTGGAGCGGGCGATCATGGAGTCGGATCTGGGGCTCAACCCGTCGAACGACGGCAACACGATCCGTTTGCCGCTCCCGCAGTTGACCGAGGAGCGCCGTAAGGAACTCGTGAAGGTCGCGCACCGCATGGCCGAGGAGACCCGCGTGGCCGTGCGCAATGTGCGTCGCGACGTGCTGAATGAGATGAAGCGCGCCGAGAAGGATGGCGAGGTCTCGAAGAATGATCTGGGCCGCGCGCAGAACGAGGTGCAGAAGTTGACCGATGCCGGGGTCAAGACGGTGGATGAGTTCCTCTCGCGCAAGGAAGCGGAGATCATGGAGGTCTGACGGGGATTCCCCCGCCTGACCACCCGTTCGCCGATGTCCCGATCCTTCTGCGGAACGCACGCTCGTTGGGCCAACACCCCAGCGGTACCGCCATGTCGCTCCTGAGTCGTCTTCGGGCGGTCCGGACTCTGGTTCGCGGGCGTACGGAAGAGGTTTCGGTCGCGCCACCAGATGGTCGCTCGGTGCCGGAGTCGCTGGCGATCATCATGGATGGAAACGGCCGCTGGGCGCGGCAGCACCGTCTGCCGGTGGCGGCCGGTCATCGCGCCGGCGCCAGGGCGCTGAAAAGGGTTGTGAGGGCCGCGGGAGATCTGGGTGTGAAGGATCTGACGGTCTTCTCGTTCTCCACCGAGAACTGGTCGCGCCCGCCCGATGAGGTCGATGACCTGATGAGCCTCTTCGGTGAACTGATCGACCGCGAGGTGCCCGATCTGCACGCGGAAGGGGTGGTCATCCGCTTCATCGGCCGCCTCGATGCGCTCGATGCGCGCCTTCTCGCGAAGATCTCCGAGGCCGAGCAGCTGACGGCGGGCAATCAGCGGATGCGCCTGTTTATCGCCATGAACTACGGAGGGCGCGCCGAGATCGTGGATGCCGCACGCCGGTTCGTGGCCGAGTCCGCGCCGGATGCCGACGAACGGGACTTCGGGCGTTACCTGTATGCCCCCGACCTTCGGGACCCGGAGTTGATCATTCGCACGAGCGGCGAGAAGCGGCTCTCGAACTTCCTCCTGTGGCAGTCCGCGTATGCAGAGATGGTGTTCTCGGATCGGCTGTGGCCGGACTTCGGGCCCGCGGACCTCGAGGCGGCGTTCGCCGACTTCGCCGGCCGTGCACGCAGGTTCGGTGCCCGATGATGAGCCGCCTCATCATCGGGGTGCCCGGGATTGCGGTGGTGATCCTCGCGGTCGTGATAGGTGGTCCGGTCTTCGCCCTCTTCGCCCTGGCTGTCGCGATCGGCGCGCTTTTCGAGTTCTACACATTGACCGCCGCGTTCATGCCTCTGCGGTGGGCGGGGTACGCGACAGCCGTTCTGGCTGTCGTTCTGTGCCTCTGGGTCACGCCGCCCGAGCGCGCGCTGATCCTCGCGCTGGCGCTGGGGCTCGGTCTCGCCGCCGCCGCCGGCCTTCTCCTCGCCCGACGCGACGAGGTCACCCTGAGGGTGGCGGTCACCCTGATGGGTGCGATCTACATCGCGTTGCCCGCAGGAGTTCTGGTGCTTACGCGCGGCCTGCCCGACGGTGGCGGGGCCATCGCCAACCTCCTCGTCGGAGTGTGGGTGTTCGATACGGCCTCCTACGTCGGCGGGCGGACGTGGGGTCGCCGCCCCATCGCGCCGCGCACCTCTCCGGGCAAGACGTGGGAGGGGTTCATCACCGGGCTCATCGCGGGAACCGCCGGTGTGTGGCTCGCCGGTCTGTACATGGACTGGATCGACTGGTGGCAGTCGATCATCGTGGGCGTCGTGATCTGCCTGGCGGCATACCTGGGCGACCTGTTCGAGTCGATGATCAAGCGAGATGCGGGCGTGAAGGACTCTGGCCGAATCCTGCTGGGGCATGGCGGGGTTCTCGACCGCTTCGACTCGTTGCTCTTCGCATCGCTCGCCGGGTATCTCGCCACGACCTGGCTCGTTCTCTAACCGCGGGGAGAGGCTCGAACACATGGATATCGACCTGCTGACAACCCTCTGTGAGACGCCCGGTGCGCCTGGCCGGGAGCACCGCATCCGCGAGGTCGTCATGCGGGAACTCTCGTCTCACGTTGACGAGGTGAGCGTGGACCCCATGGGGAGCGTCATCGCGACACGGCGCGGCCGGGGCGGCCCGCGCGTGATGCTGGCGGCCCACATGGATGAGCTGGGCTTCCTGGTGAGCCACATTGACGACGAGGGCTTCATCCGCCTGATCGCTCTGGGCGGATTCGACCCGAAGACCCTCGTGGCGCAGCGGGTGATGGTGCACGGCCGCGAGGATCTGCTCGGCGTGATGGGCAGCAAGCCCATCCACATCATGAGCGACGAGGAGAAGAAGCGGCTGCCGAAGGCCGAGGACTTCTACGTGGATATCGGGCTGTCGGTGGACCGCGTGCGAGAACTCGTACGCAAGGGGGATCCGGTTACGCGTGAGCGCACGCTCGCACGGCTCGGCGATCTCATCACGTGCAAGAGCCTGGACAACCGCGCGGGCCTGTACGTGATGATCGAGGCCGTGAAGCGGCTGGGCGATCATGGGTGCGAGGTCGTGGCAGTGGCCACCACGCAGGAGGAGGTGGGCCTGCGCGGGGCCCGGGTGGCGGCTGCCCGGGTGAAGCCGGACATCGGACTGGCCATCGACATCACACTCGCCAACGACGGGCCGGGGGCGAAGCCGCACGAGCGGATCACCACCCTCGGCGCCGGTGCCGCCATCAAGGTGTACGACTCTGGTGTGATCGTTCCTCAGGTGGTGATCGACCACCTCGTGAGCGTGGCGGATGAACGGGGCATACCGCACCAGCTGGAGATCATGCCCCGGGGCGGCACCGATACCCGCGAGTTGCAGCTTGCGGGTGATGGCGCCCTCGCCGGATGCGTGTCGATCCCCACGCGGTATGTGCACCAGGTGGTGGAGACCTGCGACCCCCGCGACCTGGACGCATCAGTTGACTTGGTGGTGGCCTTCTGCGAGACGGCCGAGGCCCTCGGCGCCTGAGGCGCGATGCCGATGCGCGGTGCACCCCGCCGCCGCGACGAGAGGGTGTCGACTCTCCTGCCACCACTGTTCCGCGCTTCCGGACCCGCAGGATGGCGCCCGTGGCCGGTGATACCTTCGAACGCGTGACGCGCGTCCTCATCCTCGGTTCCACCGGCTCGATCGGGGTACAGGCGCTGGACGTGATCGATGCGGCTCCGGACCTCGAATGCGTCGGCCTTGCCTGCAATTCGCGGGTGGACGAGATGCTCGCCCAGGCATCGCGGTGGGGGGTGTCGGCCACCGCGGCAGCCGTCGGTGGTGGCAGCGTGCCGCACACGCCGGACCTCGGTCTGCTGATCGACGCCGCCGATCCCGACATCGTGCTGAACGCCCTGGTGGGCGCGGCCGGTCTGCAGCCCACGCTGGCAGCGCTTGAGCGGGGCATCCCCGTCGCGCTGGCCAACAAGGAAAGCCTTGTGGCCGGGGGCGACCTAGTCGCCGCCGTGCGTGCGCGCACGGGCGCCGGCCTCGTGCCCGTCGACAGCGAGCACTCGGCCCTGTTCCAGTTGATCGAGGGTGTGGACCCAGCCCGGGTGCGCGCGGCCGTTCTCACCGCATCCGGGGGCCCCTTCCGGGGCATGGGACCAGAGACGCTGCGTGAGGTTCGGGTGCAGGACGCTCTGGCGCACCCCACGTGGACGATGGGGGCGAAGGTCACCATCGACTCCGCCACGCTCATGAACAAGGGTCTTGAGGTGATTGAGGCCCACCACCTGTTCGCCCTGCCATATGCGAGCATCGAGGTGGTGGTGCATCCGCAGTCGACCGTCCACGCGATGGTTCGGCTGGATGACGGCAGCCTGCTGGCGCACATGGGCCCGCCCGACATGAGGGTGCCCATCGGCTATGCGCTGCGCTGGCCCGCGCCCCCGCCCGAGCGCGAGCAGATGCCGCTCACGGGAATGCACCTGTCGTTCGAGGACCCCGATACCGAGGCCTTTCCATGCCTCGCTCTCGCGCGCGATGCGGGGTGCACCGGCGGGGTCGCACCGGCCGTGCTGAACGCCGCAAACGAAGTCGCGGTGCAGGCCTTCCTCGACGGGCGCGTGGGCTTCATGGACATCTCGGCGATCGTCGCCAGGGCACTGGATGAGGTGCCCCCCGGCCCGGCGGACTCGCTGGATGCCGTTCTGCACGCCGACGCACGTGCGCGCGAGGTCGCGGGGACCGCGGTGGTGCGCTGATGCTGGGCGTCAACATCTTCACGTTCGTGCTGGTGCTGATGTTCCTCGTGCTGGTGCACGAGGCGGGGCACATGGTGGCCGCGAAGTGGTGCGGCATGCGGGTGGAGCGCTTCTCGATCTTCTTCGGCAAGCCGTGGGCCAAGTTCCGCCGTGGCGAGACCGAATACGGCATCGGGTGGTTGCCCCTGGGCGGCTACGTGAAGATCACCGGGATGACCCGGGATGATGAGTTGCCGCCCGAGGTGGTTCCGCGTGCGTACTACGCGTCGCGCACATGGAAGAAGGTGGTGGTCATCGCTGCGGGCCCCGCGGTGAACCTGCTCGTGGCCTTCCTGTGCTTCGCCATCTATTTCTGGATCGGCATTCCCTCATTCCAGTCCACCAGCGCCGTGTCGGCCGTGACGCCTGGCAGCCCGGCTGCGGCCATCGGGCTGAAGGCGGGCGACACGATGCTGTCCGTGAATGGTGTTCGGGCCTCGGGGCAGGGCGGGGCGGAGCGACTGCGCGCCGAGCTTCAGGGCAACCCGGGGCGCACCGTCACCGTGCGGTATGACCACGCGGGCGCGCAGGTCACCAGGACGGCGACCCTGCTCAGCGTGGCCGGGGACGGCAAACCAATCGGCCGTCTCGGTGTGCAGTTCGATGTGAAGACGGGCCCCCGCGACTCGGCCGGTGCCGTTGGCGGGATCACCACGGCCGGGCGCTACACGTGGTTCCTCGTCCAGGAGAACGCAAAGGGCATCGGGAATCTTTTCACGAGCCAGGAGGCGCGTGATCAGGTGGGGTCGGTGGTGGCGATCGGGGCCGTCTACAACCAGGTTGCGGATGATGGCGTGACCGAGGTCATCCGCTTCATCGGCCTCATCAGCCTCGTTCTCGCCATCTTCAACCTGCTGCCGATCTTCCCCCTCGACGGCGGGCACATCCTGTTCGCCCTGATCGAGAGGGTCAAGGGCTCGCCCATCAGCACTCGGGTGTACGAGCGAGCGGGCATGGTTGGTTGGGCGCTCATTCTGGTGGTGTTCGTCTTCGCCCTGCAGAACGACATCGTGAAGCTGGCGGGCGACGGCTTCACGCTCCATTAGCGCGCGGCGCCCCGACTACACTTCGCGGCCGTGAGCAACCCCCGACGTTCCAGCGTGCGCTGCATCGTGGGCGGCGTCTCCATCGGGGGCGGCGCCCCCGTGGTCGTGCAGTCCATGACGAACACGGATACGAAGGACGCCGCCGGGACCGCGGCCCAGGTGGCCGCCCTCGCACGCGCGGGTTCCGAGATCGTGCGAATCACCGTGAACAACCGCGAGGCGGCGGCCAAGGTGCCCGAGATCCGGGAGCGGCTGAGGGATGTGCACGGGGTGGAGGTTCCCCTGGTCGGCGACTTCCACTTCAACGGGCACATGCTGCTGAGCGAGTTCCCCGAGGCGGCCCAGGCGCTCGACAAATTCCGCATCAATCCCGGCAACGTGGGGCGTGGGGCACGTCACGACCGCAACTTCGCCACGATGGTGCAGGCGGCGATCGACCATGACCGCCCCGTGCGCATCGGAGTCAACGCGGGCTCGTTGGATCCGGAACTCCTCACCTCCCGGATGGAGGAGAACGCACGGAAGGCTGCTCCCGTGTCCGCCGGCGAGGTGCTTCGCGAGGCGCTGGTGATGAGCGCGCTCACCTCGGCCGAGGCGGCAGAGGAGATCGGTCTTCCCCATGATCGCATCGTGGTGTCGTGCAAGGTCAGCCGCCTGCCGGACATGGTGGGGGTCTATCGACTGCTTGCCGGGCGCTGCGACCTTCCCCTGCATCTCGGCCTGACAGAGGCCGGCATGGGAACCAAGGGCATCGTGGCCACGACGGCCGCGCTCTCGGTGCTGCTGGAGGATGGGATCGGCGACACCATCCGTGCCAGCCTCACGCCCGAGCCCGGCGGCGACCGAACCATTGAGGTCCGCGTGTGTCTCGACATCCTGCAGAGCCTCGGGCTTCGGGCGTTCCGGCCCGATGTGACCGCCTGCCCGGGCTGTGGGCGCACCACATCGAGCGTGTTCCAAGAGCTTGCGCAACGCATCGAGGCCCATCTTGAGGAGCGCATGCCGGTGTGGCGCACCGAGCGGCCCGGCGTGGCCGAGATGCATGTGGCCGTGATGGGCTGCATCGTGAACGGGCCAGGCGAGAGCAGGGCAGCGGACATCGGGATCAGCCTGCCGGGCACGGGTGAGGAGCCCCGGGCACCCGTGTACGTGGATGGCGAGAAGGTGACCACCCTTGAGGGGCCGAGGCTGGCGGAGGATTTCATCGCGATGGTGGAGCGCTACGTGCAGGATCGATATGCGCCGACCGAGGCGGTGCGATGAGCACCGGGGATTCCGCGTGGCACATGCCCGCATCTCCCTATCGGGGGTCGTGGCGCCTGGATGGCCGTTTCTGGCCGACAGTGCGTGACGATCCCGCCGATGCCGAGGCCGTGAGCCATCGCCTGTCCGTCCGCGCGGGGCTCGTGCGCCAGTTGGCGGCCGGGCTCTATACCCTGACGCCCATCGGTCTGCGGGTGATCGCCAAGGTGGAGTCCATCATCCGTGAGGAGATGGAGCGCATCGGCGCCCAGGAACTTCTGATGCCGGTGATGCACCCCGCCGAGATCTGGGAGACCACCGGCCGCTTTGGTCTGTCTGAGCAGTTCTCGCTCGAGGACCGCAGCGGGCGCACGATGGTGCTGGGAATGACCCACGAGGAGATCGTCACGTGGCATGCCGCGCGCGAGTTGCGCTCATACCGCGACCTGCCGCAGTCGTGGTACCAGATACAGACCAAGCTGCGGGATGAGCCGCGGCCGAAGAGCGGCATGCTCCGTGTGCGCGAGTTCACGATGAAGGACTCCTACTCGTTCGATCGTGACGTCGAGGGGTTGGAGCGCTCCTACGCGGCACATTCCGTCGCATACGCACGCATCTTCGATAGGTGTGGCATCACGTGGTACCGCGTGGAGAGCGACGTCGGGATGATGGGCGGCAGCGGCGCGCATGAGTACATGGCCCCCAGCCCCGCGGGCGAGGACGTGGTGGCCCGTACCGCCGATGGTAGGTATGCGGCCAATGTCGAGCTCGCGATCTCCATGGCGCGTGAACCGGACTTCCCGGACCTGCCGGATGCACCCGAGGAGTTCCCGACCCCGGGGATCGGCAGCATCGATGAGCTTGCGTCGTTCACGGGCATGGAGCCGGCGTTGCTCGCGAAGAGCGTTGTGCTCGTGGCCGACTCCGGCCCCGTGCTTGCCCTCGTGAGGGGCGAACATCAGGTGCATGAGAAGAAACTGGCGCACCTCATCGGCCCGTACCGGGCGGCTCATGCGGAGGAGATCCGCGAGTGGTTCGGTGCGGATCCGGGATCGCTGGGGCCGGTGGGAGTGGGGGAGGGGGTGCGCGTCATCGCCGATCTCACGCTCGAGCAGGGGCACTACGTGACCGGTGCCAACCGCGACGGCACCCACCTGAAGGGCGTGGTGCTGGGGCGCGACTTCACGGCCGAGACGGCTGACATCCGCACGGTGCTCGAGGGCGAGGTCTCTGTGGACGGCGGCGGCGCGATCGAGCTCGTGCCCGTGATCGAGATCGGGAACATCTTCAAGCTGGGCACCAAGTACTCGGAACCACTCGGTGCGCGCTATCTGGACCAGAACGGCGAGGAGCACGCGATCATCATGGGGTCGTACGGCATCGGTCCCGCACGCGTCGCCATGGCCGCGATCGAGCAGGGGCATGATGAGAACGGGATCATCTGGCCCACCGGCATCGCGCCGTTCGACGTCCACATCGTGCTGATCGGTGATTCCGACAGCCCTCAGGGCCAGTACGCCGACACGCTGTGGGCCGAGCTCTCCGATCTCGGGCTCGAGGTGCTGCTCGATGATCGCCCCGGGCTCCGCCCGGGGGAGAAGTTCGTCGAGGCCGATCTCCTGGGGTGCCCCCTGCGCATCACCATCGGGAAGCGCACGCTGCCGGAAGGCCCGCTGGAGGTGCAGGTGCGCCGGGACGGCGAGCGCACGGAGGTACCGCTGGAGGGTGCCGGCGCAGCGGTTCACGCCATGTGGCGGAACCTCGCCGGACTCTGAGGCGCCGGCTGTCTGTGGTAGCCTCGGCACCGCTTCGGGGCGTGGCGCAGTCTGGTAGCGCACCCGGCTGGGGGCCGGGCGGTCGGAGGTTCAAATCCTCTCGCCCCGACTTTGTGAGGACCCGCTGAGCCCACGTGCCCACCGGTTGAGATGGCTCCCCAACGCCATCACCGTGGCACGGCTGATCGCCGTACCATTTCTTCTGTGGTTGCTGCTGTCGGAGGCCGGGCCCACGTCCGTGACGGGCGCGGTGCTGTTTGCGGTTCTGGCCTTCACCGACCTCGTGGATGGCCGTCTGGCGCGCCTGCTCGACGCCCAGACCTCCTTCGGGCGCATCGCCGATCCGCTTGCCGACCGCCTGCTGATGGCGGTGGGGTTGATCGGCCTGCTCGTCCTTGGGCGCTTTCCATGGCCCGGACCGGCGATCATCCTGATTCGCGACGCCCTGATCATGGTCGGGTTCGTTCTGCTGGTGCGCCGCGGAATCGGGCTGCGTGTGGAGATGGCGGGGAAGATCAGCTCCGCTCTCAACATGATGGTGGTGGCGCTGGGGCTGATCACCGCCGCCGTCTGGGTGGACGTGCTGCTGTGGGTGGCCGTGGCCCTCTCGGTCGTCACCTTCGCGAACTACGCGCGACGTGCCGTGGTGAGGCTTCACACCGCGCACACTCACGACGTGGGGGATGCCTCAACCGGTGCTTGAGGGTTAGGCGCTGCGCGTCTAAGATGGACACCCTTCCTCGAGGAGCGCGCCATGCACCACGAAGGGTCCCTCGCGCTGCGGCGCGGCACAGACAGATTCAGTGCCCACCGGAGGGCGGCGCGGTGATCCCCTGTCCGTCGTGCGGCGCGGCCCGTCCCGAGGGTGATCGCTTCTGCGGTTCCTGCGGTGCGACCCTGCCGGAAGCCGGTGCGGCCACGCAGAACACGGGTCCCATCGGCGCCCCGCTCGATTCGGGGCTGACGCCTCGCGGGGTCGTCCCCCGGCTCGGGCCCGCCCTCGCCGTGCGTCTTCCCGGCGGCCGAACGGGCGAGTTCTTTCCACTCATCGGTGCGGTCATCACGATCGGGCGCTCGCCCGAGTGCGACGTGTTCCTCGACGACATCACCGTGTCGAGGGAGCATGCCGAGGTACGGGAGGCGCCGGAGGGGCACGTGCTCGTTGACAGCGGGAGCACCAACGGCACCTACGTGAATCGGCGTCTCATCGATGCCGGGGAAATCCTTGCCGATGGCGCCGAGGTGCAGATCGGCAAGTTCCGACTCGTGTTCGTGGTGTGAGACAGGCTGGCGTCCAGACCGAGCTCCTCGGCACAGGTGACGATTCACACGCCGCAGGCCTGACAATCGGGGCCGTATGCCGAATCCTGCAGCCCGAGTTCGCCGACCTGTCGATCTCGAAGCTGCGCTATCTCGAGGATCAGGAACTGGTCACCCCTCGGCGCACCAGCGGAGGCTACCGGCTCTATGGGCCGCGCGATGTCGAGCGCCTGAGGACGATCCTGCGGCTGCAGCGCGACGAGTTCCTCCCGCTGAAGGTGATCCGCGAGGAGCTCGAGGCCACGCGCACCGGGTCCGTCGGCGTGGCCAAGCAGGCACGCCGGATCAAGCGCGAGAACCTGGCCGGCCCCGAGCGCATCGGGGAGTTCGGCCTGGAGGAGATCCTGGCGGCGTCGGGAGCGGACCGGGCATTGGTGCGGGCCCTGGAGCAATACGGTCTTGTCAACGGAGACAACGGCTTCGATGACAATGATCGCGAGGTCATCAAGGCGGCGGTGGAGCTGCGCTCCTACGGTCTGGAGCCACGGCACCTGCGCACGCTCAAGGTGGCGGCAGAGCGCGAGGCGGGCCTGCTGGAACAGGTGCTCGCCACAGGCCTGCGATCGCCCAATCCGGATCGTCGGCGCGAGGCCCTTGAGTCCCTGGAGTCCCTCGCCGCCCTGGCATCCCACGTGCGACACCTGATGCTGGTTCAGGAATTGCGCAACGTCGTGAGCACCCTTGCCCCACCCGCCCCGGCGGACACGTGACCTACGACATCGACGCAGCGATTCGGCGCATTCCGCACCACCCGAAGCCCGGCATTCTCTTCTACGACCTGATGCCCCTTTTCGAGGACCCCGCGGGGCTTGCGGCATGTGTTGATGGAATCACCGACTGGGCACGCCCGCGTGGGGTCGATGTCGTGCTCGGGGCCGAGGCGCGCGGGTTCATCCTGGGCGGGGCCATCGCGCGGGAGCTCGGGGTGGGAATCGCCTGCGCGCGCAAGCCCGGGAAGCTGCCCTACGAGGTCATTCGCCGGGAGTACGCGCTGGAGTACGGCACCGACGTGCTGGAGCTTCACCGCGACGCCATCCGGCCGGGGCAGAGGGTGCTCGTCCACGACGATCTGCTGGCCACCGGCGGCACGGCGGCGGCGAAGTGCCGCCTGGTGGAGGAGCTCGGCGGCGTGGTGGTGGGCATCGCCTTCGTGGTGGAGCTGAGTTTCCTGCCCGGTCGGGAGGCCCTCGTGGGCAATGACGTGATGTCCCTCGTGACCTTCGACAGCGAGGCGGTCGGCGCCGAGACCTGACCGTGCCGCGGGTTAGGCCGAACCGTAGGTGCGGGCCAGGTGCTGGGCGAAGGGCTCGGCCGAGAGGTCGTGGCCGGTGGCGGTGCGCATGAGCTCGGGCGTGTCCATGAGGCGCCCGTGTCGATGCACGCGGTCGCGCATGAAGGTGAGGAAGGGCACGAAGCCGTCTGCACGCAGCACGTCGTCAATCGGGCCGACCTCCCTTTCGAATGCCGAGGCCAGAGCGGCGGCGTAGAGGTTGCCCAGGGTGTAGGTGGGGAAGTACCCGAAGATCCCGGCAGCCCAGTGGATGTCCTGCATGGCGCCTTCTGATGTCGACGCAGGGCGCACCCCCACAAGTTCCTGAAGGCCCTCGTCGAAGGCGGACGGGAGATCCTCGACCTGGAGGTCTCCCATGATGAGCGCGCGCTCGAGCCGGGACCGCAGCACGATGTGGAGGTCGTAGGTCACCTCGTCGCTCTCGACCCGGATGGGGGATCGCTCCACCCGGTTCAGCGCACGCACATAGTCCATCGGCGAAAGGCCCTGGGCGGCCTCGGGAAATGTTCGGGCAAGGTCAGGTGCGATGCGCTCCCAGAAGGCGGGTGACCGACCCACATGGTTCTCCCAGAAGCGGGACTGCGACTCGTGCGCGCCGAGAGACGGCGCATCGCCGATGAGCGTGCCACGCCACTCGGCGGGGATTCCCTGGTCGTAGAGGGCGTGTCCCCCCTCGTGCATGACCGCCATGATCGACGAGAGTGGGTCCGAGGCGTCGACACGCGTGGACAGGCGCGTATCGCCAGCTCCAAGGCTCATGGTAACCGGGTGGGCGGTGCGCCCCACCAGCCCGCGCGCGGGGTCGAAACCGATCTGCTCGGCAAGCGATGCCGCAAAGGTGATCTGGCCGGAGTCACTCCAGCCGGCTGCGGGAAGTGCCGGCCCGCCCCGCCCGGCGAGTTCCCGCACCAGCGGGCCCACGCGGTGGGCAAGGCCATCCATGACCGGGGCGAGCGATTTCGAGGTGGTGCCCGGCTCGTACATGTCCAGCAGGGCGTCGTAGCGGTCGCCGCCGTCCGCCAGGTGATCGCCCTGCTCGCGGGTGAGGGCGACGAGCGGCTCCAGGGCATCGATCCAGGCCTGCAGATCCCCAGCAGGGCGGGCATCCGTCCAGATCGCGACGCTGCGTGATGACGCCTCGGTGAGGGCGCGCACGAGGTCCTCGGGCAGTGTGAGAGCCCTGCGACGCTCGCGCTCGGCCTGCCGTGCGCAGGCGTGGCGCACGGGGTCGTCATCGTGCGCGAGAACGGCGAGGAACGTCTCCACCGCCGGATCGACGAGCGCCCTGTGCCGAAGGGTGGCGAGGGTCGCGAGCTGGGATCCCCGCGCCTCGGCAGCGCCCGGGGGCATGATGGTCTCGCGATCCCATTCGAGCACCGCCGCGGCGCCGTCCAGGTCCGTGAGCGTTCGCATCCAGGCGCCCGCCTTCTCCCATGCCTTTTCACCGTTCATGCGCGGCACGCTACCCGGGCCGCGTATCCTCGGACCCGTGAACACACGTCCCGCACTGTTGATCCGCTGGGAGGAACTGCCGATCGGCGTCCAGGTGGTCACCACCTTCGTCGTGGCGTTCGCCCTTCTCGTGGTCATTCATCTGGGTCTCCTGAACCAGCCGCTTGGGCGCAGCCTGACCTACGGCGTGTTCTGGGCGATCTTTGTGACCGCCGGAATCGTGGGAGGTACGCGCAGCGAGCGTGCCCGCAGACTTCGTGCGCAGGCCGCACGGGATGGTCGCAAGCGCCCGGTCGGCTAGACGCGCCGCGGGGTGGGAGTGGGTGGGTCATGCAGAGCCAGGGGCTCCGCCCCCATGTGGGTGGCCCATCGCCCACCGGTCGGCTGGTGGGCGATGGGCCGGACCCATACACTTGATGAACCTGATCCTCGTGGGAAGGGCAGTGAGATATGCCGCTTGACGCCGTCGTGAGCAACGCGCTGAACACTCATATGGGCCGCGAGTTCGCAGCGCACTTCCAGTACCTCTCCATGTCGGCGTGGTTTGAGGACGAGGGGCTGCCGGAACTTGCGGGGTTCTTCGCGCGCCAGGCCGCCGAGGAGCACGGCCACGCGATGCGGTTTCTGCGCTTCATCGCCGACACCGGCGGGCCGGTGCGCATTCCCGGTCAGGAGGCGCCCATCGCCGAGTTCGAGAGCGCCGAATCGGTCGTTGCCGCGGCGTTGGCCCAGGAGGAGCAGGTCACTCGCTGGATCGGGGATCTGGTTCACCTTGCGCGCGAGCATCGGGAGACCGCCGCCGAGGTCTTCCTGCAGTGGTTCGTCACGGAGCAGGTGGAGGAGGTCGCGTCGATGACCGAACTCCTTCAGGTGGTGCACCGGGCGGGCTCCGATGGTCTGCTCCTGGTTGAGGATCACATGGCGCGGAAGAGCGTGGCTGCTGCTGCGGGTGGCGCGGGCTGAGCACCTGAGCGACGTTCGTGGCCCGATACGGC
>Ga0082335_1003313_pt1 | contig 26877 bp, 22 predicted proteins | sample Subgrocontami58m_FD_72375 | JGI IMG/M metagenome (GOLD analysis project Ga0082335, IMG submission 72375) | Subsurface groundwater microbial communities from S. Glens Falls, New York, USA - GMW37 contaminated, 5.8 m (SPADES assembly) (version 2) ...
AAGAGGCAGAATGTGTCGCGCCTCTCGTGCCTGCCGTATTGATTCGATCAGCACAACCGTTAAATAAATTCCCCACACGATCCACAACGCTGGAATGATCAACGCGAGGAGACTCAAGGCTGACCACGCAATCGGAATCAATTGACGCGCACGGATCGAACGGGGATGCCGCCTCAGCATCTGTGCCTTCCACCAACCGTAACGCCAATACTGCTGCGCCAGAGCGCGCAAGGTTGAAACCGCAAAATACTCGCAGCGAATCTTCGGGTCGAAATAAATTCGCCCGCCACGTTGACGCAAGCGAAAATAAAATTCGTAATCTTCATTGGCAAATAGCTCTTCGTTGTAACCGCCGACTCTCTCCCACGTCTCACGACGAAAACATCCGAAGGGGACCGTATCCACCTCTCGCGCCTGATTCTGATTCAAACGATACGCCGCGTCGCCCGCGCCTAACGGCGAACTCACTGCCGCCGCGATAGCCGCCGCGATGATCGTGTCGTCGCCCGCCTTCACATCCCACGCCCCGCCCGCCACCTCCGCCCCCGATTCGTTTAACGCGTTGAGGCACGCCTGCAAATAATTTTTCGTCGGGCGCGAATGAGCATCAAGCCGCACGATGATCTCGCCGCTTGCATTTTTAATTCCAAGATTAAGTGAGGAAGGGATCGTGCGTTGAGGATTGTGAATCAGCTTGAGATGGAGCGATTGTTGCGCGGAATACTGCTGAACAATGGAAACAGTTTCATCGTCCGAGTCGCCGTCCACGATGATCGTTTCAAAGTCAGTGAAATCTTGATCGCGCAACGCATCTAAAACTTGTCGGATGTATCGCGCTTCGTTGCGACAGGGGATGACGATGGAGATCATGTAACTGTTTCGTCAGGCACCGAGTGTCTTACCCACTCCGCTCCGCTACGGGGCGCTTTGCGAGACACTCGGTGCCTTTCGCTAATGCCTCGCACTCAACCATCTGCTTCGCTCGCGTATGGCAGTGATCGCGCTTCGCGCCCACATCACACCATACAACGGCGCGCGCAACAATGCCGAAGCATAACGGGATCGATCTTGGGGCGGGACGAGCATCAAACCGAAAGCGTAATAAAAAATTTCGGCGGCGACGATGAAAACGAAAAACAGTTTGAGCAAGAGAAGGAACGGCAAGAAAAACGAGACGGCACAAACGACGAACTTGAGAACGATAAAAAATGTTTTAGGTTTGAGCAATAACGCGCTCAACAACCACCACATCTCCGCGCCGCGCAGCGATAAACCCAAGATCGTTTTCCAATAGCTCCGCCACACTTGCGCTTGCCCCTGCAACCACCGCGCTCGTTGACGCGCAACCCGTTCTGCATCCTGCGGCTTGGGATCGTACACGATAGCATCGCGCAAGAATTTCACGCGCACACTGCGCTCCGCCAACAGCAACGACAGTTCAATATCTTCGGTGCGGGTGTGAACGTGCGGCAGCAGTTCGCGCAGGAGTTCAACACGAAACGCCATGCCCGTGCCGCGCAGTGGAACGCCCCACCCTAATCGAGATCGCACTTCATCATCGAACACCTGAGAGAGAAGTTCGGAATACGCGGCGAGAGTGGGCGCGGGCAGATCTCCGAGTTCTTTAAGAACTCGGAGATCTGCCGGAACGACAGGAGACACAAAACTTTGCGTTACTTGCGCCCCGCCCTCAAATGCGCGACACACTTCGGCGAAGAAGTTTGGGCTCACAGTTGAGTCGGCGTCGAAGATTACAACAAGACCGCGTCGGTCTTCGAGACCCGCGAGGTCTTTGGAGAACAACCACCTCAACGCTCCGCCCTTCCCTAAGACTTCCGAAGTCTGTGAGACTTCGGAAGTCTGAAGGGCATTGCACTGAAACACAATCGCCCCACTCTCCTCCGCCAGCTGCGCGGTAGGGTCGGCACACCCGTCGGCGATGACAATGATCGAATCAGGATTCGCCGCGCGCAGGTTGGTGATCGTGTGGGCGATCACCTCTTCTTCGTTGTGGGCGGGGATGAGGGCGGTGATTTTCATCACCCGTTGTACTCAAACCAAAAGCTGCCACCGCCCGTTGTCCATTTACCATCCATCATGCGCATCAGGGCTTCTTTATTAAACGCTTCGTGATACGCGCTGCCGTAAAGCACTTTCGTTTTAGGATTATCAATGAGCAACGCCATCACTAAATACTGTTCTGTCCAATAGGCATGATGATCAAGCAACCAATCGCGCGGCAAGCCAAACGGCAAGAACACATCGTGAGCATGGACAAGAATGTTGTGCCGAATGTGCGGCAGCACACGCAAATATAAATGGGCGCAATCGCTTCCCGTCTTGACTGTGTGGGTGGAATCAATAAACAAAAAATCGCCGTCATGCAGATAACTATTGAACGTATCTGCGCTGACTACTTGAGCAGGCTGACGGATCAGCGTGAGGCGCGGGTTCGATTCGATAAATTTCGGCGGGTGCGGTTCAATGCAGATCATCCTGCCCCCGCCGTTGCGTTCTAATGCGTCGAGGGCAATAAGTGTAGAGAATCCACTGCCTACTTCTACAATCGTCTGCGGACGGTGGGCGCGGATAAAACAGTAATGGGCTAGAGCATCACTATGGCTGAACATCCCATTGTTCCAAAAAAATCTTGCGGGGTGATAGACATCGCCCTCGCGCGGGGGATCAAACTCCGCGGCATATTCAGTGAGGCGATCCAACTCGCGATCCAATGTTGATTTGTCGAAAAGGCGATCATCCAAGTAAGGAACTGTATGCAGGTCGGCATACTCAAAAGAAGTATGTATCTCTTCCACCGAGGGAAGCGCGCTGTAGAAGTTCATCGGCGACACATCAATCCCTTGCTTCTGCAATTTGGCGCGTGTGGACGAGTCGGATGCGGCGAGACGGTGGAGCAAGGGTAGGGCTTTGTTGATCTCGCTTTCACTCACCGATGGAGCTGCCGCAGGGGTTGGCGGTGTCGGTGTGATAGAGGCAGATGTTTCGATTTGTAAATGCGCGCTCTCACGTTTTAATTTTTTCAGGTGGGCGGGCGATGTGAATGATTTGATAACCTCTATCGCACCCTGCTCATGCAGGTATAACTCTGAAGCATAAATAACTAGCAGTTGTTCGCCATCCCAAAATTTTGCGTCGGTCTTGATCGGTTGGGCATAGAGGCGCCGCCACTGCCCTATCCTTTGCGGGAACGTATCGAGATCGAAACGCGAAAAATGTGAGGCGATGAGCGGCGACTCTTGATGCGGCACAAGGGCGATATATAACTTGCCGCACGATTCCAAGTGCATCGCTACGACAGCCAAAGGGTGATCGAAATGTTCAAGGCAGTTTGACGTAATGATCACGTCGAATTCGCGCGGGATGAAATCGCTGTGGACGAATTCGCGCGAAGAGTAACGCTGGCATGCTTGACGAATCGCCTCAGACGAAAAGTCTAAACCGGTTATCGTGCTATGTGGAAAGGTCAGTTGTAATTCATCCACGCCATCGCCAAGAGCGCAGCCCCAATCTAAAATTGAGAGGGCGTGATCATTTAAATAAGCGCGCTCACGCAGCGGCAGATGGGCAACCAACGCTTGCATGAAGTAGCGAGTTTGTGCGTTCCCAGTATTCTGCTCCCAAGCAACTTTAAACTGCCTATCAACCCAAGCCCGGGTGTTAAATGAAAAGCTGGGAGATGCGGCGAGTGATTCCCGCAGCGCAGAAGGAAGCACTGCCGATACTTTGTGAGGCGCAAAAGGCAACAGTGCATGGTTATGCGGTTTCCATTCTGTCTTCCACTTCTCTTCAAAGCGGCGGCGGTTTTCATTGAACAGTGCATCGTAAGATCCATCTTCTATCAATTGACGAAAGGTCGCCTGTCCGTGATGATGGACAAACACATCGCGGGCGCACCTCACCCGATAGCCTTTTTGTTTAACCCTTAACGTATAGTCATCATCCTCAAACATCCCAATACCGAACCGTTCGTCAAGCGGTCCGACAGCATCATATACGTCACGCCGCATCGCCACACAGAACATCGCCAGCATCGAAATATCCGCCGCTTCCCCATCGTGCGCCCACGTATCATTTTTTGCGAACCCGGCGATCTGGTCCTGTTCGGTATAAGAAACATCTGTCTTCGCTTCGTTACCTACAGAATTTGTCACGGGACCCACCAAGCCGCATTTAGGATCGTGTAAATGACGCAGCAGACGGCTCAACCAGCCGGGAGGCAGGAGCGTATCGTTATTGAGCAAGATCAAAAAGTCGCCGCTTGCGCGTTGTAAACCCAAATTATTCGCTTTCGCAAAACCTAAATTGTGATCGTTGAAAAGGAGAACAAGATTCGATTGGTGTGTGAACAATTCCTGCAAGTAATCAGGTGTACCATCGGTCGAGGCGTTGTCCACTACGATCACTTCATAGTTCAGATAATCGGTATGATTAAAGAGACTCTCCAAACAGTCTTGAGTGAACTTCAAATTGTTATGAGTCACGACAATGATGCTGGCGCGTGGAGTAAGACTGATCAACGCCTGATGAATTTGGCGGTAGCGGCGTTCCCATGAATTTTGTTCGGCGATTGTACGCCGCAGTTGCACGCGATGCGGATCGTTTTCCGCTATAGCCAGATCGAGTTGTCGCAAAAAATGATCGGGATCTCTGCCAATATAAACCGCATCGCCAAACCGTTCCACTTCAGGCATTTTTGAACATACCACTGGCTTGCCGCCGACAAAGTATTCGTATATCTTTACCGGGTCAACGGCTTTGGTGAGCGCATTCACCCTGAACGGAATCAAACACACATCAAAATGATAGAGATACTGCGGCATGGTTTCGTATGGCTGTTGTCCCAAGAAGTGAACATTGGGAAAAGCATTGAGTGAGGATATATCTACGAAGATGCCGCCTAAGAAGATGAAGGTGTAGTGCGGGCGATTAATGGCTAGGTAGCGAATCAATTCCAAATCTAACCAAGCGGCAACCGCACCGAAGTAACCAATAACCGGATGCGAAAAATTGCTTAATCGTTCATTGGGTTGAAGGCGTTGGCGATAGAATTCTGTGTCTACGCCATTTCGCACAGTGAGGATCGGAGTCTCAAAGCGATTCCACTTGTCGTACAACGGTTGTGCCGCCACTAAAACCAGATCGGTTGCCTGTATTAGCTTTGGCTCGGCGGCAATCACCGCTTGAGGAAAATCCGGGAAGTGTTCCCAATCATCCATGCAATCGTAGAGAATGCGCCAGCCCCAACGCGCGCGCGCGGCGATTGCCGCTTCGCCCCACGACGGCAACATGACATAACAAAGGGCCTCCTCAATGCGTTGTTCATGACGCAGTGTAGCCAGCGATTCCATTAACGAGGTAAGAGAGTCGCCGTCAATCTCATGACGCGAAACATCCGGAGGCGGGTCTACCGCCAACGACACTTCGTATAAATTTTCTTTGATCACACGCAAAGCATATTTGTGAGAATGATGACGGGGCAGAAAACGCGACAAACTAACATAAAACACGCGATGCCCCTGTGCGGCAAACTGTGACGTAATCTGTTGAGGACGTTGATAACGAAACTCCCAGTCAATGATCGAAAAGGCGATAACATCGTATTTGACTTGAGAAAAATTTTGAGGCGGCGTCACCGTCTCGAACGTCGCCAATGCCGGGTCAGGCGGCATTAACGAAAACCGACGCAGCGCTCGCACGACAAAGCGTCGCGCGTTATACGGAATGACTATCCGTAACCAAGCGCGAAAACTTTCATACATCTCGCGGACTCGCGCCCGCCACCCCCAATACGCCACCGCCAATTTCCAAAACTTCAGCCCCTTCATCCAATTAACCTCGGAGTGTAAAGAAGTGATCCTCTCCTTATAGATTCGAATCTTCTGATCATGTTCATTGACAATACGCGCACTCTCTAACCATTGCGCGCGAAGTTGGCTGATCACATCATCTTGACGATCCACAAAAAACGAGACGAGGGTGTGCGGCAGTGATTCAACCGAGTCGGAGCAAGCAACGACGAAATACGTGGGGTCATTAAAACGCGGCAGTTGCTCCGCAATGTGACCCTTTTGTGAGACGTAGCTATCCGAATGAGGCGAAGAGTCTCTGTCTAAGTCAAAGACGAATGAACTGACTAGCACCTGTTGACCAAAAGCGCGGACGGAGCGGAAGTGCCGTTCTAACAGATTCACCAATTCATGGCGATCCAGTTCTTTGGCGTGAAAGAGGTTAGGGGTCAGCAATTTGTTATCATAGACCGGGCGGTTGGGTGATGAGAGAACTAAAACGCCATGAGGTTTAAGCAATCGTTTGATCTCGCGCATCATCTCCTCGTGCCGATTGTGATGCTCGATGGTCTCAAACGAAACGATCAGATCGAAGGATTCATCAGGCAGAGGAACCGCGTCACACGAACCCGTCACAAAACGCGCGTTGGCATGATCTTTATATTCTCGTGTCGCGTGAGCAATCGCCCCTACGTCAATATCCACGCCAACCACTTCACGCGCAACCTCTGCCAACATCGCCGAGCCATAGCCTTCGCCCGAAGCGATGTCTAAGACTGTCTTGCCGGCGGCGAGTGAACGGGCAATGGCATAGCGATGCAGATGCTCGTAACGAATGATCCCTTTTTCTGAGGGAACGTAACGCTCGCCGGTAAATTTCATATCATCACATCATTAAGAACTTTTGGCGTCTGCCTGATAAAGCGCGGCGACATCTTGCGCCTCGCCCACTGCTTGCAGCTTTCCATGCTTCAACCACGCCGCGCGCGAACACATCGTTTGAATCGCCAATAAATTATGAGATACCAACACTATCGTTGCCCCGCGCCGGCGAAACTGTTGAATACGATTGTACGATTTTTCTTGGAAGTCGGCGTCACCGACAGATAGAATTTCATCCACGATGAGAATATCAGGCTCCACGTCAGTCGCAATGGCGAACCCCAACCGTGCCGCCATGCCGCTGGAAAATGTATAGAGAGGCGCATCTATGAACTCGCGCACACCGGCAAAATCTAGGATCGCTTCAAGCCGCGATTCCATCTCGGCGCGAGAGCGCCCTAATAATGCGCCGTTGAGGAAAACGTTCTCGCGTCCGGTCAACTCAGGATCGAAGCCCGCGCCGAGTTCGAGCAGTGGCGCGACGCGCCCGCGCACGCGCACCCGCCCTTGCGTCGGCGGTATCACCCGCGCGATCACTTTGAGTAACGTGCTTTTGCCCGCGCCATTCGCGCCGACGATCCCCAACACTTCACCACGACGCACCTCAAGAGTCACATCCTCCAGCGCGAAAAAATTGTGATACTCCATGCGCCCGCGCAGCATCCGTTGAATCGCAAACTCTTTGAACGTGGGGATATGTTCTTTCGGCAAACGATAACGCACACTGATTCCCTCTAAGGAGATCGCCGCATCCGATTCTGTCATGGCTAAATCCGATACACGATCCGATCCGCCTGCCAGATAAAAAACCACCATCCCATCAAGAGCGAGATCACCGACGCGCCCACTGCCGCCGCTATTGTGTTCGGTCCGGGTATCCAACCGTTATAAAGCGGCGCACGAAAAAGTTCCAACAAGTGATACAACGGATTAACATTGATGATCCAACCATACTGCTCCGGCAAAACTATTTTAGGATACATGATCGGCGTGAGCCAAAACAAAATTTGAATCACCATCTGATACATATCCACCACGTCGGTGAACTGCACCGCCAAGGCTGAGACGAACAACCCCACGCCTAAGGTGAACATGGCAAGCAGCAAAATAGCAACCGGCAAGAACCACCATGTCACATAAAATGGCTGACGCAGGATCGCCATGATGACGATCAACATCATCACCGACACGATCAGATTCACCAATCCACCGCCCGCCGCCGCCACCACAAAAATGCTGCGCGGCACATAGACACGCTTAAGCAAACCTGATCCCCATACCAACGAATGAGTCGCTTGCACCGTTGTCTGACTGAAGAACTGCCAAAAGATGATTCCGGTCAACAAGTAAATAGGGTAGCGTTGCAGCGAGCTGCTGAACGCCGCCGAAAACACAAAAGTCAGCACAGCCATTGTCAGCAACGGGTTTAGCAGCGTCCACAACACGCCCAACACCGAGCGCTTGTAACGTTTGGCGACAGAGTGAAGAATCGCCAAACGCAAAAATTCGCGGAAGCGAAACAACTCACGAATCTCTTCCACGATCAAAAAGCCCCGCGCCGCCGAGTCGTATACAGGGACAGTCATCACTTATTAACCCAAAACATCATTGACATGCCGCATCATTTCTTGATATGTGTATTATGCGTTATGAGATCAAATCTGATCACACCACTCTACGATCCATCTCGGCTGATCTTCTTCCTCGCCGATTGTGCCGCCGCCTGTGCCGCGTTAGCCATCACATTCAACAACCCATCATCCGCGCGCATCGTGTGGCTCGTCCCATTGTGGGCGATCATCGCCGCCACGTTTTTCGATCCACGCCGCGCGACACAGCTGAGCCACTCCTTCAACATCACCTGCTTAACGGCAAGCGTAATCACGGCGTTCACTCTTGTCGTTACCCTCGACATTTTCATTTTGTATTTTATCACCGCCTGCGCCATCGCCTCGTTCAGCGCGCGATGGTTGTGCATTTCGATTCTCACTGCCCAACCCTTCCGCCGCAAACTCTATATCATCGGCGACGCTACTATGTCCCCGTCTCTATCCACGTTGAGATCAAAATCTCACACAATCGTCGGCGTGGGTGCGGTTGGCGGCGTCACCGTAGATCAATTTGTGACGCGCCTCAAATCGCTCGGCGTGACCGATGTTCTGTTCCATCACGCACTAGACGATCATCTTCTGCGAGTATTATTGGAATGCCGGCAGCACCAGATACGAATCATTCCCTTCGCCGTATTCTATGAACACCTCACCGGGCGTGTGATGCTCGATCATCTCGACGCAAACGGGAGTGATCTATTTTTAGAATCGAAATGGATGCGCAGCTATGCGCGAGCGTTGGACATCGTCGGCAGCAGTGTTGGCTTGATCTTTTTAGCGGCGATCTTTCCGGCGGTTGCCGCCGCCATCTGGTTGGACAGCGGTCTGCCGATCCTTTATCAACAAACTCGACTCGGGCGCGACGGGCGCGTGTTCAAGTTGATCAAATTCCGCACGATGTATCAAGACGCCGAGCAAGATGGTCAGGTTCGCTGGGCAGATTTAAACGACCCGCGTGTGACTCGGGTCGGACGCTTTTTGCGGCGCACCCGATTGGACGAAGTTCCGCAATTTTGGAATGTATTAATAGATGAAATGAGTCTGATTGGTCCACGCCCGGAACGCCCCGAAATTATTTCCATGCTAGAATCGCGCATACCGTTTTATCGCTTTCGCTTAGTGGCGAAATCCGGTCTAACTGGTTGGGCACAGATCAATTATCCTTACGCCGCCACGGTAGATGACTCGGCAAAGAAATTGGAGTATGATCTGTTCTATGTTAAACATCGTTCGTTGTGGCTGGATATGTTGATTGTATGGCACACGCTGAAAACAATTATCCAGATGAGTGGTATGTAATTTTTTGGAGGACACCATGAAACCATCTATCAATAAAACTACTGTCGTGCGGATCGTTATCATCGCCATTGTTGTTTTTGCCGGAGCGGTGTTTAGCGACCTCACCGTCTCTGCGGCTCCGGCGCCGCAAACCATCATCGCCACGCCCACCCGGGCGCCAACCCAAAGAGGACCGCGCACGGCGCGAGTGGCAGAGTTGACCGATCTAACCAGTGATGTCTTCACGCGCTTGACGGCAAATGCGGCGGAAGGGCAAGCCGTGATCGGTCAAGTATTAAGTGTGGGCGGCACAGTTCGCACCCAAGATCGCGGCAACGCGCGCATTGACATCAACGATGGCACCATCATCCGCGTCTCGCCCAAGACCCTGTTCACGATCACGCAACTCGAACCCTCGAGTCCGGTTACACGCTTGTTCCTGACATTAGGTAAAGTATGGATCACGCTCAGCGGTGGAAGCATGCAAGTCGAAACGCCTATCGGCGCGGCATCGGTGCGCGGTTCTTACTTGGGCGTATACTACAACGAAGATCTGAGACAGATCGCCGTTTCGTGTTTGGAGACATCAGGGACATGCTCATTTTCTTATCAAGGCGTGTCGTACTCGATGACATCACTGCAAATTTTGATCATCCCACCCATCCCGCCAATCGTTCGTAACATGCAGGGACATGAGATCAAAGATTGGATCCTTGTCTTGCCCGGTCAAGAAGTGCGAGGCATCATCTCATCAACATCAACGCCACAACCGCAAGCTGTCGGAACGGGTCCGGGGCAATAAAGAAAATCCCAGATCGACTATCGTAGAGACGTTGCAATGCAACGTCTCTATTTTCTTAACGTCCCGATCCACGTCCATAATCCATATCCCGCCCCAAACTCAGCAACGATCAAAAATGCTTGCATCACGTAACGCGCATACAGATTCTGTTTCGCTGTTCGCGGCACGCAGCGCGTGAGCGCTAACGTCCAACCCAGCACACACCAAAAAATAATCGAGCTGCCGAGATCACTTGGGTTAAACAGTTGATGGATCACATAACTCAATAACGCTGACACGCCCGCGAAAATTAAATTCCTGTTTTCAACATCGCCCGCCGCCGCGCGTAACATCACGTCCACGAACAACGCCATCATCAGCAGCCACAACACAAAACCGGGCGCGCCGACTTCCACCAATAATTCCCACCATAGATTATGGGCGCGATCAATCACTTGCCCGCGGCAAGCAACGTTCTCATTCATCCGCGCGATGAAAGATGGTGTGGCATGATCAACGAGTGCCAGATCAAAGGATGATAACCCCCAGCCGATCCACGGGCGCGCCGCCACCGCCTGCGCCGCCGATCCCCACGTCAACGGACGAATCTCGCTATCCCCTCTCGCCGATAACACCTCAACGATCTTTTCACCTTGAGCCGTCACCACGAATGTTCCAATCATAGAAGCGATTAGGATTCCTAATAACACGATTCGCGCTTGCCACAAATTAAAACGCCAGCGCCAAAGGATCAGCAATGGCGCAGTCACTGCAACAGCGACGATTGCGCTGCGGCAAGATGTAACCCACAAGCCCCATGCTTGCGCGACGAGTAAAACACCCAACCCTAGTCGAGCCGCCATTTTATTTGAATCCAACCACGCCGAAAGTGTTAGCAACACTACTATCGCCAAATATCCACCGAAATAATTGGGGTTGCCAAACGTAGAAAATACTTGCGCCGTAAAACAGCCTTGCCATTTAAATGGATCCAGCTGAAAAAACTGCATCGCGCCATAGAGGATGACCGGGATGCTGGTAAGGATGAGCAACCACTGGACGACTCGCGCCGCGCGAACATCGCGGATAGAAATTAACGTCAGCCAGGCGACGCCCATCAACCCCATTTGCGTTAGCAGACCCAATTGCCAGTCGTAACTGCCAAACCAACTCCGCGCCGCTGATTGGGCGAAGACGGTAGTGAGGACAAGCCACGCGAGCCACACGCTAACAGCAACATAAATGCGGCGCGGCAGAGTCGGTATCACCGTCGACTCTGCCAACCCTGCCAGCAAACCCGCACCGACGATCACATACATCAACGTCAACTTGGGTATGGCGAAAATGCGCGTGGTCATACCAGCATCCATCGCCAATGGAATAACGACGACGAGCAGTGACGGTGCAACTGTACGAAGTAAATACGCTAATCGATTCATATTGGTAAAAAGAAAAGAGTCGCCAAGTTGCGACTCCTTCATTCACGACTGGACTTACGCACTTTAATCACGAATGACTCGAATAAACGAATAACACGAATTTTTCTTACGCATCAACTTTTTCTCTCCAACGGATGCACCGTCAGTTCGCCTTTGCCTTTCGCCGCCACTTGCCGCGCCTGTCCAATAGCAAATTTCGAGTCCAACGCTTTGCAAGTGTCGTCAGAGGCTAACACTTCGGCGCGCGTGGCGTTGCCTTCAATGCGCTTTGCCGTGTTCACCGTGTCGCCGATCACATCGTAGAATTTCGCTTCATCACTTCCGAGCAAACCTTCGACGAGAGGACCGGTGTGTAAGCCAATGCCCGCGCCCAGATCATGATCTTTCAGCATAGACTTCACCGAGTCACGCAAGTCTAGCGCGGCGATAGTCGCTTGATCGGCGCGAGCAAAGACCGCCATGGCCTCGTCAGCGGAGAATTTAAATTTGATTGCGCCATGTTGCTTAAAGAGCATCTCGCTGGCGTGGTAATAACGATTGAGCATACCCACGACTTCTTCCGGTGATCGCGATTCGCTCCAAGCAGTGAAACCGCGAATATCCATAAACATCACCGTGCGCTCGCGCCGCGCCAAACTCAACACATTCGAGTCGGCTAAAACTTTCTCTAATAAATCTTTGCCGAAGAACCATTCGGAATATGTTTTGAGCTGCGCCGAGAGCTTACGCAGTTCGTCGGTGCGGAGGGTGATGATGCGATCAGCGCGACCCACCACAGATAACAAGGCGACGAACAACAAGCCCATGCTCAAGGCAGCGATGACCAAGCCCGTGACTCGCGCCGTGATGATCGAAGCGTTAAGAGTCGGAACTTCTTGCAAAGTGGTCAGCACACCAATGGTCTCGCCTTCCATTTTGCCGCCGGGGTGAAGCGGGACGTAGGTTGCAACAACGGAGACGCTGCCACTCGGTCCGTAACCAGTTGCGGCTCCGGGGTTAGGTTCCCGAATGACGACAGCCGCTTTGCCGTTCAGTGCTTGTTCAAACGCAGATCGATCATCCGCCTTAACGCCGACTAATTCTGAGATGGAACTCTGCGATGCCACGCCATCACTGCCATAGATCACTATACTGTGCAGAGGCAATCCGGTCATGCGTATACTGAGCAATCGCTTTGAGCCGGAGCGGCTGCTAAGTTGGCGCACATGTTCCGCCGTAGAAACATCTGCCATGTCACTGGTTATACTACTCCCCAAGTTTTGAGCGATGTTGGTCGAGGTGGTTTGAATCTCGGAGACCAGAGTGTTGTAGGCGAATTGGGTGAAGAGGGCTGAGGCGGCAAGCGCAAGCAGCGCAGTGAGGATCAATGAGATGGCGAGGTAGTAACGGGCTAATCGGAATTGTCGAATCTGTTCATACTCCAGCACCAAGACGTAGGCGGCGATCAGAAAACTGACGAGCAGTGTGATGTGATACAGCCACCAACTTAAATTCGATACAGGAAATTGGTGCATACTGACCGTTGCAATTGCCAACCAGAATGCGACAAAGGCTAACACGCCGTCTACGCGATTGCGCGAGACAAGCCAGATGCGCCACAAACGGAACGCGGCGAAGAGCCACAGCAGAAGTGAGATCCAAAAGATCGCCGTGCGATGCCAGGGGGCGACGAAACTCGTTTCAATTAAATCTAAAAGTTGAGGGGCAAAGGCGGCGACCCCTGAGTAGATCAACACGCCGCCCACGGCGCAGTAGATCACCACACGCATTGAGATCCAACGCGGCAATCCATTCGCGCCATCCAATCCGGCAATAGCAAACAACAGCCCACTGCCAAACAGAGTCAACCAGGCCGACCACGACACAGCCGGATGGGCGTGAGCGATGAGCGCGTTGGGTGTGGCGAGACCGTGCGAAAAGAATATGCTGCCGATCACGGCAAACGCCGCCGCCGCTAAAATGTGGCGCGGGCGGGCTTCAACCCCGAGCGAGGAGATAAGCAAAAGCGAAATGACCGCCGCCGAGAAGGTGGTGAAGGTGACAATATAAAAATGAAAGAGCGGCACGCTTACGTTGAGGTCGGCTTGCGGCTGCAATTTAAAAAAGATAAGACCGTAAGCAGGAATGAAGAGAGCAAAGAGGATGAAAAGTTTTTTGATCATTATGAGGATGCCTTCGTTGTCCAACAGTATAAACAAGAATGTGATTAAGGCTGCCAAATCATTCGTTAAATTTTTGGCAATTACTCACCCCAAGAGGGCGGAGAGAGATTCACTCTAATCCGCAGTCAACTTTTTTCTCATCCCAAACATTTCTCCGCCTATTGGCAAGGGTTATCATAACAGCAAATAAAAGGAGCGATGCGACTGCAACAGTTGATCTATAATGTTCGACATGAACACACCACGCCTCAATCGCCTCCTCTTCACCCTTTACACACTGATCAGCGTCGGAGTCTTCATCGGCGCACTCGTGTCGCCGCCGGTGCGCGCGGTTGCCCCTGCCCCCTTGCGCGATTGGGTGGGCGCGCAAGCCACTAACATCGGCAACTTCTTCGGCTCGATCCGCATCCCTAATTTTTTTGCCGGAACTGTCGCCATTGAAGTTTCCTCGTCTAACACAAAAGAAGATTGGATGAACGCCGCCGTCGCCAAATTCAATCAAGCCCAAGTCACCACCTCGCAAGGCAACATCATCAACGTCACGGTCAAACACGTCACCTCAGGCGGATCACAACAAGCGATCTTAGATGGAAAGAGTCAACCGACCGTGTGGAGTCCGGGTGATGGCAGCTGGATTGATTCGGCCAACGTCGCCTGGAAAGATCGCACCGGGCGACCATTGATCTCCCAACCCTGCGCCCCCACCGTTTACGCCCCCATCGGCTTCACCATGTGGCGACCGATGGCAGAAGCGTTGGGCTGGCCCGATAAACCGATCAGTTGGAACGACATCGTGACACTCTCGGCGAATCCAAAAGGTTGGGCGAGTGTCGGTCGTCCCGAGTGGGGACAATTTAAATTTGGACACACGCATCCCACCTACTCCAACGTTGGGTTGTTGATGATGACCGCGCTTGCCTATTCGGTTGAGGGCAAGACGAGCGGTCTTACGGCGCAACAAGTTTATTCCGATAAAAATGTCGCCGCCTTCACCAGCGTTGAACTTAACACCTATCACTACGGTTTACAGAATCGCACCTTGATGCAAATTTTGGCGCAGCGCGGACCCGATTATCTGCACGCCGTGACCAGCAGCGAAGCCGAAGCGCTCAAGACCAACGCCGAGTATGCCAAGACGATGCGCTTCCCTCTCGTATTCATCTTCCCCTCTAAAGGAACATATTGGAGTGAGCAACCCTATTGCATCCTTGATGCCAATTGGGTCAGCGATGAACAAAGGCAAGCCGCCGAAAAATTCCGCGACTTCATTCTCGCCCCCGAACAACAAGGGTTGGCGATCACCAATTATTTGCGCCCGGTCAATCCAAACACCCCACTGCGCGATCCGCTCACGCTTGATAAAGGCACCGACCCGCGCGTGACTCGCGACAGTGTGCCGGCATTAGAGAGCCCAACGGCGGCAGTCTCCGAAGCCGTTAAAGATGTTTTCATCAAAACAAAAAAGAAGGCGACGATCATGATGGTGATTGACACCTCGGGCAGTATGGCCGGCGATAAAATCAATGCGGCGATCAAAGGCTCTGTCTCTTTTGTCCAACGCCTGCATCCCGATGATCGCATCTATGCTATTGGGTTTAGCCAAGATCGAATTTATAACATCGGCAGCAGTGGGCGCGCCGGAGACGTCGGCGAAAAATTAGTGACGTCGTTGAACGGCGTTTTCACCAGCGGCAACACTCCGCTCTACGACGCGGTGTGCAAAGCCACGAGCGATCTCACCAAGATTCAAAAAGACGATGAAGCCAAAGGCGAGAAGCGGCTCTACGGCATCGTGTTACTGTCCGATGGTGAAGACACCGCGAGCAAGAATTCCCAGAATCAAATGTTCAATTGTTTGCCCAGCGGCGAAAGTGTGACCGGCGTTAAAGTTTTTACCATCGCCTACGGCAAAGAAGCCGACAAAAATTTAATGACGAGCATCGCCGGCCGCACCAATGGCAAATCGTTCACGGGCGACCCGGAAAATATCGAAACGATCTATAACGCCATTTCGGCCGAGCAATAATTTCTCCACGAAGCACACCAAGGTCACGAAGAGAAATTAATCTTTGTGTTTCTTCGTGTTCTTCGTGGATCAAAAAATATGCGATCTATTTACCTCACCGCTCTCACCCATCCCCTTAACACCGCCACGCTCGCCCTGGCGGTTGCCGCCGGACTGTGCGCCGCGTGGTGGTTATTCCCCATCGGCATCGCGCTGTGGCTGATCATGGTGATCAACATCGTGCGCGATCCCTCGACAAAGACTCAGCAAGCGATGGACTCGCGCGCGCCGCTTGCCTCTAACTTGCAGCCATTGTTTGATCGCGTGGAACGGGTGCAATTAAAAATTTTGCACGCCAGCGATGACGCCGACGACAACATGAAAAAGGTGCTGCAGCCGATCCAAGTGGAAGCCGACGCCTTAACCGACCGCGCTTACAAACTGTGCCGCCGCATGACCTCGCTCGAAAATTATCGCTTGGTCTCGCAAACTTCGTCCAATACCAACGCCGATATTAACCTGATCAATGAAAAAATTAACCGCGCTACCGACCCCATCGTCAAACGCGAACTGGAAGAAACGCGCAAATCAATGGAAACGCGATCCAAAAAGATGGACGACGTCTCGAATCAGATTTTGCGCGTGGAAGCTCAACTCTTAAGTCTGGCGAATGCCATGGACTCTTCGCTAACGGAGATCATGCGCCTGCAAGCCGCCGACCCGGCCGAAGCCGCCGCCGCCGTGCCGGACATCGTGCAAACGCTGAAGGGGCAGATGGAACAGTTGAGGAAGTTTGAGAAGGAGATCAGTAAACGAAATTAACTACCCCTTATTTCCTTTTCGCCTCATTCCACAACGCATCCATCTCCTCCAACGTCATCGCTTTCAACTCCCTCCCCTGTTCTTTCGCTTTCGCTTCAATGTAGCCAAAGCGTTTGGCAAACTTCTCACACGTTTCGCGCAATGCCGACTCGGCATCTACTTTATGCCAACGGGCGAAGTTGACCAAGACAAACAACAGATCACCAATTTCTCCAAACCGCTCTTCATCGCTCTCCGCTTTTTGAATCTCGATAATCTCTTCGCGCACTTTATCTAATACGCCGCTCAAATCTTTCCAATCGAAGCCCACACGCGCCGCGCGCTCCTGATAGGTTTGCGAGAGTGAGAGCGCGGGCAAGATGATGGGGACTCCGGACAACAAGCCGTTTTTCTTTTTCTCCGGTTTGTTATCGCGTTCCGCCGCTTTTAACTTCTCCCAATTACTAATTACTTCTTTTGAATTACTTAATTTCAGATCTCCGAACACATGCGGATGCCGCCGAATCAATTTGTCGTTGATGTCGCCGATGACATCCTTCATACGGAACTCGCCATCGTCAATGGCGATTTGCGTTTGCAAAACAACTTGCAACAAAAGATCGCCTAACTCCTCGCGCAACATTTCTGGGTCATCGGCGTCAATTGCCGCGAGCGCTTCATACGTTTCTTCGAGCAAGTTAGTGCGGAGTGTTTGATGCGTCTGCTCACGATCCCACGGGCAGCCGTCAGGGGCGCGCAGACGAGCAATGGTGTTTTGAAAAGATTCAAACGACCCGGCGCGATCAATGGCAGGGATGTAGAGAGAGGTGAGATGAGCAATGTGAGGGGAGCGATCTATTTCGTAGAGGGGAAGCCTCTCAATTTTTTCTTCGGGGGTGCCGACTCCGTGAACGAGCGCAACTTGATGATCATCTTCATACTGATTCATCAGCGTGAGTTTAACGTCGGTGGCGAGTGCTGCGCTATACAGTTGAGCGATGAGTGCTGGAGAATCGGGTGAGAAAGAAGGATGGTTGCGCGTGGCGAGATCGAGCGCATCGGTAACGGCAAGGTTGGGTAAGGCATCCACGTTCAAGGCTAAGAGAGTCGGCTCCACAAAGCTGAGTCCGCCGATGATGCGGATCGGGATGGTGAGATCGGCGGCGCGTCGGCGAATCTGTTCCACCGTAGATTCGCCGACGGCGGGATGACCGGGCACGCAGTAGAGAATATCACCCTTTGAACCAAGTTCAATCACCCGATCCACAATCTGTTTATAAACGTCCTCAAATTTTTCAGTAGATTCGTAAATTGAATCGAAAGAGTTAATCTTTAGCGTTGGCGGCAGCCCCGTCAGAGTTGGGTGACGAGAGGTGCGCGCCCAAATCTCAGAGGCAGTTGATAAAACTTCCCACGCTTCGCGCGTGAGTTGATCCGCTTGTGAGGGTCCGAGTCCAAGAATGGTGATAGTCATAGACGTATTATAATCGGCGGCATATCCCATTACGGAGAAAACTATAAAATGAAAATTCCCTTTAGTGGTCGCGTATTGATTCTTGGATGTGGTTCGGTCTCGCAATGTATTCAGCCACTCATTCTCAAACATTTCGAGATGGACTTTAAGAAGTTGACGATCATGGATTTCGCCGACATGCGTCACACTATCCCCGATACGTTGGCAAGTGGAGCGCAGTATGTTCAAGATAAGGTGACGCAAGAAAATTTGCCGACGCTGTTGGGCAAGTATGTTGGCTCGGGCGATCTGTTGATCGATCTGGCGTGGAACATTGACTGCATTGATATTGTGCAGTGGTGCAACGATCACAACGTGATCTACGTCAACACGTCCGTCGAGTTGTGGGATCCGTACGAAGGCGCAGAAGATCGAATGCCGGTCGAGCGCACGTTGTATGTGCGGCATTTGGCTTTACGCAAAGCGGCGCGCGAACGCAAATGGAATGTGACGGCGGTAGTAGAGCACGGCGCGAACCCGGGCTTGGTGAGTCATTGGACGAAGGTCGCGCTGCGCGATATTTCCAAAGCGATGTTGAAAGGGAAGTTGGAGAAAGATCGAAAGAGCGCGCTTGAAAAAGCCTTAGCCGATTCCGACTATGCGCGGCTGGCGATGATCAGCGGCACGAAAGTGATTCACATTTCGGAACGCGATACGCAGATCAGCAACAAGCCGAAAGAAGTGGGCGAGTTCGTCAACACCTGGTCTATCGAAGGTTTCCGTGAAGAAGGCATGGCTCCGGCCGAGATGGGTTGGGGCACGCACGAGAGGCGGCTACCCGCAAGCGCGCATGTTCACCATGACGGACCGTGCAACCAAATTTGTCTGGCGCAGATGGGCATGAACACTTACGTGCGATCATGGGTTCCTAAACACGGCGAGATCATCGGCATGGTGGTGCGTCATGGTGAAGCCTTCACCATCAGCGATCACTTAACGGTGTGGGATGAGAAAAGCGGCAAACCGATCTACCGCCCCACCGTTCATTATGCGTACCTGCCGACCGATGCGGCGATGGACTCGTTGCACGAATTAAAGATGAGCGGTTACGTTCTGCAAGAAAGGCAGCGAATCATGAACGACGAGATCATCAGCGGCATGGATGAGTTGGGCGTGTTGTTGATGGGGCATGACCTCAACGGCTGGTGGGTTGGATCACAATTAGATATTCACGAAACGCGGCAACTCACGCCGCATCAAAACGCAACAACACTGCAAGTGGCGGCATCAGCATTGGGCGCGGCAATTTGGATGATCAAGAATCCCTGGCGCGGGTTGTGCGTGCCGGACGATCTTCCCGACGACGAAGTGTTGGGCGTAGCGAATCCTTATTTGGGTCCCTGCCCGTCGGTACAAACGGATTGGACTCCGTTGAAGAATCGATTCGATCCGTTTGAAAAATTTAGCCTACGCCGCAGACCGAGCGAAGAAGATATGTGGCAGTTTGAGAGTTTTATTGCGCCGTAAGAAGTAAATACGTAGAAAAGTAGACAGGTATCTTCAACGGATTTTAAGCGGATAAACGGATGCGCCGCACGTTTCATCCGCTTATCCGTTTCGCGAAGTGTCCGTTGAAGATAAGGGTTGACAGATCTGCCCGCGATGGATTACTCGCAATGACGGATCGTGGGTTTATTTTCGTGGCGTGGGGATGATGACGACATTCCCCGAAAAAATTAAATTGGGATCAGGAATCTGAGGGTTGGCTTGGATCAACGCTTTGAGACTCACACCCGTGCGCTCGGCGATGTTGGAAAGCGTATCGCAATACACGGTGATATACGTCGCGCCTAAATCCGTTCCGCGCGCGCCGTAAGGCGGGCAGGCTGTGCCAACGGCGATCAAAGTCGGCGTGAGAGTCGGCGCAATAGTGTTGGTAGGCGCCGGGGAACGAGTCGGCGCGACGGTGTTGGTGGGAACAAGTGTGAAAGTAATTGTGGGTTGTGGAATGTTCGTTAGAGCAGTCGTCGGCGTTGCGAGTAATGTTGCCGTGGGAACAGGTAAAGGGGTGAAGGTCGTAGTCGGCGGCGAAGGCGATGTCGGCATCAACGTTTCGGTCACGGTGATGTTCGGCGTATCAATTTTCGTTTGCGTTGGCGTGATCACATTCACCACAGTTGCGGTGGTCGTAGGCGTGGTCGGCGCGGGGCGCGGACTCAAAAAGCGAACGACGATCAACGAGATTAGCAACAGCAACAAAAGGATCGCCATTGCCGCCTTGCCAATATCTAACAGGCGAATCTGTTCGGGCGTGCGGCGGCTCATTTCTTTTTCTTCACTTTCTTCGGCTTCTCAATATGCGCGCCGGAAAGTTCAACCGCTTGAGCGATCCATGAATCTGCGTCAAGTCGCTGCCACTTCTGCACCTTCATAAGGTCGCGCACTTCTTGCGGCGTAAGTTTGGCAAGATCGGCGTACGACTCAATGCCCGCATCTTTTAAACGTTGGGCAAAGACGGGTCCAATACCGGTGATCATTCTAAGACCTTGTTCAGGCGCGGGTTTCGGTTTTTCCGCTTCGGCGCGCGCGCGATCCATTTCAGATTCAATCGCCGCCAACTGCCGCTCGTCCTCTGTTTGCGCCACACGCAATTGATCCAACACTTGATCTTGATCCACGTTCCGCGCGCGCAACTCCTCAATCTCCCCTTCGTAATCATTCACCGTCTGATTGTGCTTCGACAAAATGTTTTGCAAACGTTCCACTTCTGCCGTCAACTCTGCCAAGTGTTTGGGCGAACCTTTGTCCGCTTTCTTCTTGGCGCGCAAACGCTCCACCTGCGATTCAAGTTCCATGATACGTCGGCGCTGCCCCTCGTAATCGGTTTCGATAGCACCTAGTCGGGCAACTTCCGCTTCCAACTCTGCCGCGCGCGGGTGCGGACGATCCACTTCGGCTGGGCGGACGCGCAGTTGATTCAATTCCGATTCAAGATCAGCGATGCGCACGCGCTGATGTTCAACCTCTGACAGTTCCGACTTGAGGTGATTGTATTCAAATTCGTATTCGCTCAATTGAGTGATACGCCGCTTACTCTGGTCGAGTTCCGATTCGAGTCGGGTGATCTCTTTTTGAAATTCAGTCGTATCAGAAGCCACACTCGCCGCTTCACGCGCGCGATTTAGTGCGCCTTCAAGTTCGACAATTTTTTGTTTATCGTCCCCCATCTCCTTCCACAAATTATTAAACGCCGCATCCAACTCGTCAAAACGTTTGCGCCATTCTTGCGCTTCGGCTAATTGCACGCCGAGTGAAGCGATCATCGCTTCGGCAATCGGCAGGCGCGACGCGCGCTCTTCGGCGTTAGCCAGCTTGCCGATTAGATCGTTGATGATGTCTTCACTGCCATTCGCGGATGTGGGCACCGCCCTCGGGGTTGCCACCACTGCCGCGCCGCTTGATTCGGATTTCAGCTTGTTCACATCCGCTTCTGCCGCAATTGCTTTGTTGCGCCACATCTCCGAGTCGGCGGCGCGCGCGCGGAGTCCGTTGATCTCACTTTGTGCCGCATCCAATTGAACGCGGATCGCCGACGCGGCATTTAACTGCGCCGCCATCATCTCCATATCCGTTTGCAAAGCGTTCGATTGAGTCTCCCAGCGTTGAGCGTTTGCCACTTGCGCGCCGAGCGCACCGATCATCGCTTCGGCGGCGGCGAGCTTGTCGCGGAGTCGCTGCGCCTCAGTGTCATCACCCAGCAAACCACTCGTCGCACCCGACATGCTGATCTGCCCATTCGCCAACGCAAGCTTCTGACGAAGTTCAACGATCTCGGCAAGCAATTCTTCTTCGAGATTATCTTGCGGCTTCACTGCCACAAGTTTCGGCGGCTGTTCAGCGCCTTTGCGCCAGAACAGCCAGTCAATAATCCACTCCACCAACCAACCGATGAGCAGACCGAGAATGAGGACAATCAATAGATCCATAACGCGTTCTCCAAAACATTAAGAGTTACCATACTGCGGCTATTATATATGCGCCAAAGCATAAAAGAAAATTGAAAGTGGTGTAACATTCTGCCTGCGAATTCGTTATAAAGGATAAGTCATGCCGTCTCAACCCAATGACGCGCGTCTCGTGCAGCAAGCCATCGCCGGAGAGCGCGAAGCGTTTGGCGATCTCTACGAAATGCACCTCGATTCGATCTATCGTTACATTTTCTACCGCGTCGGCGACGAGCGCGAAGCAGAAGATTTAACCGAGACCGTCTTCCTCAAAGCGTGGGAGGCGTTAGATCGCTATCAACCTTCGGCGATTCCGTTCACGGCATGGCTCTATCGTATCGCCCATAATTTATTGATTGACCGTCACCGCACACACAAGATGACTGACACACTCGACGAAGAACATTCTGATCCTCAAACCGATCCCGAAACCCGCGCCCTGCGCAACGTGGACGCCGCCGTGATCGCGCAAGCATTGACTCAACTTGAACCCTCTCACCAAGAGGTGTTGACTCTACGCTTTATCAACGGACACTCGCACGCCGAAGCAGCGCAGATCATGGAGCGTAGTGAAGCCAACGTGCGCGTCTTGCAGCATCGCGCTCTCGGTGCGCTGCGGCGCTTGGTGGCAGGAAAGATCGATCATGGCTAAAGACATCTCACTCATTCTCGCCGAATCGTTAGAGGCGTTGAATCACGGCGCAACGCTAGAAAATGTTTTAGCGCGTCACCCCGAACATCGCGCCGAACTTGAAAGACTGTTGAATGCTGCCCTCACGCTCCAAGCCGCCCCAACGGTGGCGGCGTCACCGTTGTTCAAAAAATCGGCGCGCGCCCGCCTGTTGCGAAAATTAAGTTCGCGTGAGGAGAAACGATTTTCGCTGATCGATCTTCTCCGCCCGTTGCAACGCCAAGGCGCATTATCGTTCGCGCTGGCGCTGGCGTTGATCATCGTCATCACTAGCGGAACGGTGTTTGCCTCGAGCAATTCACTGCCCGGCGATTCGTTGTATGGGGTGAAGCGCGGCGTGGAGAATATGCGCGCGGCAGTGTCGCCGAATGATCCCGCGCTGCATGTTGAGTTTGCTAACGAGCGGTTGAACGAAGCCCGCGCGTTGATCAAATTGGGGAAGTTAGAAAATGCAAGTCAATCGCTGAAAGACTATGAGAACGAATTGAAATTAGCGCGGGCGCAGATCACTACGCCCCAACCCGCTTTGGATAAACAGATCGAACAACAGCAAACGATCCTGCAAACGCTCGCGCCGCAAATTCCATCGCCGACAAAAACTCAAGAGACGACTCCTCTAGCCGCAACGGCAGCGCCTACAGCGACGAAGAGCGAGGATAAAAATTCCGAATCATCGAAGACGCCCGAAGCAAATAAAACTGTCGAGACGTCGAAGACTCTCGAACCAAGCAAAACAGTTGAACCGTCAAAGACGCCTGAAGTAAATAAAACCGTCGAGCCGTCGAAAACTTCCGAGCCGAGCAAAACGGTTGAGCCGTCGAAGACTCCTCAACCGAGTCAAACGCCCAAGCCGAGCGAGACCAAAGAGCCGACAGAAACCAAAAGACCGGACAACACGCAAAGACCCTCTGAGACCCGGAGACCAACCGAGACCAAAAAGCCGTGACGGCTTAACGAAGAAACCGGAAATTCGTTACATCATTGGGACAGACGAGAGATACCACCTCCACTTTGTAACACATCCTTCATCTCCTCGTTCTACATGGCAGAACCAAAATTCAAAAATAGGAGAACTGCCATGAACCTCATAATTGCTGTAGCCATTCTTTTTTCTGCCGCGATGGGCGGCACGGTGTATGCCTCTAACGACGCGATGCCCGGTGACGCGCTCTACGGCGTAAAACAAACCGTCGAAAACATTCGTCTCGCGGCATCGCCCAGCGACCCTGCGCTGCAATTAGAAATTGCCAACGCGCGCTTGACCGAGACTGAGAAGTTGTTGGACGCCGGGCGCAAGGATGACGCCCAAACGTCATTGAATGATTTTGTAAGCGCGGCGGGCAAAGCGCGCGACCTGTTGCAACAAACCAACGCCGCCCCTAACGCTTCAATCATCAAAGAAGTGGAAAAGCAAAAGACGACGATCCAGATCATCGAATCGCAGTTGGGCGGGTCGTCTATCGAAGTGCAAAAGGCGAAGATTGTTGTGAAGTCAATCGAGACCGAGATCGAAATTGAAATTGAGATCGAGATTGAACACGGGATCGAGATTGAACACGAAGATCGGCTCAAGACTCCGCGCGCGGTGAAGACGGAAGATGGATCGAAGACCCCTGAAGCCACCCAGACGGAAGATAAGACTAAAACGCCCAAGCCGTCTTCGACAGACGACAACAAAACTAAAACGCCCGAACCGACAAAACTTGGCGAAGACAAAGTGAAAACGGTTGAACCCACTAAGGTAACGAAAGTCACCGAAGTGAAACCCGCCGAGACGCGCAAACCCGAGTCAACACCCAAGCCCGCCGAGACTAAGAAAGCGGAAGACAAGAAATCGAATTCAGGGTCGAATTCGGGAAAGAAGTAAAACAAAAAATCAGGAGCAGGTTTTCCCTGCTCCTGATTTTTTAATTAAGGTGTGATAGCATCTCCGCAAAGGAGAACGCTATGCTTCCAGACGAGATCGAAGTGAAAGAGATTACGGCAACGCAATTGAAAGAATTACTGGCTTCCCCCACCCCTCCTCTGGTCTTAGACGTGCGCGAGCCACGAGAGTTGATCGTGGACGGCGTGATCGAAGGATCGACTCACATCCCGATGATGCAGATTCCGAATCGGCTTGAAGAACTGCCAAAGGATCGGATGATCGTGGCGCAGTGCGCGCACGGCAACCGCAGCTACGATGTCGCCGCCTATTTGATGATGAACGGATTCAAAGATGTGGCAAATCTTGAGGGCGGGATCGTGGCGTGGAAGAGTTTGAAATGAGGCGTGATACGAGATGCGTGATACGTGATGCTTGATACGTGATGCTTGATACGTGACACTGGGCGGTGGGCTACTTTGAAACAGGCATCTTCGCCGCGCGCCATGCGCCGGTGCCGCCGCGCACGCTAAACACATTTTCGTAGCCAAGTTTCGTTAGCTGATACGCCGCCGACGCGCTGCGATTGCCCGACGCGCAAATGATGACGACATCTTTGTTTTTAGGAATCTCTTTGACCCGCGCCGAAAGTTCGTGCAGAGGGATCAACTTTGCTCCGATGGCGTGACCGCTTTGAAATTCGGCAGGTTGGCGCACGTCAATAAATGTCGCGCCCGCTTTAATTTTCTCTTGCGCTTCTTTCGCGCTTACTTCCACCACGCTTCGCCTCATCCAGAATCGCTGCCCCACAAAAAAGACGACGATCAATCCCAACAGGATAAAGATCACGGTTTGAATATCTACGTTTGGCATGAGACTCCTCTTGACAGTTTTGAAATGGGTGCTATACTCCCCTACAGTATACTGTTATTTGAGGTGAAGCACAATGCCCATTTACGAATATCAATGTAACGCCTGCCAAGAAGAGTTTGAAAAGATAGTGCGTTTGTCCGAAGCCGACGCTAAACAAGAATGTCCCAAATGCCGCAGCAAACGCACGCGCAAACGTTTATCAAGGGTGGCGGCTCAACTTAGCAGTGGCGGCAGCCCCGTGAGCAACTGCGGATCGGGCGGCAGATTTTCGTGAGCCGGTTAATCGTTTATCAGCCGGGCGCTGATCTATCGAGGTCATTATGAAAGTTCAAAGCGGCAACGTCAAAGAAGATTTGCAAAAGCGGTTGCGCCGAATCGAGGGGCAGGTGCGCGGCGTGCAAAAAATGTTGGACGAAGATCGCGATTGCCACGAGATCGTGCAGCAGTTGGCGGCGATCCGTTCGGCGGTGCAAGGCGCGAGTTTAATTTTCATGCGCGAGTATGCCTCGGATTGTTTAATGAATGTGGCGTCGGATAAGTCGTCGCGCAAAGAGTTAGTGGATGATTTGATAAATCTTATGGGCAAGGCGCCTTAGAGATTGGAGATTTGGAAAATGAGTCAATCGGCAATTTTGACGCCGACGAAAACGGCGAATGTGAAGTGGGATGGGAACGAAATAAACTTCACGGCAACAGGCGGCTCAGGTTTTTCGATGAAGATGAGCAGCCATTCGGGTCCCGAGTCGGCAAGCCCGATGGAATTGGTGGCGATGGCGGCGGGCGGCTGCACGGCGATGGACGTGATCGAGATTCTTCGCAAGAAGCAACAAGAGGTGATCGGGTTTGAGGTGAACGTCGTCGGCTATCGCGCCAGCGAACATCCTAAAGTGTTTGTAGATATTGATTTAGAATATGTGGTGCGCGGGCGCAACATTGACCCTAAAGCAGTAGAACGAGCGATTGAGCTTTCACTGACCAAATATTGTTCAGTGAATCAAATGTTGGAGAAGGCGGCGAAGATTCACAGCCGCTATCGAATCGAAGAAGTGGAAGCGGTGATCTAAGATGGGCGCGACAACAGTTCGTTGGATCAGCGGCAAACAATTCGTGGGCACGGACTCTACCAACCATTCCGTGATACTCTCTTCACCCTCGGAGGGCGTTGGCGTGAAGCCTTCTGATTTATTGCTGCTCGGTCTCGCTTCATGCACTGCGGTTGATGTGGTA